>MDTB01235935.1_pt1 | contig 10978 bp, 8 predicted proteins | sample 811161 | NCBI WGS metagenome assembly MDTB01 (sample SAMN05326650, study PRJNA326480) | marine metagenome | isolation source: seawater | place: Mediterranean Sea | collected 2009 | reverse complement strand
TGCGGTAGAAAATGATAACTATTACGATGTCCTATTTCTCCACCATACGAACCATCTGGCCCAATCAAATCCGCCGCCAGATGGACCGCCCGTGCTAACGGCGCCGACAGAACATCATCTTCAGTCAACTTTCTAAGGTAACTTAAAAAACTGATTGTGAAGGTATCATATCCTGGGTCACACCCGTCATATTCTAAAAACCAACCCTCTTCTGTTTGCCATGAGAGAACCCTGTCGCGAAATTTTTTGGAAGCCATATACAAACTTTTATCGCCAGAAATTTTAGCCGTCACAGCTAACGCTAAAGCAGCTAATGCATGGTGGTTAGAGAGCCTTCCAGACTCGTCTGTTTGGGCTATCCATTTAGCTCTGCGGATTAAAAAGGAAGTGATGCAATCATCTTCCATCCCCGTTAGGCGAACGGCTTCTGCCATAGTATAAAGAGAAAATGCACATGCCCCTAGTGCTCTTTCATAAGGAAAAAAATCATCTACCGATCCGTCGCGATGTCCATACTGGTCTTGGAAAGTAATTACCGCACGGATAAGATCAAAAATTTTTTCGTTATTAAAGAATGGATTTTGCGGAAAGGGGTAGCAGTAAACCAATGCAAGTGGCAAAGCATACTCTCCATACATACCACTAGGAAAGTCAATTTGCTTATAAAGCCAATATTGACGGTCCCCGCAGCCATACGTTGCTGAAAGCGGATTTTGATCAAGCATCGACAAGAGTTTGGGCATGTAACGTAACCCTTCTTGCGCATAGAGATCACGTCTATTACTTTGAGTCTGATTAAGGCCCATTATAGAGATAATTTTGGCTCTGAAGTATTTTTTTTCGCAACTACTCGTAAGTCTGAAGACGATATAAAAATATTTATTTTTAAATCTAAGAGTTTTTTGACCGGCCGCCAGATATGTCTATGTATCATTTCTACCCATCGTGAAGATGAAGGCATCCCGCCACTATTTTTTAAGAACATACCATACAAAAAATATAACCCTGAGATTATGACCTTTTCCAATCCCTTAATATGATCAATATCTATTCTGCTAACAGAAAAGTCACAGTTCTCCAGAAGTTTGGAAATTGATATTTGATTAAAAAATTGCAAATGTAGCCCTTGATGATAAGGGCGCAAATGGTCTTGAAAGGGCACATCAATATATATGACACCACGTTCAGTGAGGTGTTTTCTCAAACCGGAAATTACCTCCGATGGGTTAAATAAATGCTCAACAGTATGAGAAATCACCATAACGTCGAACTTTACATCCAACTCCTCAGCGACAAATTGTTCTAAAAGCATATCAAAGGACACTACTCCCTTTTGGCGCAAAAAATTACAAACAGCTAAGGACGGTTCAAGCGCATACAGATTACGGTAACCCTTCTGATAACAATTAAACAAAAACGGCGAATATCCGGACCCAAGATCTATTATTTTAGAATCGAGACGAAGATCAAGAGCAGACCTAATTACGCCTAATTGATTTTGAGCCCGATTAAATCTCTCCCAGAGACCACTACTTCCTGAGACTTGGTCATACCAACTTTTAGCAAGACCATCTCCACTTGCTCCTTGCTCCTTCCAGAATGAGTCCGAGGTATAATATTGATGGATTTCATCACTGGTTGGCGGTTCACCAGCTTCAACATGTTGGCATTTTACACACTCAACTAAATCATAAGCTATGCTCTGAACTACTCCACTAACAAGGCGTTTTGGAGGTAATTCATAGCGGCCGAGAATTTCTCTGGTCTCCGCACCACAACAACTGCAAGTTTTTTCGCCCATGTTTAAGTCAAAATTAACAAACTTATTTAATGCAGAGAAAACCCTCAAAACAAACGTACTTCTGGATTGTCATAACATCATCAAACCCAGCTCTTGCAAGAAGGTCAAGATTTCCAACAGTAGAAAACGGCTCTAAAATTCCCTTTAGGCTGCGGGTTTTACCAATAATCTCATCATTATTGTAACCTTGGTCAATTTTAAAGTCTGTATACAATCCGGTCATCATATCTTGAAATCGCGCATCTCCCGCACGCACCTTCTCAAAAAGTAGAAACCCACCCCCCCAATTTAACGACTGATAAATTTTATCAATTAATCTTTGCCGTTGTTTAGGAGGTACAAATTGTAAAGTGTAATATGAAATAATAAGATCGGCGGACTCGTATTCGTGGAGGTTGATATCATCGACTAAGAGCTCAACATTTTTCCTTTTTCCAATTTCTCTCTTTGCTTGCTCAACCATCGACAACTCTTGATCAATGCCAACAAACCTGACTTTTTTATCGGCGAATCTCTCACTCATTTTTCTAATAAGCGCCCCAGTCGATACTCCGAGTTCGTAGCAAACGGAGCCATCTTGAAGAAAATAGTCACTTACCTTGCAAACAAGATCATGGCCGGTTTCATAAAGTGGCACTGACCGTTTTACATGATCAGAAAATGTAGTCGAAACCTCGCCACTGAAGCTCCAAGATGCATTTCCAGCGGATATTGATTCACCAACGGACTCTGCCTCTTTGGCTTTAGGCGTTGCGCTCATAGAAATTCTCCATAAGAAAAAAGTTATAGATCAGCATATTGTTTCACGAATTAATTAGTCGGTGTGAATTTTATCAATTAGGCTGACGCTATTTTCTCCAAACAAAAGGCCTGATTCAAACCGAGAATAAACGTATGATAGCCGGTCAGTTTAAACAGACCTGCACTAACTTCCTGCATGGAATTCCTATCAAAATACGTTTCGTGAATATCGTGCACATTTTTTAAATAAAGGTCGATAACCCATTCTGCAGACTGCTTGGGTGTAGTCAGAACGAGCTTTCCACCAGGCTTTAGAACCCGTTGTATTTCCTCCAACATGTTGCGAACATCAGGTAGGTGCTCAATAACCGCTAACATACTCACAAGATCAAAATAGTCGTCTGGAAAGTCAATACGGTCATTAACCCTATCTTGCTCACCCATTAATTCATCAAATCCATAACGAATTTTGTAGGGCGATCGGAATAGGAAATAACCATCGCCACAACCTATATCCAAATGGGTATCTCCACCATCCATATAACGTTCGGCGTTCCTTGCGCGTTGCCAGCGAGTAAACCTAAGTGCCAGCTTTCCTATCAATGGGCGGCTTTTAACAGTATCCATGCGGTTGGGTGGTGTACCCTCTAAACCATTCTCTGAAATTTTTAACAATCTTAGATCCTAATTTTTGAAGCTTAAAATTATTGGTGTTTTAGATTGGAGGGATCACAGTCGTAATCCAAAGACCATAAATCCAGGCTCATATGACTAGCCTTTTGGTCTTTTAACGTGCGGGACGAAAACCTTTCGTAATCGATTCGCGTTTGTAATTCGAGACAACCTCGCCGCTCGAGAACCAATGCCGAGCTGCTCACTGAATTGGGTATTTTCCCCATAGCTGTCCTTAATAACAGATGCGTAATATTTTGATCTACTAGTTGTTTATAAAATTTTGGGGCTTTCACTAAACCTGTCCTACTCTCAATCAAGGCCTGGTCGTTTGGGGCTGCAAAGAAAGTGCGGGCATTAATATGATATCTCAACTGCCTATCCCACAAAAAAAGATAATCTATATTTGTTCTCGCGTTTACCTCCATTACGGCCGGATAGGCTACCAAATTTTGTTTTAATAAGTCGGATTTATTTTGTCGTATTACATGATGCTTGAGGTACGGCAATGAATAAAGGAATTGAACAGATAAATTTGATATTAAAGTTAAAAAGACGGCGCCCCATAATACCAATCTGAGTTCTCTGTTAGACACCGAAAGACTAGAGATTGTCATACACAGCAGTACAACAGGTATAATGGGTAAGAAGTGGCGAACTTTAGGTATGCTGCCAAAACTCATTAAGAGCCCGTAAAAAATTAAGATCGAAATAAAGAGTATACAAAATTTTGAATAAATAATTCTAGAGCGTCCAACCCAAACACCACAAAGGGCCATAGGTAAAAGAAAAAAATAATATGGGCCAAGACCGATTCGTCCTGACTGAATGCTTGGCAACGGCCAAAAAGTAGCTTCGATCGGATACATAAACCATAAATGATTTATACCGACACCCTGACGCCTAGTTTCGATAGAAGATGTAAGGGTAGAGAGGTGATTTGAATTCCAATAATCAAGATTCGCTAAATTTAAAGACTGGGCATATTTAAATAAGAAGGGAAAAAATGGATCACCGGTATGAATAAAGTTCCAGACGTACCACTGTCCACCAACAATACAGGCAATTGCCAAAAACATGGCGGCCAGCCACAAGTTCTTGGTCCTAATGACAACCCCAACTGCCAATGCGGCAACAAAAAATACACCAGAAAGCTTTGCCGCCATGAAAAACCCAGCGCCGATTCCTGATAATATTACAGGGCGAATATTTTTCCCGTCTGTTATATCAATAAAGCCAATCACAGCTATCATCGCAAAAGCTGCGAGACGGGCTTCAACTTGTCCACTTCCTGCACCAAATGTCATAGCTGGTAGTGTTTGAAATATTAACGCGGTGGCCAAAGCCCATGGCAAAGTTAGCCAACGTTTCAGTAATAGAAAAAAAAGAATTGAGGCAAACCATCCACTGGATAATGTCCAACCTGTTAATGCTGGCTCTTCCCCCAAGGCATAAGCAATTGTATACGTCATATGGAGAAGAAGGGGAATCGCTCCAGAAAACGCCGCTGGGATAAATTCTATACGCTCTAAATCGCTAAATTCCTTTGGAATTTGAAAATGGTAAGCAAGAGTATCCGCATCGAGAGGGGTCGTGCCCCCTTCAGCAAGGTCAAACAAAAAAGCCAAGCTAGCAATTGCACAAAGTGTCCATATTAATGCCGGGTTTTCAGATAGCTCTCTCCTAATTCTATTTTCTGGGTTGGGAACTAACACCACTGGTCTCTCGCGAAACAGCAAAAATATGCCAGTCGAAAGAACCAACAGCAGAGAAAAAAGAATTGGTTTATTTAAAGATCCCGCAACCCCCAACCAAAAACCTAGCCAGCCAATTATTCCCATCCCGATAGCCATGGATAAACCAAATTTTTCTGCTCGGTCCCGGCTATCGTCTCCATCAATGAGGTAAAGCAAGAAGAGTCCTGCCCCAAGACAGGCTGAAAGAACTAGGAAAATAGTAAGAAGCGATATCAATTAGAAAGACTGCTTAAAATCTGAAGGATAATCGAATCGAATTGTAGCATATAAAGACCGAATATTAGGATTATCCATATACCCAGAACATAGGCTAAAGGACTGCGCCAACCACTCATGATTTATCAGGCCTAAAGTATCTTACCCAAAGCGGATACATTGCTGGCTTATTAAGGGTACTATTCAATGCTTTCCCGATTAGCACTATGGCGATTATTCTGACCATTGTGTCTAATACGCAACCTTATTTCTTCTAGTATTTTTCTATTAGCAGCCATTAAGTCAGCCACTAGGCCCAAAATACCTATTTGAAAACCGAGCATTACCAATACGGAAGCAACAATTAGGCTGGGCACATATGTCCTGCCTGGATCAGCAATAATGTATACATTTATTAGCCAACGAATTCCCAACAAAAGTCCCGAGGTAAACGGAATAGCCCCCAAAATAAAGAAGAATTTCATGGGACTATAGAGCATGAAAATTCTGGTTATGGTGGAAATAGAACGCATAATATATGAAAAGTTGCTACGAATTAATCGGGAAGGGCGTAATTCTCGATTTACCCGTATAGAAACGGACTTAACGGTCATTCCCTTGTGGCCCGCCTGGATTAGTGTTTCCAATGTATAGGTATGCGGGTTAAAAACATTTAATTCAATTGCTGCGGTAGCAGATATCGCCCTAAAACCACTGGGAGCATCTGGCACTGTGGTCCCACTTGCAAAACGAACAACCGCGCTGCCAAGTCGTTGTAGCGCCTTCTTAATCGGTGAAAAATCTTGAATATCAGAAATAGGCCTTGCCCCAACGACCATATCCGCATCTCCCGATAGTATCGGTGCGACAAGTTGCTCAATATCAGCAGCATTATACTGATTATCAGCATCAGTATTTACAATTACACTGGCGCCCAATGACAATGCTTTATCAACCCCTACCATAAATGCTGTTGCCAACCCTTTATGCGCAGGTAAAGAAACAACGTGGTGAACACCATTTTCTTTTGCAACCTTTGCGGTATTGTCCGCGCTCCCATCATCTATTACAAGTATCTCTATTTCATCAACACCAGGAATCCGGTCGGGTAAATCAGCCAAGGTCACAGGTAAAAATTCTTCTTCGTTGTAGCACGGGATTTGTATTATTAATTTTGTCATTAACTTAAATCTCTATCAGATGATTCATGAATCATTCCTACAAACGTAGTTCTTATAATCTCATAATTCAAAAAATGTTTTTACCTAGCTTAGACAGAAAATCAGTGTATCGCTTTAATTTGAATACGGACCGAACAAAATCTATTTTTTTTTAATCCACCACCAAAATTTAGACTAACATGGCTGATAGGCAAAAGACCGATCGTCAAGAAAGTTGGTTAGACCACCGTGACAATGCATTCGCCGGTATAGTCTTCTGTGCTCCGATTATGGCTTTCTTCGCTCCGAATGGAATGATTCTAATAACTTCTCTTTGCTTTATCATTTGTTTTTCACTACAGCGCACTAATTACACTCGTCCACACCCTTTGCCAAAAATTGCTATAGTGACTTTGGTTTTTATTTTAATTTGGTCTGCAATTTCCTCGTTCTGGGCATTGGATATGACCGCCGCCATGTTTGGGACTTTAAAACAATTAGGGGTCCATAGTTTAGGCTTGTTGCTTTTGTGGAACATCCTGAATATCAGCAAAAATAATACAGACAGGATATTAACCGCTCTTTTTGCGGGGCTAGTTGTCACCACAATTTTAATTGCAGTGGAAATAATATTTTTTGGGCCAATATATCAGGTTATAAAAGGCCTCTCGCGTGACTCGATAAATTTTGAGGCAGGATCTGGGCTTTTTTGGCTAAATTCAGTCGTAGCCGTGATAAGTGTATTAATATGGCCCCTAAGTCTGTGGTTCTTTTCAATGTCAAAAAAATTTATAGCTTACCTAATTCCACTTTTGGGGTTTTTATTAGCACTATGGGTATCATACAGATCTGGTGCCGCCGCAATTGGTATTGGGATATTATCGATAGGTTTTATAGCCCTTCCGTTTAAGTGGATCCGAGAAATATTAGCAACCCTCTTTGCTATCATGATGATTACGGCCCCAATCACCATGAGTCAGCTTAAGCCCTCCCAAGTTGTAGAAAAAGAGTCATCATTACCCAAAGCCGCACTTCATAGACTACTGATTTGGAATTTTACTGCCGAAAAAATTAGAGAAAAGCCAGTTTTTGGCTGGGGAATGAATGCCGCACGCAATATTCCAGAGGGAAAGAAATTTATTTATGATGCATCAAATTCTAAATATGGGGAGAACCTTCCTTTGCATCCACATAATATTGCACTTCAAGTATGGCTTGAATTGGGATTAGCTGGAGTGCTGCTTGTAACCATTTTTGGCTTCGCTATCTTACTATCCATCAACAAATACAAAAAATATACATTTATTGCATCTATTGCCGTCGGACAATTTATCACGGGGCTTGGAATACTGTCCCTCAGTTACGGCATGTGGCAGTCTTGGTGGATTGCCAGCCTTTACTTGAGTGCCTCGCTTAGCGTTTTAGTATATCGAAATAAACTGATGCCAAAAGAACAGAAAACCTAAGGTTGAACTAGTTCGACAACCGTGTTGTAACAACGTTGATATGGTTATTTATTCCGTTACCTAATTGCAAATTAATCAAATTATTGGAGTTGGATATTGTCATATTGTAGATACGACATTGCTTCTCATTTAAACCCAGATATTTGATAATACCACCATCAAACAATCGTTCGGTCAATAAACCTGCACCAGCATTTAAAGATGCAAAGCATAGCTCTATGAAATATTCACCATTTTGTTTTAATGGCATCAAGAACCCTGGATCAGTAACAGCATTATATCCTCCACTTGGGCGTAATGTAGATGTCCTTACTTGTCCGCTGGGCAACGTTATTCGAACCGTTGCTCCAGCTTGATTTGCTTCACCATTTTCCCCGGTTGCTATAATCTTCAAAGCTCTACTCGGATTTAATATATTTTCTATAAGTACAATCCTATCCTTTGCTGTACGCGCCAATATATCCCAGTCACCATCACGACCAGCATCAAGCCATCCTATTGGTTTTACGTTTTTATTATACTTTTCATATATGAGGGGCATAACGTCTAACCATTTGCCTTCCGTAAATTGAAGTAACCGCCCCGGTAATTGAGTCAGTATTTCTGAGCGGCCATCACCATTTACATCTTTTCCGGTTAGATAAGTGTGAAAGCCATAAACTTGACCACTGGCTCTCTCGTCGATATTGAAACTCCCCTTCACCAATCTGAATAGAGCTAAGGTATATTTCTTCAACGTATGATCAGTTCCATGATAACTTATGATCAATTCTAGGCGACCATCCCCGTCCACATCTTCAAAAACACCCCCTTCATCTATCCGGGCTTCAGCGTCACAAGGTATTCCAGCCCAATATATGCCGCATATTTGTACAAACTTACCTTCGATATTTAAAAATGGGTATCCATAGGCGAACAAATCAAGATCTCCGTCGCCATCGATATCTGCAACATCGGTGCCTTCAGGATAAATACGTCCAGGTTCCCAGGTTAGAAGATTTTCCAACCCATCCTGATAAGAATAGTCTTCCTTGGCGAGATACAATTTATTCATTGATTTACGAGGATGGGGATATCCTGACCAAATTATATCCAACCTACCATCCTGGTTTGCATCGAACCATACAATCGGTTCCACTTTTCTGTAGGCCCAAGGAGTTTCATCAGGAAATGCTGATGCTGTTTCGTCTCGCCATTCCCCTGGCTCAAGTTGTCTTAAAAGTCGGGCAACATGAGCTGGTTTAGGCCATGGATACCAGTAAATATATTTAAGAAATGTGTTTTCAAATGCCGACTCAGGTTTTTGAAAATGGGTTGTCAGTAGTAAATCCAACAACCCGTTACCATTTGAGTCAGCAAAACTGTATGCATTGATCGGATAATTTAAATCTGGAAGCAGGTCCGGGTTCTCAATCCATCCGGCCTCTTTATTAAGCCATAACCGAAGGCGGCCACCTGTATCACGTACTACAAGATCAAAGTTTCCGTCTCTATCGAAATCAACTATAGCCGACGTATCAAAGTTCTTTATATTGAAACCTAGATCAACTAAACGGAATTGATCGGCCAAAGTATTGCCAGGCTGAGCGACGGCCGCCTCCAACACTTTGGATGACTTAAAGGTTTCAGCCTCAGGGGCCAACCCCATTGTATATGCAACTCTAAATGCACCAACATAAACGACTGATAGGGTTACAACGATCATAATTGATGAAATGACCGATCGGAGCACACCGCGCCTGTTTAAACCTCGGTTCAGTATGAGCAATATGCCTTGGATGATATTAAGCGTACACGCATGTAGCATTGAATATAAAACGAGCAACAAGATTGACCGCAAGCTGACCGGAAACAACCATTGATGTAACACCACGGTTGGTATTAGGGCTAATAGGGCTATCCAAATTCGCCCTATAGAAGACGCTGCTATAGCGTATCTTTTTTTTGCAAGGAAGAGAGATAGAAGAAGAAAAAACGCAAAATAAATTGGAATGACATCAAGAAAGTAGATGGACATCCAGCGAACCTCATATGAGGCTTTTAAAATTGCAAAAATACCTCGATCACTTAACTGGTGCAGCGCACCCAAAGCAATAAATGAGAGAACTAGAGCCGCAAAATGAGTAAATATAGTAAAAATAATTTTCATGGCTACAGAAACTCTATCAAAATGCTCGCATACCTCAGATTGGGACTTATACGGTCAAATATTACGACCCGTATCGCTGAAAAACCGCGACCCACGTCAAACGTAATAAATCGAATGGCAATTTTCCGGCTGTTAGAAGGCAATTACTGTATGACCTACGAACCCAATAGGCCGTTAAAGCCTCCATATTCAGAGCGATAATCCTAAACCATATGGTCGGCAGTGCTTTTAACAAGCTTCGGCCTAATAATGGGATATGTCTCCGGGCAATTTCCATTGTATCATCAAGACGGCGGTCTGTGTTACGGGTAACGCTATCGCTATAAATGTGATAATTCGTGAGGGGGTCATCAAAGACAAGTATTGATTCTCCTGGAACGTTCGCAATACGCAACCACAAGTCAAAGTCTTGGCCGGTCATTAATGTTTCGTCAAATCCTCCTAAGTTGGTAATCACCTCTTTTCTAGCAATAACTGAGCTCGTTGAAATAAAGCCTCGGCGATATAGACCGTGTATAAAATTATTTGCTACTGCCCGCTGATAGCGAGAACTTATGTCTAAATAGTATTTTTGATCGTCTACGCAAATCCAACCGTTATGAGAGACAAGGCACGCCCCTGATTTATCCATTTGTTTGAGACTTCTGTCTAACTTTTCACTTAGCCATTCATCATCGGAGTCAAGAAAAGCAATGTAATCAGATGTTGCTATCGAAATTCCATGATTTCTCGCAGCACCTGGACCAGCATTTGTTTGACGAAGGACGACCAAATTAACCCCATGCATTCGATCCAGCCATCCTTGAGCAGCGCGGTAGGTTTCGTCAGTAGAACCGTCATCAACAACAATAACTTCTCGAGGTAAGGTTGTCTGACCGACCACACTTTTTAGCGCCCTATCTATGGTCAATTGAGCATTGTAAGCCGGTATTATGACACTAACATCACATACTATCATTATCGGCTACGATTGTGATTGTGGATGTATTGGGAAGCTTAACCCGCTTGCTTATAATTACTCGAGTTGCGGGCTCGCC
>MDTB01000205.1_pt1 | contig 10978 bp, 11 predicted proteins | sample 811161 | NCBI WGS metagenome assembly MDTB01 (sample SAMN05326650, study PRJNA326480) | marine metagenome | isolation source: seawater | place: Mediterranean Sea | collected 2009 | reverse complement strand
CTTTTGAAAGATCTTGAAAAGGAGTCCTCGAGGTTAGGAATTCAGGCACTTATTCAGAAACAAGACTGGATAGAGAATTATTCAATTATTTATAAGCCCTTCAAAAAGAAGGTTTATATCAGCATAAAAAATCGAGAACCTATATTTATTTTAAATAAAGAATATTTTTATGATAAAAACTTAATAAAATTTAAATACGATCAATCAAATAATGAATTAATAAAAGTTGATGGTGATATAAATAAGATTAAAGATGTCCTTTTTTTAATCGAACTAGTTGAGTTAAATAATTTAATCAATTTTAAAATTAATAAAATAGAATATAACTTTGTTTCTGGCTGGGATGTTATAACTGAATCCACATTAATAAGATTTGGTAAAGATATTCCTCAAGACAGAGTTAAAAATTTTATAGATACTGTAAATTATTTATACGAGAAAAAGAAAATACCTAGTATCATAGATATGAGATATAAGGATGGGGTTGCAATAGATTATGGCAAATAAAAGTAGAAATTCTAATATGATTGTTGGCTTAGATATAGGTACTTCTAAGGTAGTATGCATTGTTGGAAAATATGATGATGAAAAAAAATTAGAAATTATCGCATTAGGAGCATATCCTTCGAGTGGTCTTAAAAAAGGAGTTGTTGTTAATATAGATGCTACTACAGATGCAATTAGCAAAGCAGTTGATCAAGCTCAATCAATGATTGAAGAAAAAATTAAATCTGTATATGTTGGTATTGCTGGTAAACATATTAAAAGTTTAAATTCTCACGGTACTGAGGCAATTAAAAATAATGAAGTCTCAGCATATGATATAGATAGAGTAATTGAATCTGCTCAGGCGGTAGCAATTCCTTCTGATCAAAACTTGCTCCATGTGATACCCCAATCATTTATTATAGATGGACAAGAGGTTAGCTTAGATCCTCTAGGGATGTCTGGTACTAGATTGGAAACAAAAGTTCATCTTGTTACATGCGCAAATAGTGCTGTAAAAAACATTGAAAAGTGTATAAAAAATTGTGGACTAAAAGTTGATGGTTTCGTATTAGAGCAATTTGCAAGTTCACACTCAATATTATCTGATGATGAAAAAGAGCTAGGTGTTTGTTTGGTTGATATTGGTGGCGGAACCACTGATATAGCAATATTTAATTCTGGTTCCATAGTACATACAGGAGTTATTCCATATGCGGGTGATAATGTTACGAAAGATATAGCTGAGGCGTTAAGAACCCCAACACCTCAGGCAGAGGATATAAAACAAAAATTTGGTTGCGCAGTAACAGAATTTACAAAAGATAATGAAAAATTTGAAGTTCTTGCGGTTGGTGGGAGATCTCCAAGAGAATGTTCTAGAAGCGCCTTGGCAGATATAATTCAACAACGTTATTCTGAACTTTTTGATTTGATTAAAGTTGAAATTTCAAGAAATGGATTTGAAGAACATATATCAGCTGGAATTGTTCTTACTGGAGGCACTTCAAAAATGGAAGGTGTTGTTCAGTTAGCGGAATCAATATTCCAAACCTCAGTTAGATTAGGTATACCATCAAATTTCAAGGGTATGGAAACCATATTACAGAACCCAATATACTCTACTTCAATTGGACTGATAGAACATGGTTATAAACAGCTTAATCACCAGATGCTGTCAGAACAGAATCAGGGCTTCTTTTCTAAGCTCTTACGCATTGTAAAAAGCGAGTATTGATTAAAGAAATTAATTCAATTAGAATGCATCTTCCTTGGTTTTTACCAATAGTAAAAATCTATAACCATAAGGATAAATATGAAAAAATACGAAGCAGTAATAATTCTTAATCCAAACCTTTCCTCTAAGGTTGATGATTTCGTTAAAGATTTCGAAAAGTTGCTTAAAGGCAACTCTTTTACTATTAATAAAAAAGAAGATGTTGGCAGGAGACAGCTTGCTTACTCCATTAATAATCATAATAAAGGACATTACTTATTATTTAATATTGAAGGTGATGCTACTAAGCTTATTGAAATAGAAAATAAGATTAAGTACAACGATGCAATTATTAGACATTTATTTGTTTCAGTAAAAAATTACTCAGGCGATGATTCACAACTTCTTCTAGATTCAAAAAATAAGAAAAATGAATTCGAAGAGAATTCTAATGAAAAAAATAACAAAGAAGAACTTAAACCAATATCCCAAAAAGATGAAGTTAAAACTCATAAACCTCAAATTGAAGAAGTGAAAGATAATGAATCTGAAAATAGCTCATCTGATGATAAAAATAATAAAGATATTGAAGATAAGGAAGATAAAGATGAGTAAATTTGAATTACCAAAAAGGTTTGATTATAAGGATGTAAATGTCCTAAAACAATTTATAACAGAAACAGGAAAAATTATTCCAGCCAGAGTTACTGGAGTTTCCGCAACAAATCAAAGAAAATTAACTAAGTATATTAAGATTGCTAGATTTTTAGCATTAATACCTTATACAGATATGCATAAATAAATTATGAAGATTATATTACTAGATAAAATTCAAAGACTTGGTGAGATTGGAGATGTTGTTGAAGTTAATTCTGGATATGCAAGAAATTTTCTTATTCCACAAAAAAAGGCTGCTTTTGCTAGCGACAAAAATATAGCTGAAGTTGAAGCTAAAAAAGATGAATTAGCTGCTATTTCAGAAGATGTTCTTACTCAGGCTAAAGCTAGAGCAAAAGACTTAGAAGGTTCGAATTGTGAAATTTTAGTACCAGTTACTGAGGAAGGAGCTCTTTATGGCTCAGTTGGTACTAGAGATATCTCGGAAGCATTTATAAGCAACCAAATACAGATTGACAAAAGCGAAGTTCAGCTTCCTGATGGACCTTTAAAAGAAACTGGTGATCATAATATTGTTATAAGTATTCACCCTGAGGTAAGTATTGAAGTTTTAGTAAAAGTATCACCAGAGTAGTTGTATATTTTGGAATATGATGTAAAAATCATATTCCGATGTCAGATATTAATATCAATCAAAACGAACACACTTTAGAAGCTGAAAGAGCTGTCTTGGGCGGGCTAATGCTTGAAACAAACCGATTTGATGGTGTGGTGCAAGTAATAAAAGAAAATGATTTTGATGGCAAAGGTCATCAAATAATTTTTCAATCAATGGCTGAGCTTATTGAAGAAAATAAACCCCTAGATCCAATAACAGTATCTGAAAAGCTAGATAATAAAAATTCTCTAAACAAGTTTGGATTAAGCAAGGATTATATAATTGAACTTGCCACATCGACTCCATCAGCAGCTAACTTAGAAGCTTATGCAGGAATAATAAGGCAGAGATCCATAGCTAGAAAACTTATGAATGCTAACTCTAAAATATCAGAAATGATATCAAACCCTCAGGGTCATGAGGGAGCATCTTTATTGGATAAAGCTGAAAGTATCATTTTTGCCTTAAATGAAGAAACAAATCAAAATGATCAAAATTTAAAGTCAATGCAAAAGCTTGTTCCTGATACCATGGATAGACTTTATGAACTTTCAAATAAATCTGGTGGTCTGATAGGGGACTCGACAGGATTCAAAGATTTAGATAATAAGTTACAAGGTATTCAGAAAGGAGATTTAATCGTAGTTGCCGGAAGGCCTAGTATGGGAAAAACTTCCCTTGCAATGAATATTGCTGAGAATGTTTTATTAGATAAAGAATCTAATGGAGCTGTTCTTATCTTCAGTCTAGAAATGCCTGGAGAATCTCTAACAACTAGATTGTTATCTGGAATGACAAAAATCAATCAACAGAATGTAAGGTCTGGGATGTTAAAAGATGATGAGTTAAAACTTTTAATGCAGAAAAGTGAAGAATTGAAGAATATGCCATTATGGATTGATGACAGTTCACTTTTATCACCCATGGAATTAAGAGCAAAAGCTAGGCGCCTTGCAAGATCTGAAGAAAATGGATTGTCTTTAATAGTTGTGGATTATCTTCAATTAATGCAACTTCCTTTATCAACTGAAAATAGAGTTAATCAGATATCTGAAATTTCTAGATCTTTAAAATCCTTAGCGAAAGAACTTAATGTGCCTGTTATTGCATTATCACAACTTAATAGAGCTGTAGAGCAAAGACCAAATAAGAGGCCAATTATGGCGGACTTAAGAGATTCTGGAGCAATAGAACAAGATGCTGATGTTATTTTATTTATTTATAGAGAAGAAGTTTATGAGCCTGAAAAGGAAGGCGTTGAAGGTGTAGCTCAAATTATTATTGGTAAACAAAGAAATGGCCCCATTGGAACAGTTAATTTGACATTCTTAAAAGAATTTACAAGATTTGAAAATTTTTCTACTGATAGTTATTACGATACTCTTGAATGAGTAGACTTACGACTGAGCTCTTGATAGAGCCTAATATTGTTAGAGAAAATATAATTCAATTAAAGAATAAAATAAATAATTCATCTAATTTTATGGCAATCATAAAATCTGATGCTTATGGCCATATTCTGCCTAATATAGTAAATGATATTGATGATTTGGTTGATGGTTATGGCGTAGTTCGTCTTGAAGAAGCAATAGAATTAAGAAAAATTTCAAATAAAAAGATCTTACTAATGCAAGGAGTATACTCTAATGAAGATTTCAAAGAGGCAACTGAAAACTCTTTAGATTTAGTTATTCATAATTCTTATCAATTTGAAATCATAAAAGAAAATAATTACTTCCAAAACTTATGGTTCAAGATAAATACTGGTATGAATAGGCTTGGTTTTGATGAAGAGGAATTTATGGATATTTATAATTCTTATTTGACTGACAAAAAGTTTATTTTAATGTCTCATCTATCAGCTTCCAATGTCCCTGAAGATCCCTCAAATAAGATTCAATTCGATAAGTATGAGAACATATATAAGCAACTACACTCTGATGTTTCTAAAAGCATTGCAAATACTGGATGTATATTGAATTTTCCTGAAAAATCTTATGATTGGGTTAGGGTTGGTATAGGAATTTTTGGGGGTTATATAGGTAATGAAAAACTTAAAACAGCAATGACTCTTAGGTCCCCAATTATTAATATTAGAAATATTAAAAAAGGTGAGAAAGTTGGTTATGATGGGAGAGCGGTTGCAATGAAAGACATGAAAATAGCAACTGTTTATATGGGTTATGCAGATGGATTGCCGAATCATATAAAAGATGGAACTGTAGTCAAAATCAATAATCAAGATGCAAGAGTTTTTGGCAAGGTTAGTATGGATGTAACCACTCTTGATGTAAGTAATATTAACGACTGCAAAATTGAAGACTGGTGTGAATTTTTTTCACCTAACCATTCAATTAACAATCTAGCTTCATCGAATGGCCTCATATCATATGACTTAATGATAAGAATAAAATCAAGAGTCAAAAGATATTATAAAAATATCTAGAATGATCAAATGATTTTATGAATACCATTTAACTATTAAATTTATTCTGTTATTCTAATATCCCATCATGATTAAATTTACTGATGGCTCAAACTAAATACATTTTCATAACAGGTGGAGTTGTTTCCTCTCTAGGAAAAGGCATCGCTGCAGCATCTATAGGAGCTCTTCTTGAATCAAGAGGTCTTTCAGTATCATTAATTAAAGTTGACCCCTATATCAATGTTGACCCAGGGACAATGAGTCCTTTTCAGCATGGTGAGGTATTTGTAACTAATGATGGAACTGAAACAGATCTAGATCTTGGTCATTATGAAAGGTTTGTTAGATTTGAGGCATCGAAAAAAAATAACTTCACAGCTGGTAAGGTATATGAAACCGTCATTAGAAATGAGAGGAAAGGAAAATATTTAGGAGGAACCGTTCAAGTTATTCCTCATATTACAAATGAGATTAAAAAAAGAATTAAATCAGGTGGTCAAGGTAAAGATATAGCTATTGTAGAGGTTGGAGGAACTGTAGGTGATATTGAAAGTCAGCCTTTTGTAGAAGCATTAAGACAAATGGCATTAGAGCTCCCAAATTCTTCTTGGGCATTTGTTCATCTAACTCTTGTTCCTTTTATAAATGCCTCAGGTGAACTTAAAACTAAGCCAACACAGCATTCAGTTAAGGAATTGAGATCACTTGGTATTAGTCCAGATATTTTAGTCTGTCGATCAGATAAAGAGTTGCCAAAAGATGAAAAAAATAAAATAGCTCTCTTTTGCTCAGTTCCTAATAAATGTGTTATTTCCATGCATGATGTAGATACGGTTTATTCAATACCCTTACTACTTAATAAACAAAAAGTTGATAAGACAATTCTTGAGAAATTAAAAATTAAAACTAAGAACCCTCAATTAAATGATTGGAAAAGAGTTGTTAAAGCAAAATTACTTCCCGAAAAAGAAGTAAATGTTGCATTTGTAGGTAAATACACAGAATTAAAAGACTCATATAAATCTATAAATGAAGCTTTAGAACATGCAGGGATAAAAAATAAAACAAAAGTAAACATAAATTTTGTTGAAGCTGAAAACCTTACTATTAAAAATGTTAATAAAATCTTAAAAAATACTGATGCTGTGCTGGTTCCTGGTGGTTTTGGAGAAAGAGGGATTGAAGGAATGATTCTTGCTTGCAAATTTTCAAGAGAAAATGATATTCCTTATTTAGGAATATGCTTAGGTATGCAAGTTGCTATTATTGAATACGCAAGGAATGTCTTAAAATTAAAAGGAGCTAATAGCACTGAATTCAATCAAAATACAAAACATCCTGTAATTGGCCTTATAACTGAGTGGAGCGACATATCTGGTAAAAAAGAAACAAGATCAAAAGACTCTGATCTGGGTGGGACAATGCGTCTAGGTGGTCAGTTATGCATGCTTAAGAAAAAATCAAATTCATACAAGATGTATAAGAAGCAAGAGATAATTGAACGACATAGACATCGATATGAAGTTAATCCAAAGTATAAAAATGAAATGATAAAAAAGGGCTTAGATGTGGTTGGAACTTCGATTGATGGTAAGCTTGTTGAAATGATTGAAATCCCTAGTCATAAATGGTTTTTAGCATGCCAGTTTCATCCTGAATTTACTTCAAACCCAAGAGACGGTCATCCTATCTTTAATAGCTATATTAAAAGTACAATATCCAAATAGTATGAAATTAAGAAACTTTAAAATTGATAATGCTGGTCCAATGACCCTAATGGGTGGCATGAATGTTCTTGAATCAAAAGATTTGGCAATGCAAGTTGCTGAAAAATTTAAAGAAGCAACTCATAAATTAAATATCAATTATATTTTTAAAGGATCATTTGATAAAGCAAATAGGAGCTCTATAAATTCTTTCAGGGGTCCAGGAATGGAAGAAGGGCTTGAAATTCTTCAAGAGGTTTCAAAAGCTTTCGAAGTTCCAGTTATTACAGATATCCATGAACCAAGCCAAGCCACAACTGTAAGTGAAGTTTGCGAGGTTATACAAATACCTGCATTTTTAGCAAGACAAACCGATCTTGTAAGTGCTGCAGCAAAAACAGATTCAATAATACAATTTAAAAAACCTCAATTCTTATCTGCTCAAGAAATGTCAAATACTATTGAGAAATGCTCTGCAGCAGGTAATGACAAAATAATATTATGTGAACGAGGAAATTCATTCGGATACAATAATTTAGTTGTAGATACTTTAAATTTTCAAATTCTTAAACAGCTAGCTAAACCAGTAATATTTGATGTAACACATTCACTTCAGTTACCTGGAGGTCTTGGAAGTGCTACCGGTGGAAGAAGAGAATATGTTTTAAGTTTAGCCAAGGCAGGAATATCTCAATCAATTGCGGGATTGTTTCTTGAAGCCCATCCCAATCCAGATGATGCAAAGTGCGATGGGCCATGTGCTTTACCTCTATCAGTCTTAGAAGAATTTTTAAAACAAGTAAAAGAATTAGATGAATTTGTAAAAAATCAGAAAGATCTTGAAATAACTTAGAAAATGCAAAAAATATCTTCAATAAATGCCATTCAAGTATTTGATTCAAGAGGCGTGCCAACGATATCATGTAAGGTAACACTGGAAGATGGAACATCAGCTTCAGCTATGGTTCCAAGTGGAGCATCAACTGGTTCAAAGGAGGCGCTTGAGTTACGTGATAATGATATTTCCTATCATGGCAAAAGCGTAATAAAGGCTGTTACTAACATTAATAATATATTGTCATCTTTTGTTATTGGCAAAGACCCAAATAACCAAAAAGAAATCGATGAATCATTAATTTCATTTGACGATACTATAGATAAATCTAAAGTTGGAGCAAATGCAATTTTAGCGATATCTCTTGCAGTGGCTCATGTAGCTGCAAAGGCCAACAAAATATCATTATATGAGCATTTCTCAAGAGTTTATAAGGATATTACTGGAGAAAATGTAACACATTGCATGCCTTTGCCTATGTTTAATATTCTTAATGGTGGCGAGCATGCTGATAATAATATAGATATACAGGAATTTATGATTATTCCTAGCGGCGCGAAAAGCTTCGTTGAAGTTATGCAATGGGCCACAGAAATTTATCATAATTTGAAGAAAATACTTTTAAAAAATAAACACACTACAGCTGTTGGTGATGAAGGTGGTTTTGCTCCAAGTCTTGAATCAAACAAGGAAGCATTAAAATTAATTGTTGATTCAATAAAAGAAACTGGATTAGTTCCAGGCAAAGATGTAAAAATTGCTCTTGATTGCGCGGCAAGTGAATTTTTTGATGGTAAGAATTATGTTTTAAAAGGAGAAAGCAAGAAACTTTCATCTATAGAGTTTGTAGACTATTTAGATGATCTAACTAAAAATTATCCCATAGTCTCCATAGAAGATGGTATGGATGAAAATGATACAGATGGATGGAAACTGCTTACAGATAAATTGGGATCAAACTGCCAACTTGTTGGAGATGATTTATTTGTTACTAATAAAAAAATTCTTAAAGATGGTATTAATGAGGAGATGGCTAATTCGATACTAATTAAATTTAATCAAGTTGGCTCAATAACTGAAACAATTGAAACTATTCATTTTGCGAATCAGAATAATTTCGAGTCAATTATTTCACATCGATCTGGTGAGACCGAAGATACTACTATTGCTGACCTTGCAGTAGGCTTGGGAATAGGGCAAATCAAAACTGGAGCTCCTTGTAGGTCTGATAGAGTAGCAAAATATAATAGGTTGCTTTGGATTGAAGAGGAAAGCAATAATATTTTGCTTAAATGAATAAACTTAACTATCTACTTATAGCTTTTTTAATTTTAATTGTTGTCTCACTTTCTATAAGTATTTTTTTTGGTGAAAATAATTATTCTAAGAGAAATGAAATGATCCAAGATAATAAAACTCAATTTAATAAAAATGAAGAATTAAAAAAACAAAATGAGATACTTGAATTTGAAATTGAAAATGCTCAAAACTCAAGTGCTAATGTTGAAAATTTTGCAAGAGAAAATTTAAATCTTACCTATGAAGAAGAAGAATTCATTTCTTTTAAAGAACAAAATAAAAATGATGATAAAGATGAATGATTTATTGGTTATCATTGCAGCTGCAGGAAAAGGTAAAAGATTTGGTGGCGAGATTCCAAAACAATATTTCAGAGTCAATGGTCAGTCAGTCATTGAAAGATCTGTAAAACCTTTTATTGAATCAACACATGTATCTAAAGTCATTATTGCTATTTCTGAGGATGATTTAGAAATTAAAAATCAAGATTTTTACAATTCAGAAAAAGTTGAATTTATTATTGGTGGAAAAACCAGACAGAGCTCTGTATTTAAAGCACTTATGCATGCAGATGATAGTAAATACGAATATGTAATGACTCATGATGCTGCACGTCCAAATGTAATAGAGAATGATATTTTAAATTTATTGGATGATATCAAGAGGGCTGATTCAAATTGCTCTTATCTTTATACTCCAGTATATGATTCAATAAAAGAATCCCGAACCAGAGATAAGGATAAATTTCATCTAGTGCAAACACCTCAAATATCAAAATTTCAGGATTTAAAAATAGCTATAAAAAAATGTATTGATGAAAACATAAGCTGTCCTGATGAGTCTTTTGCCATTGAATACTCGAACTTGAAAACATCTAAGATTAGGGGAAGAAGGTCCAATATCAAGATAACGGAACCTGAGGATTTAGAAATTTTAAATAAATTTTTAACAAGATCTGGCATAGGTTTTGATCTTCATAAATATGAAGTTGGTTCTGGAATTATATTGGGTGGATATAAGATTAATTGTAATTATAAAATAATAGCGCATTCAGATGGTGACGTATTACTTCATTCTATAGCTGATTCTATATTGGGTGCATCAGGGCTTGGTGATATTGGTAAATATTTTTCAGATAAAGATGATAAAAATAAAGGTTTAGATAGCTCAGAGATTATTAGATTTTGTCTGAGAAAATTAAATGAGTTAAATCTTGAGATTTATAATATAGATACCACTATTATTTGTGAAGAACCTAAAATAAACCCTCATAGAGACAATATTTTGAAAAACCTATCATCAATACTACTAATGCCAGTAAACAAAATAGGCTTAAAAGCTACCACTTCAGAAAAAATAGGTATTATTGGTAAAAATCAAGCAATAGCTGTGCAAAGCCTAGTTAATTTGAGAGACAAACAATGAAAATATTACTAACAAATGATGATGGGTACGACGCAAAAAATATAAAAACTTTATATGAAAAACTATCTAAAAGCCATGAGGTCTGGATAGTTGCTCCGAAAAATAATTGCAGTGGCATGAGTGCAGCTATCTCATATCTAAATGAAATTGAAGTTACAAAAATAGATGAAAAAATTTATGCAGTTGATGGCACGCCTGCTGATTGTTCTTATCTTGGGTTGCTAAGCATCGTAGACTTTGAATTTGATATTGTTGTATCTGGTATAAATCATGGTGCAAATATTGGTAATGACGTTTTATATTCTGG
>MDTB01149975.1_pt1 | contig 10979 bp, 11 predicted proteins | sample 811161 | NCBI WGS metagenome assembly MDTB01 (sample SAMN05326650, study PRJNA326480) | marine metagenome | isolation source: seawater | place: Mediterranean Sea | collected 2009 | reverse complement strand
TGAATCAAGTTTTTCCATCAAAGCCGAGTTCACGTCCTTGCTCACACTGCATCTGATAAATCTCTGGATTGGCGAGATTCAAACAGACACCGTCCAAGACATCGATGTTGGCTTCGCGTGCGGCAAGAACACAGTGTGAGAGCGCATACACTAATCCCTCGCGTTCAATCGTCGCAGGGACCCGTAAACATTTGACCAGATCGGATGTTCCCATGAGCAGTGCACCGACACGTACGTGTGCTTGGCAGAGTTCACGCGCATTGAAGACGCTTGTTGGCGTCTCAGCCATGAGCCAGAGCTCGACATCAGGGCTGTAACCTAAGGCATCCATGCGTTCACCGAGTCGCGTGATATCGGCCGGTAATTCTGCTTTTGGAACCACAAGGGCATCCAAGGGGGCATCAGCGAACGTAGCCATGTCATCGGTGTGCCATTCAGTTCCAATACCATTCACGCGAACAGCGATCTCGCGCGGGTCGAAGCCACCATCGAGAACAGCAGCTTTGGCGGTGTTCCGAGCACGCTGTTTGGTATCGGGAGCCACTGCATCCTCGAGATCCAGAATCACTACGTCACAGTCGAGTGTTCGTGCCTTGGTAATGGCACGTTCATTATGGGCTGGCATGAAGAGTGCGCTGCGGCGTGGTGTCATGGTCATTCCTTAAGGTGATGGATTCGGTTGGCTGGTGTGGATTGCCTCGATGCCGTCGAGTACCGCGTCTGAAAGTGTCAGGTCGTGTGTATCAATGTTTTCTTTCAATTGCGCGATTGTCGTTGCACCGATGATATTGGAGGTCACAAATGGTCGCGAGGTTACAAACGCGAGCGCCATTTCGGTGGGCGATAGACCGTGCTCAGATGCGAGCGCCGCATAGGCTTCGGTTGCCCGCGTTGCTTCTAGATTCGAGTAGCGGCTAAAGCGATGAAACAGTGTTAAGCGGGCACCTTCAGGACGCTTGCCATCGAGATATTTTCCAGACAGCACCCCAAAGGCGAGTGGGGAGTAGGGCAATAAGCCAACAGACTCTCTGTGCGCGATTTCGGATAAGCCAATCTCGAACGTTCGATTCAAGAGTGAATAAGGATTTTGAATCGATGCGACCACAGGAAGGCGCTCGCGGCGCGCGATTTCAAGAAATTTCATGACACCCCAAGGTGTTTCATTAGAGAGCCCAATCGCACGAATTTTTCCACTGACGACAAGGCCTTCAAGTGCGGTCAGAATCTCATCAATTGGCGTCTCATCGGCTCCGTCCACGTGGGTGTAGCCAAGTTGACCGAAGAAATTGGTTGGACGATCGGGCCAGTGGAGTTGATATAAATCGACATAGTCCGTTTGAAGCCGAGCCAGTGACGCTTCGATTGCTGCATCGAGATGGGCTTTGGTGTGGCGTGGTCCGCCTCTGAAATAGTTGACCCATTCACCTGGACCACAGGCTTTAGTGGCAATCACAAGGTCATCACGATGACCGCGCTGATTCAACCAGGTTCCGATGTATTGTTCCGTCCGCCCTTGGGTGTCTGCCTTCGGTGGCACGGGATAGAGTTCTGCGGTATCGATGAAGTTAATTCCACGTTCATCACAGGCATAACTCAACTGTTCATGTGCTTCGGCTTCGGTATTTTGTTCGCCCCAGGTCATGGTGCCAAGACAAATGGATGTGACGTCGATTCCAGTTTTCCCCAACGGGCGTTTTTCGATCATGAGTGTTCCTCGCGGTATGACAGCAGTGCCGCGTCCATTCGGCGAAGCGCTTCGTGTAAGGTGGCGGGATTGGTACCAAAATTCAAGCGAACGGCGGTGTCTGAACCGAAAGGGCGTCCCGATGACAGTCTGACACCTTGCGCAGCGAAGCGCTCTGATAAGTCCATTTGATTGTCTGATTCGATCCAGGCGAGGAAGGTTGCATCACCTGTGGTCACTTCAAGTTCTGGGTGAGTCTTGGCCCAATCGATCACTGTGTTTCGGCTGTGCTGCAACGCGGTGAGTAATTCACGGTGCCATTGCCAACCATCTCGAAGGCAGGATTCCGTGACTGCGTATGCCAGCGGAGCGACGTGTGGCATCGCGATCTGTGTTTCGAGATACCGAGCGCGTGTATTTGGCTCCGGAATAATTGCAACAGCGCAACCAAAGCCCGCTACATTGAATGTTTTGGTGGCAGCCATCAATGTGATTGTTGGCTGGTCATTCGATGCAACGAGACCCAATGGGATGTGTGGCTTGTCGTTGAGGATCATATCAGCCCAAATTTCGTCACCGACAATGAGCGTGTCATGTTTGGATGCTGTTGCGATGAGTGCTTCGAGGAATTGTTTCGAATAGACCGTACCACCGGGATTGTGCGGATTGCACCAGAGAATGGCCGAGGGTTCAGTCAGTGTCTCCAGCGTTTCCGCTATCTGAGTCAGTGAAGGTTGGAGTGTTTCACCCACGCGGGTCAGTGCCATCGGATGTTCGATCCGTTTTTCAATCGAAGGAACAGTCTTAAAATATGGATACGCGGGTGTTGGAGTCAGAATTTGTTGAATATGTGGGTGTGCCATGAGCGCGAACCGCATCCCCGGAACGACGCCAGCAACAGGCACAATCCAGTCAGGATCAATGGTCCATTGATGTGTCTTTTGTAGGTGATCGACCCAGGCCTCCCTGAAGCCTTTGGGCTCCGTACCATAACCAAAGATTCCGTGTTCCAAGGAACGATTGACTGTATCGCTGACACAAGGCGGCGGTGCACAATCCATATCGGCGACCCACAGTGGTAATTCAGCGTCAGGAAATGTGGACCATTTTAGGCTCGCGTACGCGCGACGTTCAATCGGATTTGGATGCCATTGCATATTTGGGTTCCCTGAGTGCAAGGAAAAGACCGGCAGCGATGAGTGTGCCAGCAATCCAATGATTTGATGTGAGGGATTCGTTTAAAAAGATGTAAGCCAGGATGACTCCATAAAAAGGCATCAAGTGAATGTACTGGCCTGCCAATTGTGCCCCAAGTTGTCCGACTCCGTAGTTCCAGCAGATATAGGCTCCGAGTGAGGCAAATATTGCAACATAGCCGACCGCGTAAAAAGTCTCGATTGTTATAGCAATTGGCGGCTCATTGAATGGGTTGATAGTTAGTAACAACCCATTAAAGCAGACTCCAAAAAAGACGATGTATGCGAGAAAGCCGAGACCTGAAAGCTCGCTTGGTTTTTTGCGAAGGCTGAGTGAGTAAAATGCCCAGCCGATTGATGATGAAATCACCCACAGGTCACCAGGGTTGACGGTGAGCTGAGCGGTCTGGTCACTCAAAATCAGGTAGGCGACACCAATCAATGAGACGAGAATACCAGCTCCACGTCGCGTACTTAGTGTGTCCCCAAAGAAAATAACCCCAAAGAGCACAATCCATACCGGGATGGATGAATTAATTAATAGGGCATTAGTGGCTTCTGTGTCTCGTAGGCCGAGATAGAGAAGCACATTGAAGCTCGCCACCGATAGCAGCGCGAGAATCGTCAAGATGGGTAGATTCTTGATGATCAGTGGGAGTTCTGATTGAACTCGTCGAAAGGCAAACGGTAGGAGCAAACACAGTGCGAACAGCCAGCGGTAAAACGACATGGTGATCGCGCCGATGTCTGATGCGAAAGCCCGGCCAACAATAAAGTTGCCCGCCCAAAACAGAGGCGGGAGTAGCAGCACGACATAGGGCCAGGTGCGACCCATTAATCAGCAAGTCGGCGATATTTCACGCGTGTCGGGATGATTTCTCCACCCAAACGTTTCTTGCGATCCTCTTCATATTCTGTGTAGTTACCTTCGAAAAAGATCGCATGTGAATCACCTTCGTAGGCCAAAATATGTGTTGCGATCCGATCTAAGAACCAACGATCGTGAGAGATCACAAGCACTGTACCAGGGAAGGCGAGCAACGCTTCTTCGAGCGCGCGCAGTGTTTCCACATCAAGATCGTTGGTCGGTTCGTCAAGGAGTAATACATTACCGCCTTGCTTCAAGGTTTTTGCAAGGTGGAGTCGGTTTCGCTCACCCCCTGACAGATCTTTAACAAATTTCTGCTGGTCACCGCCTTTGAAGTTAAACCGGCCTAAATAGGCACGGCTGGGGATTGAGTAGTTGCCGACAGTAATCATGTCTTGCTCATCGGACACTTCCGCCCAAACGGTTTTTGATCCATCCAAGGCATCACGCGATTGATCGACGTAGGCAAGTTTGACTGTGTCACCTAATTCAACAGTTCCCGAGTCGGGCGATTCTTGGCCAGTGATCATTTTAAAGAGCGTTGACTTACCCGCACCGTTACCACCGATGACTCCAACAATGGCGCCTGCCGGAAGGGAGAAACTCAAATCGTCGATCAACATTTTGTCATCGAATGCCTTGTTGACTTGACTGAATTCGATCACTTTGTCGCCGAGTCGGGGTCCTGGTGGGATGTAGATTTCTTGGGTTTCGTTGCGTTTTTGTGTGTCTTGGCTCTGCAATTCCTCAAATGCCTTGAGACGCGCCTTTGATTTGGCTTGGCGACCTTTGGCATTTTGGCGTACCCACTCAAGCTCACTTTTGATCGTCTTCTGACGTGCTTCTTCTGACTTCTGTTCTTGCTCGAGGCGCTTTTCTTTCGCTTCAAGCCAGGTTGAATAGTTCCCTTCAAACGGGATGCCGCGGCCACGGTCAAGTTCTAAAATCCAACCTGCAGCGTTATCGAGGAAGTAGCGATCGTGCGTGACGGCAACCACCGTGCCTTCAAAATCGACTAAAAAGTGTTCAAGCCAAGCCACTGACTCGGCGTCCAAATGGTTGGTCGGTTCGTCGAGCAATAACATGTCAGGTTTTTGTAATAACAGCCGACACAGAGCGACGCGACGCTTCTCACCGCCGGAGAGATGCTCAATGGTTGCATCCCATGGTGGTAGACGTAATGCATCTGCAGCCTGTTCTAAGATGCGATCCAATTCCCATCCATTGACCGCATCAATCTGGTTTTGCAGTTCACCTTGCTCCATGAGGAGATCATTCATCTCATCGTCAGACATAGGTTCAGAGAAGGCGGCTGAAATTTCATCAAATCGTGTGAGTAGCTGTTTAATTTCGCCAGCACCCTCTTCGACCGCATCGCGCACCGATTGTTGGGGATCCAGCTGTGGTTCTTGTGGGAGATAGCCGACATTGATTCCCGGTTGTGGGCGTGCTTCACCGTCAATTTCGCTATCGACGCCAGCCATGATTTTCAATAGGGTCGATTTCCCTGAGCCATTGAGGCCCAAGACCCCAATTTTCGCGCCTGGAAAAAACGAAAGGGAGATGTCTTTTAAGATCTCGCGTTTTGGGGGAACAACTTTGCTCACCCGATTCATGGTGTAAACGAACTGTGCCATGGAATGCCTAGAATCCTGTCGATAATCATATGTAAGGGGCGCAGGATAGCAAGATTTGATACTCACATGCGATCACTCGACCTGATCTCACCCTCGAGGTATGCTCCAATTTGATTGATGGAAAAGATTTGATGCAAATAGTTCCCGTCTTTGGAGGTCCAAAGACACCGAATACTATGTGGTGGCTCACTGGATTGATGCTCTTCTTGGAGGGCATGGCACAGTTGTCTGATCGTGGCTGGTTCGGTGTATTGGATCTGCGAAGTTTGATGATTTCATATGGTGCCTTTTGGGATTTTCTGTTTCCGCCGGGCACTGTGGAGCAGGCGTTATTTCTTGGTCAGTCCTATGCCATGTTAATCACCCATGCATTTTTGCATGTCGGTACGATTCATGTACTGATGAATACGGTGATTTTTATTGCCTTGGGGAAAACGCTGGCCGTGTATTTTGGCTTACGTTTAACGCTGCTGACCATGTTAGTAGGGGCGATCAGCAGTGGCGTGATGTTTGGACTCTTAGAATCAACATCTGCTCCCATGGTCGGTGCATCTGGCGTTGTTTTTAGTTTAATTGGCTTTTGGTTACAGGTATCGCGCGCTGAACTGAAACGACTCGGACGTCCGGGTCGTTCCGTCGCGTCAGTGGTCATCAGCCTGATCGTGATTCACGTCTTGTTGCACGTCTTCATGGGAGGCCAGATTGCATGGCAGGCACATTTTGGTGGCTTTGTCGCGGGTTATTTTTTGATGCCATGGTTTATTGATCGCCATCGATTACCCTCTCATTAAAGTCGATTTATCATTCAACTTGTGATGACAGACGCCATCGCCAAGACATGGCACACTATCGGCATGACACAAGAACTCCCCCGTCAAAACCGTTTTTTAGCGATGAAGTTCTATGAATTTGCCGCCATTTCGATGCTGGTTCTCGCATTCTTTCCGATTTCACTGGTGGTCAGTTGGATCGCCTTTGGCACACAAACAACGCGTGAATTAATCGAAGCAATGATCAAAGACTGGTTGCAGACCATATTGATTATTGTCGGCCTGATTATCGCGTCGCTCGGTGGGTTGATATGGGGGTTCTTTGCATGGCTTACCTGAAGACTGGACTCTGGCTGTTGGCGATGGCCATTATTTTTGGTGCGTTTGGAGCCCATGGCCTGCAAGCATTGGCCACACCTGAGCGGCTTGAAACTTGGGATACTGCGGTCCGCTACCAGGCGTTGATGAGTCTGTTCCTGATTGCAATTGCCGGGATGTCGTTTCAAATCTCGGATTGGGTGTATCGATTCGTGGTCGCCGGCCTGGTGGTATTTTCGGGCTCGTTATACCTGTTGGTTTTGTTTGATATCCCTCTTTTGGGCGCGATCACGCCAATCGGTGGTATCCTGATGATCACCGGCATCGTTACAGCTGCAATGACCTGTCGGACGCGCGATTAGGCAGAATATTTCAGTCGAAGTGTATTGAGTACCACACTGACTGACGAAAGCGCCATCGCCGCACCAGCAATGGATGGAGTCAGAAGCCCGGACATGGCTAGTGGAATGCAAAGAACGTTGTAACCAAATGCCCAACCCAAATTTTGTCGGATGACGTGACGAGTTTTCCGTGCATAGTGAATCGCCTCCGGAATGAGTCTTAGATCGGGGCGCATGAGCACCACTGGTGCTGACTTGAGTGCAATCTCGCTCCCGCTCCCCATCGCGATCCCCACATCTGCTCGTGTCAGTGAAGGCCCGTCGTTGACTCCGTCACCAACCATGGCGACACGCTGTCCGTGTGATTGATAGGACTCAATGACCTCAATCTTCTGGGTTGGAGTCAGTCTGGAGTGGACCTGATCGACTGTAAGTTCGCGACCAAGCGCTTCGGCCACTTGGTCCTGATCGCCGGTGAGGACAATGACGCGTTTGTTGTCTGATTTGAGCGCATTGATGACCGATTGAGCCTCCGCTCGGGTTGTGTCTGAGAATTCAACATGGCCGAGTATCTGCCCGTTCCGGCTTAAATAGCTGGTGGTCGATTGTCCCATTGTTGCAACATCGATTGCATCGTCGGTCACAAAATCATGTTGACCAAGGCGATAGGTGACGCCTCCGATCATCGCTGTTATTCCTCTGCCTGGCGATGTGACGGCGTCCTCTACGATGACGGCCGGAATCGATGATTGATCGAGACCTCGAACAATCGATTGAGCCAGAGGATGAGTCGATTCGCGTGCAACCTGAACGAGGGATTGGATGAATTCCTTACGATTTGCATCGACGGATTGGATATGGGTCACCTTGGGTTCACCTTGGGTGAGTGTTCCCGTTTTATCGAACGCAACGACTTCGACCTCGGGAAGTGATTCGAGTGTCTCAATGTCTTTGATCAGGATCCCCTTGGTCGCGATCAGTCCGGTACCCGCGACCAGGGCCGTTGGAGTTGCCAGGCCAAGTGCACAGGGGCAGGCGATGACTAACACACTGATTGCGGCACCGACGGCGTAGTCAACCTCAATTCCATAGGTCAGCCAGCCGATGAGGGTGGCAACCGACAGGAAGAGAACCGCGGGCACAAACACCCGGCTAATGCGATCGACTAACCTTTGGATTGGTGCTTTTCCCATCTGTGCATTTTTGACCAGTTCGGCGACTTGCGAGACGGTAGAAGCCTCGCCAACCCGTTCAGCGCTTACTCGGATGGTTCCGTTTACAAGCAGTGTCCCTGAAATCACGGAATCTCCTGTTGTCCGATATTCAGGGAGTGACTCTCCAGTCATTGCTGAGGTATCGATATCCGCCTCACCCTTGATCACAATGCCATCTGCACCGATTCGCGCACCTGCACGGACAACCAGAACGTCTCCGGAAACGATCTCATCGAGAGCAAGTTCACATTCCTTTCCTTGTCGCAAGCAGGTGACTGTTTTCGGCCGCAGTGCGAAGAGTGAAGATACGGCGGAGCGCGCGCTTTGTTTGGCTCGATTCTCGATCGTCTTACCAAGCAAAACCAGTGTAATGACAACTGCTGATGCTTCGAAGTAGAGATGACCAGTTGCCTCCGATCCGAGCGTTACCCACTGATGTAGACTGTAGCCGTAGGCTACTGAAGTTCCTAGTGCAACCAATGTATCCATATTTGCCTCACCGCGTTTCAGCGCTGCCAGAGCCCCTTGGTAAAACCGACGTCCGAAATAGAGCTGAATAGGGGTCGCAAGTGCCCATTCGAGACCAACCGGTAGATACCAGTCCCAACCAAGCCACATCGCGATCATTTGTATGACGAGCGGCGCAGCCAGGCAGGCGGATATCCAAACACCACGATCATCATTTCGGTCATCATTTCGGTCATCAGTTGGCGCAGGACGATCCTGTGTTGTGACTTCAATGAAACCGCGTTCTTTGAGCGCCCGATTTAAGGCACTCATGTTCACGTTAGGCAGGGTGGCGAAATCAAGACGTTGAAGCTGTGGATTGAGCTGAAAACCAATCACATGAGGATCACTTTCTAATAGAGATCTCAGGTCGTTGTCATTGAATTGATCGCTGCAACCTCTGAACATCTGATGTTGGGTTTGTACACTGAAACCAATACGACGGATCCAATCGATGAGTTGCTTTGGGTGAAGCGTCTTGTGACTTTCGATTCGCGCTGATTCGGTGGCAAAATTCACTAGACAGCTATCGATTTCGGAACGCGCCTCGAGTTTCCGCTGGACCGAGGCCGCGCAACCTCCACAGGTCATCCCTTTGATTTGTAATACGTATTGATGCATGACGGTGTACTTGTGCCTCGGTTAATGGTTCAACGAGCCTCGCTCTGGATCCGATGGTTGATTGTGACGAAGTTCCCACCAAATCTGAAGCAGGTAGGGGGTCTTTAGCCCGCCTTGTTGGTTATTATCTCAATGTAGCTAGACTGTCATACTACCAACGAATAGTAACCTAAATCGTCTGAGTCAAAATCGCAGACCATAGCCCATGTTGAGTCACAGCGACTGCTCACTCGGACTTGTTAGCTGTCAGGTTTCGATTACCATGACAAATCATATGGAAATCCGTCGCTTTTTAAAAAAAATTTGAGTTCTGAAGAAGTTCATGTAAATCTCTGTTTTAAGTTGATTTTTGGAAAACGTTTTGATGCGTAATGCCTACGTCAATTGGTTAACAACATTGCTTATCCTCGTTTTTGGTACAGGATGCGCCTTTGAGCCCGTCAAATCTGGCTACTCCAAGGATCAGGTCAGCATCACCTCGACGAATGCCATTCTTTCTCACGGTAGTGAACATTCTCTCCTGGTCTTCAGGACCAGTGGTTTCAAACTTTGGGAAAATCAGGACGCTGAAGTGTTGATTAATGGATCTCCGGTGGCGTTCTTTAAAGCGGGTGGGGCCCGGTATTTGCCTCTGACTGCGGGTCAGAACACCATTGTTGTCCGCGAACCAGAGCATTTTTTAAAATGTGAACTTGAGTTTGAATTCGAGCCAGGATCTGGCCAGTTTATTGAAATTTATGAGCGGTTTGATCCCGGTGCATTCTTGGTCAGTTTTATTCTTGCCGACGTACACAGTCGCTTGTTGTACGACCCGCATCCGGGAACCAACTGTGTCGGCGTCTATGGGCTATCAATGGGCCGTTTAGAGCAAAAACAACGTGCTGATATCCATAAAGAATATAGCTTTCAAGTGGTGCAACGCTAGCGGCTGACTGGTGTCTCTTGTAGTTGGTCTTGAATTGAGGCAGTCATTGAGTCATGGCTCGGGCTGTCATCGTTGATCAAACCATCCGGATGTCGATGTCATCTGAGTTTTCGTTGAGCAATCTGTTGCTTGTAGCCACTGGTCCAATTGTGCCGACTACGCGACCCGAGTCGTAGAGGGATGTCATGAAAATCACAGTGGCTCAATCACTTGAATGGGTCGGTGTCCTTACCGCAATCGTCTATTCATTACTTGTCGCATCCAATGTGGGTCTCGAGTTTTTAGGATTCGCTTTGTTGCTAATCTCTGCATTTTCAATCGGATTATGGGCCTACTTGGGGGCATCATGGCATTCTATTGTTGCAGTTTTTCTATGCGACTGCCGGAATCCTCGGCATGTTACGATGGTTTTAACCACGGCAAGAAGGCGGCTTCTTCACGGCAAACTTGCGGTTTCGGGTCTATCGACTGTGGCCTTTGTGACACGCCGTTTGACGTTCTTCCTTCGGCAGTTTGAGACAACTGTTGCGACGTTCCAACATCGCTGCCTGTTTCTCGGGCGTTGCCTTCAGAAATTTTTCAAACCATCGATCAGCCTTTTCTCTCATGTGTGCCTGTTCTTGAACGATCATTTGGGTGTCGGCAAATGCTGAGGCTGAGATGATGCAGCAGAGCAGTACTCGGAGAAACATTGCTTTGCCTCCTGTCTAGTGAATGAACAATCAGCATCCTAGCGCGAGGGTCGCTTGTGATCCTTGATGCAGGTCAATATGCGAGGATTTATTGTCAATGTGGGTCTAGCCTTCTCAAGGTCACGACGTGGCAGGTCGGACGTGTTGGTTAATTTGTGGTGGGCAACGGTGTGGTCTTGAGGCTTTTGATGGATCCTTGGAGCGCG
>MDTB01005832.1_pt1 | contig 10979 bp, 8 predicted proteins | sample 811161 | NCBI WGS metagenome assembly MDTB01 (sample SAMN05326650, study PRJNA326480) | marine metagenome | isolation source: seawater | place: Mediterranean Sea | collected 2009 | reverse complement strand
ATTAATTGAATTAAGAACTGATAATGTTAATTACCAAACTGAAGATATTAGGAAAGCATTTAGTAAACTTAACCTAAACGATCTCTCGGTAAAAAAATTTGGAAAAGATAACGATTATGTAATTAAATTTGAAAGATCAGATTTAAACAAACCAGATTTTATTAAAAATTTAAAGATTAATTTAGACAAACATCTTCAAGATTATAATTTTAGGCGTGTTGAAAATGTGGGACCTAAAGTAAGCGCTGAATTATTACAGGATGGAATAACCGCAATTGCTATAGCATTGGCAGCTATGTTAATTTATATTTGGTTTAGATTTGAATGGCAATTTAGTATTGGAGCTATAATAGCCATATTTCATGATGTAACAATTACACTTGGTATATTTTCTGCATTAAGTTTAGAAATAAACTTATCAATTGTTGCTGCAGTACTAACAATTGTTGGTTATTCTATGAATGATACTGTTGTAATTTTTGATAGAGTTCGTGAAAATTTAAAAAAACACGCAGATATTAAAATTTTTGATCTTACTAACATTTCAATTAATGAAACTTTGTCTAGAACTTTAATTACATCTGTCACTACTCTCTTAGCTCTTCTGTCAATTTTCTTTTTTGGAGGCGAAATTCTTAAAGGTTTTTCTCTTGCAATGATTTTGGGCGTTATTCTAGGAACTTACTCATCTATATTTATAGCAAATCCAGTTCTCGTATATTACAAAGTATCTCAAAAAACATTAGTCAAAGAGGAAGACTAATAAAGGTTTTGTGCCACCACCATACTCAAAAGCATAGGGAATGATAGCAGTGTATTAGTTCTTGAAAATAACATCGCTACTCTAGCAGATTTTGCTTTTATCTCCGCGTTCACTTCGACAATACCTAGCGCTTTTTTTTGATTAGGCCAAATAACAAACCAAACATTAATGGCCATTATTATACCTAGCCACATACCGATACCTATTGCTGTACTTTTGCCACCACCTGACATTATCCCGAGCGTCATAGCATCATGTATATAACCATTTAGGTATCCAAGTATTAATCCTGAAATTATTGTTGCAAGAGCAGCCCATCTAAACCAAAATAGTGCTGCAGGAGCAATTACTTTACTGATAGCGGGTTTATGTTCATCTGGTATTTTAGTCATATTAGGTATCTGAACAAAGTTAAAGTACCATAATAATCCTATCCACATAATTCCCACTAAAACATGAATGTATCTGAATAACCAGCTCCAGAACAAAGTATCAAAATCGAAACCACCATTTTGAAAAAATAAAATCAAAAATAAAATTATCGATAGCGCAATGGATAGGTGTACAGTTCTTGAAAGTGAACTTAATATATTTCCCATAACCTAATATAACAAAATTTGATTATTTATGCAATTTTTTTAAATTTACCATTAAGTAAATTTTTTAAAAATTTACCTGTGTAGCTTTTAGAAACGCTGCAAATACTTTCCGGATTCCCCTCCGCTATTATTTCTCCCCCGTTTACACCACCATCGGGACCCATATCTATAATATGATCTGCTGTTTTTATTACATCCAAATTATGCTCTATAACTATAACTGTGTTACCGGTTGCAACAAATGTATGTAATATTTCTAAGAGTTTTTTAATATCATGTTGATGTAAACCCGTTGTCGGTTCGTCTAAAATATATACAGTTCTCCCAGTTGATCTTTTAGACAACTCCTTTGCCAATTTAATTCTTTGAGCTTCACCACCTGATAACGTAGTAGCCTGTTGTCCTATTTTAACATATCCTAGACCTACTTTTTTAAGTGTTAATAATTTTGATCTTATATTCGAAATATTTTCGAAAAAATCACAACCTTCATCTACAGTCATATCTAATACATCTGCTATACTTTTGTTTTTAAATTTAATCTCTAATGTTTCTCTATTATATCTGCTTCCTTTACATTCATCACATGTTACATATACATCTGGCAGGAAATGCATCTCATAAGTAATAACACCATCTCCCTCACAAGCTTCACATCTTCCTCCTTTAACATTAAAGGAAAATCTACCTGGCTTATAACCTCTGCTTTTAGACTCTGGCAAATTAGTAAACCAATCCCTTATTGGTCCAAAGGCTGCCGTGTATGTAGCTGGGTTAGATCTTGGGGTTCTGCCTATTGGCGATTGGTCTATATCAATTACTTTATCTATTAATTCAATTCCTTTAAATCCTTTAAACGGCATTGGAATTTTTCTCGACTTATTGTTATTCAGACTCATATTCAAGGCATTGAATAGAGTTTGTAAAATTAAGGTAGATTTACCACTTCCAGATACTCCGGTGATACATGTAAATGTTCCAAATGGAATTTTTAGATCAACATTTTTTAAATTATTTCCTGAAGCTCCTATAATTTGTAAAAATCTTCCATTCTTACTTAGTCTTCTTTTCTTAGGTATTGGTATATAAAATTTATTACAAAGATATTTACCAGTTATACTTTTATCGTTTTTTTTAATTTCATCTAAGCCACCATAAGCTATAACTTCACCTCCTTTACTTCCAGCCTCTGGACCTAAGTCAATAATATAATCTGAGTTTTCTATTGTTTCAGTATCATGCTCTACTACTATTACAGTATTTCCTAAATCCCTTAATCTTTTAAGAGCATTAATTAGTTTTACATTATCTTTTTGATGCAAACCTATAGATGGTTCATCCAACACGTAAAGTACACCAGTCAAACCTGAACCAATTTGAGATGCAAGCCTAATTCTCTGAGACTCACCACCAGAAAGAGTTCCAGATTCTCTCGATAAAGTTAAATAATCTAAACCAACATTAAGTAAAAAACTAAGTCTTTCATTTATTTCTTTTAAAATATGTTCAGCTATTTTAATTTGTCTCGAATCTAACTTTTCATTTAAAGAGTTAAACCATTCTTGAGCATCTATAATAGATTTTTCAGATATTTCGCTGATATGTAGATTATCAATTTTTACACATAGTGCTTCCTCTTTCAATCTATATCCATTACAGGCCTCGCATTTAGTATCAGACTGATATTGAGAAATTTCTTCTCTTTTCCAATCACTATCAGTTTCTAGGTATCTTCTCTCAAGGTTATTGACGACTCCTTCAAAAGTTTTTTTATGTGAATATTTTTCATAGCCATCATCATATGAAAACTTTATTTCCTCCTCATCAGAACCATATAAAATAACATCTTTTATTTTTTTTGACAATTTTGACCATTTTTCATCTAAAGAAAAATCATAGTGTTTAGCTAAGGATGATAACGTCTGTGCGTAATATAAAGAACTCGATTTAGACCATGGCTCTATTGCTCCATCAGCAATAGATTTTTTTTCATTTGGAACGACTAGGTTTGGATCTACATTTAATTTAATACCTATGCCGTCACACTCAACACACGCGCCATATGGACTGTTAAATGAAAATAATCTTGGCTCAATCTCTTCGATTGTAAAACCACTCTCTGGGCAAGCAAATTTTGATGAAAATACTATTTTTTCTTTCTTTCTAAATTTTGCTGGGATTGTCTCATTCTCATATTCCACATATAATAATCCATTAGATAAATTAAGCGATGTTTCAACACCTTCTGCTAATCTATTTCCTAAATCAGAGTTAAGTATTATTCTGTCAACCAATATATCAATTTCATGTTTAATTTTTTTATTTAATTCTGGAATATCATCTATCTCGTAAATTTTTCCATCAATTTTAATTTTTCTAAATCCTCTTTTTTTGTAGGATAAAATTTCTTTCTTATATTCCCCTTTACGACCTCTGACTATTGGTGAAAATAAAAAGATAGTACTTTTTTTTGGTAAGGTTTTGATTTTATCTACAATTTGAGTTACGGTTTGTGACTTAATTTCTTTACCTGTAAAAGGAGAATATGGAATACCAACTCTTGCAAATAAAACTCTCATATAGTCATAAATTTCAGTAACAGTTGCGACCGTAGATCTTGGATTTTTTGATGTATTCTTTTGTTCTATTGAAATTGCTGGACTAAGTCCCTCGATTAGATCCACCTTTGGTTTTTTCATTTTATCTAAAAACTGCCTTGCGTATGCTGACAAGCTCTCAACATATCTTCTTTGACCTTCAGCATAAATAGTATCGAATGCTAGAGAGGATTTTCCAGATCCAGACAGTCCTGTTATTACCACAAACTTGTCTTTAGGTATGTCTAAAGAAATATTTCTTAAATTATGTTCTTTTGCCCCTTTAATAACTATCTTTTTAATCATCTTTTTTGTTGCTTTAATTCAATAATATTAATAATCAAATGTTTTCTATGATATAATAAAATCATTAAATATTATGGCTGGAAGTTTAAATAAAGTACTATTAATCGGACGATTAGGCGCAGATCCTGAAATTAAACAAATGGTTAATGGCAAAAGTGTTGCGAGGCTTAGTTTAGCCACGAGTCAGAGCTGGAAGGACAAAAATACAGGTGAAAAAAAGGAAAAAACAGAATGGCACCGTGTGGTTGTATTTAATGAAGGACTAGTTAACGTGGTTCAACAATATTTAAAAAAAGGTGCTCAAATATATGTTGAAGGTCAGTTGACTACCAGAAAATGGAAAGACGAACAGTCGGGACAGGATAAATATTCGACCGAAATAGTTATTCAAGGATATAATTCTTCATTGACCATGTTAGGAGGTGGTGGTGGAACTCCAAATTTATCTTCACCAAACAATAATCAAGAAATAACCCAAGTATCAGATAACAATCTTGATGATGATATACCTTTTTAATTTCTATGGACAGAAATGAAATAGATCAAAAATTAAAGATTAAACCTATTGCAATGTATGACGAGATGAGCTCGTCATATTTATCTTATGCAATGAGCGTAATCGTTAGCAGAGCGCTTCCTGATATAAGAGATGGATTAAAACCTGTTCATAGAAGAATAATTTATGCAATGTACAAAGGTGGTTTTGACTGGTCGAAACAATTTAGAAAGTCTGCAAGAATTGTTGGTGATGTAATTGGTAAATACCATCCTCATGGAGATCAGGCAGTATATGATGCACTCGTTAGAATGGTGCAAGATTTTTCAATGAGCGTACCACTTATTGATGGACAGGGAAATTTTGGTTCTGTAGATGGAGACCCACCTGCAGCTATGAGATATACAGAAACTAGACTTTCTAAGATTTCTCAATTTTTAATTGATGATATTGAAAAAAATACTGTTGATTTTAAAAGTAATTACGATGAAACAGAAAAAGAACCTGTAGTTTTACCAGCTCAGTATCCAAACCTACTTGTAAATGGTGCCGGCGGAATAGCTGTTGGTATGGCAACTAGCATACCACCTCACAATATTAATGAGGTTATAAACGCAACACTTGCTCTAATTGATAATAAAGATATTAAGATAAATGAATTAATGAAACATATTCCTGGTCCAGATTTTCCCACTGGTGGAACAATTATTGGAAAGGATATTATTAAATCTGGATATAAAACTGGCAGAGGATCTTTTAAAATTAGAGGAGATATAAATATTGAACAATTAAAAAATGGTAAAGAGAGACTAGTTGTAACTAATATTCCTTATCAAATTAATAAGTCTACATTAAATGAAAGAATTGTAGAATTAATTAGAGATAAAAAGATTGAGGGCATCAGCGACATAAGAGATGAATCAAATAGAGAGGGTATTAGAGTTGCTATTGATTTAAAAAGAAACACAGAGCCGGAGACTGTTAAACGACAACTTTATAAATACACATCATTAGAATCTTCATTTAGTTTTAATACTCTAGCTATAGTAGATAAAAAACCAAAAAACTGTAACTTAAAAGATTTTTTAGAGTCTTTTCTAAAGTTTAGAGAAGATGTAGTAACAAAAAAAACAAAATTCGATTTAAATAAAGCAGAAGATAGAGCTCATATATTAATCGGACTTTCTGTTGCCGTTGAAAACATAGATAAAATTATTAAGATAATTAGAAATTCAAAAAATCCTGAGATTGCAAAAGTAACACTAGTGAAAACCAAATGGAAAATTAAAACAACTCAAAAATCTATTAAACTTATTGAAAACAAAAATTCTATTTCTTTTTATTCTTTTTCAGAGAAACAGGTAGATTCAATATTAGAATTAAGATTACAAAGACTTACAGCATTAGGTATAAATGAAATAGAAGTCGAAATTAAAAAACTTTCGGAATTAATAATTCAGTATAAAAAGATTCTTTCTTCAAAAAAAATATTACTAAAAGTTATTAGTGATGACTTAAGTTTGATAAAAGATAAGTACTCCCACCCAAGAAGAACAAAAATAATTGATGCAATATTAAATTATGATATCGAAGAAACTATTCAAAAGGAGTCAGTAATAATTACTGTTACTTTGCAAGGATATATTAAAAGAGGCGCATTAAGTAGTGTTAGGGCCCAAAAAAGGGGCGGAAAAGGAAAATCTGGTATTAAAACTAGAGAGCAGGACTCTGTTGTGCAAACTCTATCAGTTAATACCCATACATCAGTACTTTTTTTTTCAACAGAGGGATTGGTATATAAATTGAAAGCTTGGAAAATACCTGAGGGCACTCCTGCATCTAGAGGAAAATCACTTTACAACCTTTTGCCCCTTAAAAACCATCAATCAATAAGCTCTATAATGCCTTTACCAGAAGAGAAATCAGAGTGGAAAAATTTAAATATAGTTTTTGCTACATCAAAAGGCAAAATAAGAAAGAATTCTTTAGAAGACTTTATAAACATTAATTCATCTGGAAAAATTGCAATGAAACTTGATCCTGATGACAAAATTATTGGTGTAAAAATTTGTAGCGAAGATCAGGATATTATACTTAGTTCATTAAATGGAAAATCAATAAGATTTAATGTAGAAAAAATTAGGCTTTTTAAAGGTAGATCATCAAAGGGGATTAGAGGAATAAATCTAAAAGATAAAGATTCAATTGTATCATTGTCAACTATAGATAAAGATAAAAAAAATGGTAAAAAAACTGATAATTTTATCCTTTCAGTAACAGAAAATGGTTTTGGAAAAAGGACTTCTTCAAACGAATTTAGGGTTACAAACAGAGGAGGCAAGGGAATAATAGGCATAGTAAATTCCTCACGAAATGGAGATGTTTCCTCATCATTCCCTGTCTTTGAAGGAGATGAAATTTTAATATCAACAAATAAGGGAAGAGTAATTAGAGTTGCGGTAAAAGAAATAAGAATTGCCGGACGAAATACTCAAGGAGTTAGAATAATTAGGCTATCAGGAGATGAAAAAGTTGTTTCAGCAATTAAAATTGATGATAATTTATTATAATGAAAAAAGTTATCTATCCAGGAACATTTGATCCAATTACGTATGGACATATAGACTTAATAAAAAAAGCTTTAAATATTTTTGATAATTTAATCGTAGCTATTTCAGATGGCAAAAATAAAAAGTATTTATTCTCAGCTGAAGAGAGAGAGTTTCTAATTAAAAAATCATTATTTAGTGACTTAAAATTCAAGAAAAAAAACATTAAAGTAGTAAAATTTAATACTTTAACCACAGATTTCTGTAAAAAAATGAAATCTAATATTATACTTAGGGGTCTCAGAGCAACTTCAGACTTTGAATATGAGTTTCAACTTTCCGGCATGAACAAAAAATTAAACCATAAAGTAGAGACAATATTTCTAATGTCTGATCCCCAAAATCAAATAATTTCTTCAAACCTCGTAAAAGAAATTGCTGATTTGAAGGGAAATGTAAAAAAATTTACTACAAAGAGTGTATTAAAACATTTAAAATTAAAATTAAATGATTAGGATAATTGTTTTAATATTTTTATTTATTAACACTAATTTATTTGCGGAGGAAAATACTATGATTTTAAAATTAAAAGACGGCGATGTTAAAATTGAATTATTTAATGATGTAGCCCCAGGTCACGTTAAAAGAATAAAAGAATTAGCAGACTCAGGAAAATATAACGGAGTCGTTTTTCATAGAGTAATAGACGGATTTATGGCTCAGACTGGCGATGTTCAATTTGGTAATATTGACAACAAAGAATATGATTTAAGAAGGGCTGGGATGGGCGGATCTGATTTGCCAGATCTAAAAGCTGAATTTAGTGACTTGCCACATGAGAGAGGAACATTATCTATGGCTAGATCGCAAAATCCTGATAGTGCCAATAGTCAATTTTTTATATGTTTTGAAGCTGCACAATTTTTAGATAGACAATATACTGTGTTTGGAAAAGTAGTAAGTGGCATGGAGTTTGTCGATAAAATTAAAAGAGGCGACTCAAATAACAATGGTTCAGTAACTGATCCTGACAAAATCATATCCTTCAAATCTGAATAGCTTTAAATAATGGCATTAAATGAATTTAAATTTAATGTTCTTAAAAAAGAAAAATTTGCAAGATTAGGTAAAATAACAACACGTAGAGGAGTAATTGATACCCCTGCATTTATGCCTGTGGGTACGCAAGCTACTGTTAAAGGATCATTTATTAAGGATGTTATAGAAACAGGAAGTCAAATTGTTTTATCTAATACGTATCATTTAATGATAAGGCCAGGAGCAAATAGAATAAAAAATGCAGGCGGTCTTCATAAATTTATGAACTGCAAAATACCAATTTTAACAGATTCTGGAGGATATCAGATTATGTCATTATCTAGATTGAACAAAATAGATAGATTTAAAGGTGCAATTTTTAATTCACATATAGATGGAAAAAAATTTATATTAAGTCCTGAACAAAGTATTAAAATCCAAAAAAAATTAAACTCAGACATTGTTATGGTATTAGACGAATGTCCGAGAAAAACGCTTGATTACAATAAAATTTTGAATGCCGTGGATTTATCGACCGAATGGGCGAAAAGATCAAAAAAAGAATTTGGAATAAATAAGAATAAAGCTCTTTTCGGCATTATCCAAGGAGGTTTATTTAATAATCTTAGATTAAAATCTTTGAAAGAATTAATTAAAATTGGTTTTGACGGATATGCGATAGGTGGATTAGCTGTTGGAGATTCCCAAAAAGAAATGTTTAAAGTTTTAGATTATTTAAAAGTTCATATGCCAACAAATAAACCAAGATATTTAATGGGTGTAGGCACCCCTTCAGACATACTTGGATCTGTTTTACGGGGTATAGATATGTTTGACTGTGTACTACCAACAAGAGCTGGTAGAACTGGATTAGCCTTTACTTGGAATGGTAGAATAAATGTTAGAAATGCAAAGTATAAAAAAGATAACAAACCACTGGATGAATCTGTAAAAAAATTTAATTTAAATAAATATTCAAAAAATTATATTAATCATTTATTCAATACCAATGAGATGTTGGGATCTATGATTCTTACTTTAAATAATATTAATTTTTATCAAGAACTAATGTACGAGATCAGAAAAAATATAAAAAACGGTACTTTTTCTAAATTTTACAAGAAATTTGCAGGTAAGTTATAAAATTTCGCATTGATAATTAAAAAATAATCACTATAAAAGTCTTTTCTTTGTGGGCCCTTAGCTCAGTTGGTAGAGCAATTCCCTTTTAAGGAATGGGTCGTTGGTTCGAGTCCAACAGGGCTCACCACATTTATTCCATTTAATGGCTAAAATAACCCATTCTTTTAACTATTAATTATTTTTCAGAAAAGGTGTACGGTGAGTGTTTAGTTTTGATAAGATATTATTATGTCAGTTATTGTTTATAATCTAAACTATTTTAAGGAATATTTTCCTTATAAGCATTTTATTAACGATTTACCTGATCTTGTTGGCGAACAGGAAACAGGTTTAATAACAAATTTAATTTGGTATACAACATTCAAGTTTAGTCATAAAATTTTCGTTGATTCTGATGCTTTCTCAATGCACGGAAAAGAAGTTCTTGCAGATTTTGATAAAAGAAAAAATAAAGCATTTAAAAATGAGATACTTAAATATGTTTATGAGGGTACGATATTTTCAAAAATTAATAGTAATTTTAATTTAATTCATTACTTCGAATTTGGAGATATTAGTCATAGTTTTATAAAATCAAAATTTAAAAACATACACTTTCACTTACTTTGTGTAAGAGAGTGGGATAAAGTTAAAGACAAGCCAAAAAACACTATATTGCTAGATTGTATTGTTAAAATTTTTAAAAAAAAAATTAATAAAATTGAGTTTTTTGAACACATTATTAAAAGAGACAAGAAAAATGGTAATTTTAATAGAAATGGATCTTTGACTTATACGTCTTTAAAAGGATTAAATTATTTAGATTTATACAAAAAAGGAAAGTTAAAATAACTAGGGTGGGGTGATGAAGGTTCTTAAATTTAAGATTAATACAAAAAAGACGAAAGTTAGACCTAATATAAAAAATATACCAAAAAATCTTTTAAAAAAGATGTTCAATATGAAAGAATATGAGTCTCAATTCAAAGATTATGCCAAAGCAAAAAAATTGATTTTTAAATTTGTTTTAGATGAACGTAATAAAACTATTAAATGCATAGATCAATATTCACCGTATTGGCATGGTATTTTTAATACCGAAAAATTAGAATTTCAAAAAGAATATTCATCTAAAAATGAAAGTATATATGGTGGCAAAACATCTAAATGGTACAGGTTAGGTGGTTTCGATGCTACTATGCTTCATCATTATATAGTTACAATTTCATCAGCTAAGGGTGGGCTTTTAATTAGACCATCTGTTTATTTAGCATATCCTCATAAAGTTGATGATCAACCAAAATTTAAACTATGTGATAGTTTCGATATAGTGATGGATTGTGTTTATAGCAATGAAGAACCATTATCTTTTACAACTGCACTAGATGATAAAATTATTAAACAAATTATGAATAAGTCAAATATGAAGAAAGCTTTAGATATATTGTCAAAAGGGCCAAAAAAAAGCAAAGAGTTTTTCAGTAGAAGAGTACAAAGCTATGAAGAATT
>MDTB01110311.1_pt1 | contig 10980 bp, 4 predicted proteins | sample 811161 | NCBI WGS metagenome assembly MDTB01 (sample SAMN05326650, study PRJNA326480) | marine metagenome | isolation source: seawater | place: Mediterranean Sea | collected 2009 | reverse complement strand
TGTCCATTATTTGCGTTAAGAGTTCCTTCCATCCAAGTAGCGTGAATTTCAACATCTACGGCATTAGCTAATGGTCCTATAGGCAAAATAACAGGAACTTCAGGATCAAGAACTATGTCATCACCCCAAAAGTAAAAGACTCGGTTTGCAGCGGTTTCCCAACCATTGTTATTAAAATTTTCATCTGGATTTGCTTTAAACTTCCATTCTTGGACAGAACCAGGAACGGCAGTTATTTCTTTTGTGATTGTGTAAAGATTTGGGTCAGTTAAGTCTTCTTGGAAGTTATCGCCTGCTGCCCATCCATTTACACCGCCTCGTAATTCCATAAAATGAGTATTAACATCCCAACCTTGCGATAGCAATACGCTCATATCTGCTTGAAATGTTACAGAAGCTGTTAGAGGAGCACCTCCACATTCATAGCATGAACCAAAACATGGTACAGGATCAAACATCATGTCATCATCAGTAACAGTTGTGGTCCTATTTGTATACCCACCACCTGTTGTACATACATCTTCTCCAAGTTCTTCCCAAGTAGTGCCATTTAAGACATATTTCCATTCAATGGTTGTTCCCTCTTCAAAGGCTTTTGCCATTTTGTAAATACCTTCTCCAGCATCCATCATGAAGTCTACATTGGCGTCCCAAGCATTAAAAGATCCAGCTACTCTTACTCCGTCAGTAATATCGTATCCATCTGCATCAACTGCAAAGTGAACATAAGACTCATTACATCCTATACATTCACTAAAACACACAGGATCTAATACAGTATCGACATCAGGTACATCCAAGAATCTATCACTGGCGAATCCACCAGCTCCACCACAGGCTGGATCAGAAACTGTTTCATCGTTTCCCCATGAATTACCATTCAAATACTTGAAAAATACAGTTTCATCAGTCACTCCAGACATGTCTACTACTACAGTATAGACACCATCTCCATCATCATCGGTAAGGGGAGTTGCTGCTGGATCCCAACCCTGAAAGCTTCCTGCCACATGGACACCATTTTCTGAAACGGTTACATCAGACATATCAACATTTAATGTAACATTTACAGCGAAAAGAGAGGATGTGAATGCAAAAAGAATGGTAAGGACCGTAATCTTAATACGATTAATCATTTATTGCTCCATTTTTTAATTAATTATTTAGTATCTCTAAATAGAGTCACTAAAAATACAGGTTGCTATTATAGAATAGCATGCTAATTTATAGCAAATATAAGGAAAAATTCCAGTATGAATTTTTACGCTAAAATGAGGTGGAGAGTGTTAATTTTTTAGGATTCCCTAGGGGACCCATGTCAACATATGTATAATCAATAAAATAGGTTGAGCTGGATATCTTTAACTTAATGCCACAGCCAGCAGATAATCCTGAGATCCTATCTCTTTGATATAAGTTTGCGCATCCAGAGCGGATAAATAGAAAGTCTTTAAATGAAATTTCAGTTCCAGCGTTAATACTTTCTGTATTGTCATTTGGATGTAGTGCATCTACAGCAAAGAGCCATTTAAGATCCTTCGATATCAATTTAGTATAGGATAAACCAAACCTAAAAATAAGTGGTAGCTCAAAAGGATCAGTAGCAAAGTTGGCATTTATATTTATAGGATCAGATTCTAGACTGGGATCCACTTCTGTTTGTAAAAGCAAATCTCTTCCTTCCATCTTCATCTTTGTGCCATAATTTGAAATACTCATTCCCATGGTCAAGCCTTGTATTTGAGTAACATAAAGAGTCCCTAAATCAATAGCAAACCCAGTTGCTTTAGAATTATAAATATTTTCCCGAATAATTTTAGAGGATATTCCAAAAGAAAAGCGATCGGTGAGCATTCTTGAAAAAGAAATTTGTCCCATTAGAGATCCTGCATTAAAACTCTCTCCTGTTCCTTCAGGATTGTGGGTAGTGGTAACTTCCATTTCACCCATGTACATCGCACAAATAGCAGCGCCAATAGTTCCATAAGGTGTTTTAAAAGATGCGCCAACAAAATCTAAATCAACATCTAAAATCCAATCTTGATGATCCAAAAGAATCTCATTTTTTTTCAAAGAGGATAATCCTGCTGGATTCCAGTATAAGGCAGTTGCATCATTTGATGTTGCCGCATATGCACCTCCCATAGCAAGAGCACGGGCTCCAACACCAATTTTTAGAAATTGTGCAGCAGTGGTACCTGTCTTGGATACGGTTTGAGGATAAGATATACTAATCATGGTGAACGATAATAATGCTATTTTAATAATAAGATGTTTCATTTAATTACTGCAAATTTTCCTACATGGGGTTTGAAGTCATATATGCTACCACCTTCCATGGGCTCAACATGGAAAAAATAGACTCCATAAGCAATATCAAGGTTATCTTTAGTAAGCATATTCCACTCATAAGATCCATCATCAAGGCTAGTATTATGGACCAGAGTGTTTACAAGTTCGCCTGATAGTGTAAAGATTTTAATCTTGCATTGAGGGGGTAAATGGTTAAAATGAATAGACCTTGGTCCTCTTCCGTCTGCATAAGGGTTTTGTCCTTCCCAACTTGCAGCAACAATGTATGGATTAGGTACTACTTTTATTTTGTTAGATAAGTAGTTAATTTGACTGGAATTGAAGCTAGATCCTTGTGAAATAAATTCATACACGTCAGCACTTGAAAAGGGTTTTGTTGTAAAAATGGATAAAGTATCGCCACCTGTAGGATTTTTTTGGTATGGTACATTATCATGCCCTGGAGTGATGTTCCAAGAAACAAAAGAAGTATCTCCAGCTTTTTCTAGAATAATAATACGATCTGAATACGAAAAGTGTCCTGCTTTCGCAAGCTCAAGTTTCAATGCATAGTCGCTTCCAAACAGTGAAACAGCAAATCCAAAATCAGACCAAGTTCCCATGACTGTATCGACAATATTAAAAAATTCAAATTGATCAGTCGTTAAATAAAATTCACTATTAATGATCGAGTCTAGTGGAATAGAATCAGGCAGGCCGGTAGCTTTGCTATAGTAATGCCAGGTGCGATCTATGACTGCAAGGTCTAATTCTGCCTCGGCATTGTCTAAATCAATAATTTTATAATTTACTGTTGAAGAATCAATAGTAATATATTGACCATTTTCTCTTAAAAGAGTTACAGATGAAGTAGGATATGTTGAAGAATCAGAAAAAACGAGTCCATAATTTCTTGGGTATCGTACTCCTTGAGTAGCAATACCACCAAAACTAAAAGGACTGAAACTGTATGCATAGTTATTATCGTTCAGTGGGAAAAAATTAGAACGCTCTTCATCTTTTGAAATACCTAACTGATTATTGATATCCAAGACCATTCCATCAAATTGTCCCAGGTCCCCTTCAAGATCGGAATTCCAATGAACAACGGTATCTAATTGATTATTATTCGTAGTATTCACTACCATGAACTCAGTTGTGTAGGGGATAACCTCGTCTAAGTCAAGAATATCCAAATTAGGTTCTCCAAGATCGGGGACTCCATTATTTTCTGATAATTCTCCAAAATCAAATTCACCATTATTTTCAGTACCAAAAGGATTCAAATTATAATCGTAGTTGTCGTTATTAGGATCCGGATTTTCTATTTCATTATAGCCTATCTCATCTTCATTGCAAACGCCATCTGAACCACAATCTTTCCAATTATCTTCATTTTCATCGCTAGCTCCAGGATTTGCAAATGAATTGCATCCGCCTTGGCCATCTTCAAAATAATCAGAGCATCCATCGATCCCCACATCATGACTATCAGCCGACCAGTCCCCATCGTCATCTATGAGGTTCATTCGAGTGTCTTTGAAAAATATCCGATATATGTTGCTATCAGGAATTTTTGAGGGGTCTAGGTTTCTAATTTTCATTGATCCGGTTCCAACTGGAGTTGTAACAGGGTAAACTTCTTTTTCCATAGGTGCATCTACATATCCTAACGAAGGAGCATCAGGAACTACAGTTATTACATTTTTTGCGGTAATGACATTTCCACCTCTATCAAGAGTAACAAACTTTGATGTTTCAGCAGGTAAAATTTCTTTTTCTATGGAGCCATGATCATAAGCTGTTACTGCATAAAAGTATCGATGACCATTGATGACATTAGTATCAGTCCATGTATGAACTAAACCACTATTATTGCCAAGATAAAATTGTATACCATCGACATGGCCTGGGTAAAAATCTTCAAATTCATTTATTTCATCAAATTGTTTAATAGGGATATTGAATTTTGCAGTTCCAAAGGCATCTGTTATGACTCCAGCATCCGTAAATTGAGTGTCAGTTGCTTTATATATTTTATACCCTTCAAAATCTTCTCCAGTAATTCTATCAACGGATTTTTCAGCATTATCATCCCAATAAAGTGTAACGTATCCATCACCTGCATAGGCCCATACGCTAGGTAAATCCGGTGCTTTGGCAAAATTATAATTTTGATTATAAATTGTTTGAACCGTCTGTTTATTTCTAACAAGATCTGGAAGGTTATCACCAAATAATAGTGCTATAGAAAACCTTTCAGTTAAATCCTTTTTAAGGGGAAAATATCCCGAGCTAAATAAAAAATCTGCATCCGTGTTGGATATGGAGTTGTTAAAATAGCCAGGCAACATTTCTTCCCAAAGTCTTGGGTCATCATCCATTTGAGGTCCGACTCCAAAATTAAAGTAATAGAAGCTAGATAAACCAATTTGATCTGATTCATCCACATCCGTTTTATCAATATTTGGTTCTCCAGGTAAATCAGAACCCCTACCCGAAGTAGGAAGGCCATCTCCTTCTCCAAGGTCACCGCTACCTGGCATTCCATCTAATCCAACATCATCCGTTGCAATATCCCAATCTCCATCATTATCGATTCCATCTTCTCTACTTTCGTCAATCATGGTATTTGTGGAGCCAAAACCAGTAAGGTAATCAATATATTTTAACCCATCTCCTGATATCGCATCAAAATAAAGATAGGTATCTTCAAAAATACCTGGAGCAATCTCTATAGATGCTCCATTATTTTCATCAATTAAGCCATTCAAGTTGTCATCGATAAGATTGCGTGGTATTTCTTCCAACGGCTGCCCAGGTAAAAATACATATTCACTATTTGACTTTTCTATGGAGACCCCATCTGATGGCATTGCAATTAAATCTCTTTCAAAGGTATTGTAATCAACAACTACAACTGTGTCTCCAACATTAAAAATACGACTGCTAAACACATCTTCAGATAACGTTGGTCCTTGGCCATTTGAACCATCTCCATCATTATCAATGCCATCGTAAGGATTTCCAGGACTTTCCAAAAACGCATAACCCGCTAGACCAACAGGTGACCAACCACTTGCTCCAATTCCTCCTAACCCAGTTTCTAAATCGGTTCCATTGTCATATGAGAAAGCAATATCATCTGATTTTTCAAAATCTGCCCAATCATCACCACTGTCTCCATCTCCACCTGTAATCGTTCCAACTATATATCCAAACACCATTTTTTCTAAATCATAATCACTGATATTTTTTATATCATAAAGCCAAAACAAAACATCCTCAGCCAAAATATGATTCCATTGAAGACCTCTTTGTGTACATCTTAAGCCCATTCCTCTTCTTTCTAAATCATTAGAATCTGGATAATAGAAAAATTCGGCATCTTGAGCGTCATCCATTACAAAATAACTTTCTTGCTCTGCGTTTTTTTGATTCTTTCCAAAATATCCATTCCATGAACCCGCCCATCCTGGATCTAAAGGATCATCAAGCTTATCAGGCCATTGAACTGGCCAAGTATTTACAGATGCATTCTCGCCATCAGAGGGTCCCATATGGCTCATTGCTATAAGAGGAGTATCTGGATTATTATAGCCTGAAAGTGGTTCCCATCCCCAATGGGTATCTAAATTAAATTCACTTCCCCTAGGGCTATCAATTGTAATTACACTTTTTTTCTTTAAGTTGTCAAGATTTGTAAACTCAGCTCCAACCATATGGCCTACATCACCAATGTATTCATGCCCAGAATTAATGGGCCATTCACCACCGATATCTTCAGGCTCACTAGTCCATCTGCCAACTAGCCCATAATTATAAAAGGTAGTACGAACTTTATTACCTGAATGATCATTTTTTGCTCGAGCTAAAGAATTGCCTTTAGGAGAATTACTAAAACCCGTAGTTAAAATAAAAAAAAGCAGAGTAACATATTTAATTTGATTCTGCATTTATAATGAAATATTTAAGCCTATATTAATTCTTCGAGGTTCTCCGTACCACTCTGGGCGCATTAAGTGTTCCTGAAGGTGGCCAATTCGACCTGGATCAGTAAGTGGAACGTCCTTAGCTGTTAAAGTATAAGTAGCTCGGCCAGTATCTTCCCATACTGAAAACTCATTCTGTAAATCCAAAAGGTTATAAATGTTACAATAAATTTTGGATTGTAAGCCAAGAAGATTAATTGAATAGGAAGCTCGAATATCTAAATCAAAAACATTTGGTTTACGTTCGCTATTATCAGCAAACCCTGCAAAAGCTCCTGATCCGGAAATAGTGCCGGTTTTAAATTCGGGGGTGTAGGGCTTACCTGACCACAGCTTGCCAATAGCACTTGCAACCCAGTTTTTTCCACCAGTTGTTGCGCGAAAATTTAAAGTATGTGTTTGGTCCCAGTTCAAGGGCAGCATACTTAACCTTGGAGCTTGATTATCTTGAGCATCAAAATATGCGTCCTGGGGGTTAGAATAAGTTCCTTCAGCAATCATCCAAGTATAATCAATTCCTCCACCTAGACCATTAATGAATTGTCTATCAAGGACAAGAGTGAATCCTCGGGTATTTGCATAATCTTTATTTTCATATTTCCTATAGTTCCCAACAGGATATTTTTTAATCGTTGGTGAAACACCTACCCAGTCTCGAGTATCACGATAAAATATAGTGAGGTCAATTGCTGTTTTGTATGTGATTTCCTGTTTGAAACCAATTTCATACATGACTGTTTTTTCAGGTTTTAGAGCCGCATTTCCTATAATCCCACCATTGTTATTATTTGTGATCTCAAACTCAGGATTTTCATATAAAAAGCTAAAGTTAGGCACCTGGAAAAAGTGTCCATATGAGACATGAATTACCCCTTTATCCGTTATAGGGTAGGCAATACCGATTCTAGGACTTAATTGAAAAGAAGGTTCTACTTTATTAAAGCCGTTCTCCCATCGAAATGTATTACGATAGGTTAATAATTGATCATTGAAAGCCTCAGTATAGCTCTGAGATGTGGAATCATATTCTACGCCTGTGATGAATAAATTCTCTATAGCAACTGCGCCTTGTTGATCCAACGAGTCTAAAATGATAACATCCTTATGCAATATAGAAAAGTCATTTTCCCAGAACAGGGACGTGTCATTATTAGTCTTTGCTAAAAAATATTTAAGATTACCTGGTAATTTTTCATTTTCAGGAATTTTCCAATCAGGATCGAAAAAATCAAACCGAAGTCCCGCATTAATAATTAATTCATCTAGTTCAATTTTATCTTGTAGGTAAAAAGATAATTCTTTGGGGTTAACTCTAAAATAGTCATGTTCTGAAGTATAGGTAGGGTTTATGGTGGGTATAAAAGGGGTAACCCGTGCACCTGCAAGAGGATTATAACCCAGTGTATCACCATTTTGAGTCAAGGACCATTCTCCAACTGTTTTATAATTTAGGAATTTATCATCGGCCCACATATCATACTGTTTATATAAAATACCAGATTTAATAAAATGTGTATTATTTATTTGGCTTGAAACAGTCAAGTTAAACTGTTTAAAAGATGTGTTCCTGCTAAATCTTCCATTTTGCGTTCCACCCGTTCCAAATGACCAAGCTGGAGTAATAAATTGATCCCCTGCTATATAACCGGTTTGATCTGCAAAATCTGTGATTTGGTATTGGTCTTCTCCTAAATCTTGCACGCCATATCTTGGGATAGTTGAAAATACATCGTACCCAGTTCTTATTTGGATTGAATCTTCAATGTTAATTTGCTGCATTTCCTCTTCTGTTAATATCGAGGTAGAGTAGGGGACATCGCTTTTTTCATATAGGGATTGATGATAGCCGGAGCTAAAATTTAAAAATTTAAATTCGTAGAAAGTATTTTGACTAATACTATGCGTAAGAGCAAGCATATGTGATTGGTCTGATTCAAAATTATTTAGAATTCCATCTGGATTGTACTTATAATAACTATCATAATTTTTGTAAGCCTTCTCTGTGAGGTAGCCTGTATAGCTTGCTTTCATACCCGACTTAATATTGTATGTTAATTTAAATTGCCCTGAAAGTTTAGAAAATGGGGATAAGGGGACTACACTTTCATCACTAAAAATTCCTGTAGGAGAAAATAATTTCCTTCCATAAAACCGACCTGCAGAGTGGTAATATCGAAAAGTGGAGTAAAAGGTTAACTTTTTCTTCGATAAAGGTATTGGGCCACTTAAGCTTCCAGAAATATTAGACTGTTGGAAAATATTTTTAAATACATTTAGATATTCTGTGTAACCTTTATTATCTAAGTTAAATTGATGTTCACCCCAATCTCTTCTTCCATTCCCTTCACCTGGACTTGGTTGTGTAGTTTTTCCATCTCCATTGTAATCATAGTAATCCCCTAAATAACCATCATAGCCCAGATCATCATTTAAGGGCTCAGTACCTTCATCTCCATCCCATGATTGATTACCGTTTCTATCCCAGTATATTTCTCCTTCATCCCAGGTATTATTTCCATTCAAGTCATATAAAATCTCACCATAATCCCAGTTTCCATCCCCATTCAAATCTGTGAAAGATTGCCAGGAGGAAAAAGGAGATGATATTGAATATAAATTTGAATGGTTTGTATGATATCCGCCTGAAAAAAAATCTAAATTTCCTTGGTAATTAAGTCCTCCATCTTTGGTTACCACATTGACAATACCAGACATAGCTTGGCCATATTCAGCATTGAACGTACCAGAAATGACTTGAACTTCCTGAATACCTGCATTTTCAATCTCAAGCCCAGAGCTACCATCATAGGAGTCTGTTGTAGCAACACCATCTACCCAAAAGGATACTTCACTACTCCGTCCACCCCTAACATGAAATCCTCCATTGGGATCACGAACAATTCCAGCTTGTAATTCTATAACATCTCCAACATCTGTAACAGGTAAATTTTCTATATCTTCAGAGCTCACTACAGCAGACATTGAAGTTTGATCGAGTCTTACGGTTGGCTTTTCTGCAGTAACTGTTATTACGTCTCCCTCAATAGTTTCTGGTTTTAGAAAAAAATTTGTTTTAGCCGTTAAGTCAACCATAACTAAAGTTCCTTCCACAGTCACAGTACCATATCCTATCATAGAAGCTGTCAAATCATATTTTCCAGGAGGAATATTTAATATGAAATATTCACCGTTAATATTAGTAGCGGCCCCTAGGAAGGTACCTTTGACAATAATATTACAGCCTATAAGGGGCTGGTTATTTTCATCTACTACTTTACCAGAAATTTTTCCTGTTGTGCCAGCAAAAATAAACTGAAATAAAATAAGGCAAGTGATATAGAACTTGTTTATTTGAAAGGTAAAATTCATAGAATAACTTAATATTATTTATTAGTAACTCTGTTTAGAGTTATTAATTTTAATTCAAAATATTTTAATGTAAAATTACTTTTTACAAACTAACAAAAAATTCCAATTTGATATATAAATCATATAATAAATGAAAAAAATACAAGATATTCTAATTGATTTTGGTCTTACTTCAAATGCTGCTAAAGCTTATACTTCTTTATTAAAAAAGAATCCATCTACAGGATATGAGATAAGTACTCAAACAGATATTCCAAGATCAGCCATATATAACGTTTTAAATAAATTAGTTGCTCTTGGATTTGCAAATAGTGTGGGTGAATCGCCAAAAAAATATCTTCCGCTACCCCCTTCTGCGCTACTAGAATATTTAAGCCAGTCCCACAAAGATAAGCTGAATAATTTAGAGGATGCATTTAAAAATGTAGAAATTGAAGATAAGTTTACTGATTTTTGGCATTTGCATGGCTATCGAAATATTATGCTTAAGATGAAAGAGTTAATAAATAATGCAAATAAAAAAATTATCATTAGTGGTTGGAAAAGAGAATTCTCTGAATGTAAAAAACAATTAATGTCTGCAAAAAAAAGAGGAGTTAGATGTACTATTTTTTCATTTACAGAGGTGGATGAAAAACTTGGAAAAGTGGTCTCTTACAAACTGGATGAGGATGAACTTAGAAAAATTTGGACGCCTAAAATAATTATGGTTGTTGATCATAGTCATACCTTAATTGGAAGTGCTCAGTCAGTAGAACAAAGTAAAGCGATTTTGACTCAAAATAAGGCAATCAGTGAAATAGCGATGAATCATATAATATTAGATATTACCCTTGCAGGTCAAAGGTTGGGCTTTGATTCTACTAAATATGTAAAAGATATTATGCGAAACCCTGCTGAAGATTTACAATCTTTACTTAGATCTTAAAGAAATGAATTCTCAAATAAGTAATTATGTAGGAAAGAGGAAGGTGCAACAACTTTTAAAATCAAAACGTTCATCGGGGATATTACTTCATATTACTTCGCTGCCTGGGCCTTACGGGATCGGAGAGATTGGAAAAGAGGCAAAATTATTCATAAACAATTTAGCTGATATGGGGCAGCAATATTGGCAGATTCTTCCAACAAATAACCCAGAGACCCGTAATAGTCCATATGATACAAATTCAGCATTTGCTCAGAATCCTTTTCTAATAAGTTTAGACGGCCTAATTAAAGACAGATTACTAATAAAAGAAGATCTAAACCCAATTCCAAATTTTAAAACTAAGATTATAGAGTATAAAAAATTAAAAGATTGGAAGTCTTCTATTCTTAGTAAAGC
>MDTB01054707.1_pt1 | contig 10981 bp, 4 predicted proteins | sample 811161 | NCBI WGS metagenome assembly MDTB01 (sample SAMN05326650, study PRJNA326480) | marine metagenome | isolation source: seawater | place: Mediterranean Sea | collected 2009 | reverse complement strand
TGCCACAAACGCGGCTGAAAAGAGAATCATCGTAACAGGAAGATACCCGAACGTTTCTAACTTCATCCGCGTTGTCATTAAGGAAGAAGTCTATAATAAGTCACTGCCCAAGAACGTGTGCCCATTCGGTTTCCGTGGTGTACCAGTGCTGAAGACCTCCGACTCGATGACTGATGAGTTGACCAACGCACTGTCTTTCGATGGCATCGCTTACGGTACTGCTGATAAGAAGAGGCTGTGGGCTAGCGGCTCCGAAGGAAAGAACGCCGTCACCGGTTCGATCGTTCCACCGCTTCCATTAAGATATAAGGTAACAAGAGGACAGTCAACCGAGGGTTGGTTCTCAGGCTTCCCTGGAGAGAAAGAGCTCGTAGACAAACGACTCAACTGGGGTGTTAAATTTGAGAAGGCACCTGAAACAGGAAGCTTAGGCAATGCAAACAGAGATGTTAACGCATCAAGCCTCATGAACCCGCTTGTTGAGTCATACATGAAATTCATGGGTCTTTCCCAAATCGGCGCCGTCGTTACTGGCTCTGGAGCAGATGTCTTCAACGCCAACAAGTTCTCGCTATCGAGAGTCGTACTTGCTGGTACTGGTTCTAGCTCTGCCAACCTTCTGCAATACCTCACTGGGTCTGCGAAGGAGCATATGCTTGAAGCCGCTTATATTAGAAATGGTGTTCCTGACGCTAAGACGTATGCTATCGTTGATCCTGACCAAACCGATTACGGAAGAATCACTCTTGGTACCTTGATCCAGAGTTCGTCTGTTAAGTTCAACCGGTTTACACCTTACACAGCTTTCAACGTTCCATTCTACGGTGGATTCGACGGCCTGAACATATTAAACAAAGATATGGTCTTTATGAACGACCGCGCATCATCGACAGATAATGCCTCAAGCGCTGGTGGGCTTATTGGAATGGCTGCCTCCGGGTTTGCTTCCGCTGACCTTGGACTTTCTGAGAACCCAGCTGGAACAGGAAGGAAGAACAACTCGATCGCTTCTTACAAACAGGCAACCACGATCATAACAGATCCAATGGCAACTACGATCAACATTCTTGCGATACCAGGAATACGTGATGCTTTTGTGACCGATCATGCTGCCGATAGAGTCCGGGATTACTCGATGGCCATTTACTTAATGGACATTCCTTCATACTCGGAGTATCCATCACGTCTCTTCTTGACTGAGGACAGAAGCGTAATCGCAAGTGCGTCGAATGCATTCCCTGATGTAAGGGAGACCTCCGAGGCTTTTGAATCAAGAGTCTTTGACAACAACTATACAGCAGCATACTTCCCTGATGTGTATATTACCGACCAACGATTAGGTTCGAAGGTCCGTGTGCCATCCTCGGTAGCAGCTGTTAGCGCACTGGCGTACAACGACTCGGTTGCATACCCTTGGTTTGCGCCAGCCGGTTTCAACCGCGGTGGCTTAGATATCGTGGCAAACACAGACGTGAGGCTGACTGCTGGAGATAGAGACACCTTATATGACGCTAGACTTAATCCCATCGCAAACTTTTCCGATGGTAGTTTTGTAATCTTCGGACAGAAGACATGCCAGCTGGCGCAGTCTGCCCTGGATAGGGTGAACGTTAGAAGAATGTTGCTTGAGCTCAAGCGACAAGTCGTCTCAGTAGCTGATAAGCTACTTTTCGAACCGAACACTCCCGATACCAGGGCTCGGTTTATAAACTCTGTCACTCCGCTGCTTGCGACAATTCAATCGCAGCAAGGTATCGAATCGTTCAAGGTTGTCATGGATGATACCAACAACACCATGGAAGATGTTGAGAACAACAGGCTAAACGGGCGTATCGTTATTGTCCCAACCAGAGCGATCGAATTTATTGCGATAGATTTTGTGATAACAAACAGTGGCGTAGACTTTGCGTGATATAGTTAAGAAATGAAACAGGAGATAATCACAAATGGCTGAACTTACCTTTAAGAGCCCCGGGGTATCCACAAGAGAGATTGATCTTTCTGGTCCGACACAGTCTGGTCCAAGTGGCATTCCTGCCGGCGTAATCGGAACCGCAAAACAAGGTAGGGCTTTTGTACCTATCACAGTAGCCACGTTCGCAGATTTTGTAGCTGAGTTCGGAGATGCTGATTCGACTCTTTTCGGGCCACTTGCAATGAAACAGTGGTTAGGCTATGCTTCCGCCGGAACGTTCGTTCGAACTCTCGGCGCTGGTAATGGAAAGAAAAGAGGTACTGATGGTACTGTAACAAACGGTGGATTCATCGTCGGTTCGCAGCAAGTACAGTCGAACGGTAACCTCGGTAACAACGCTTATGCTGGCAACGCTTCCAGCGCCGGTGGCCTCGGGCGTACACACTTCCTCGCTGTCATTATGGAAGAAGCAAATAGCTCTGCTGTCTTTACCGATGCTGGGCTCGCTAGTGTTCAACCCATCCTGCGTGGAGTGCTAATGGCACCATCAGGTGTTAACCTGGCGCTAAGCTCCTCCCGATATGACACAGAGAATAACACACCATTCGGTGGGCCAGGTGCGACCAACCAAGCTGCCGAGTTTGACTTTGGCTCAAGCCGCGCCACAGATAAGGACGCTGGATCGACTCTTGGCGCAGTGAATATCGCAGGCGGCCGCCAAGAATTTGTAATGCTGCAAAACGGTCATAAGCATACAGACAGCTACCCCACGATCCTGACAGCTTCGTTTGACCCAGCAGCACCAAATTACTTCGGTACCATATTCAATACCGACCCAGAGAAAATGGAGCAAGCTGGTCACTACTTGTACGCTCACTTCGACATCCATCCTAACTTTGCTGTTTGCACCGGCTCATCGATGATGGCGCCCACTTACGCTGCAACTGGCTCCCTCCAGGGTACGTATGAAGGTCAGACGTTTAAGAATGAAGAAATTGCATTCTTGGTGACAGGCTCAACAGGCCGAGCTGGTGGTTCAACAACCGTACCTGACTTTGAGAGCTTTAGTGATCGCTTTAGGACTGCTAAATTCCCAACTGTCATATCTCAAGAGTTCGGTGGCCAGAACAAAGACTTGTTCACGGTGCACTGCCTTGACGACGGCGCTATTGGAAACCACCGAACAAAAATCTCCATCGAGAACATTATTAAGTCGACTAATGTTAATAACAAGTACGGGTCTTTTGATCTCCTTGTTAGAGAGTATGACGACACAGATAATGAGCCGAAGACACTGGAAAGATTTGTTAAGCTGAGCCTTGACCCGAACAGTGAGAGATACATCTGCCGAGTTATTGGTGACTACCACATCTTCTACGACTTTGACAAGAGAGTGGGCGGTCAAAAGCTTATTGTTGAAGGTAGCTATGCAAACGCCTCCAACTACATCCGGATATCACCTTCTGTTGAATTAGAACGTGGTGAGATACCAGATATCGCACTCCCCGTCGGGTTCCGAGGTATCCAGCATCTAGCTACATCTGGATCGAGCATCTTCGGCGCCCCAGACCTGCATGACGTAGCCAGGGGGACCATCACTGCCGACGTCGCTCAGAATATTGTCCAGATGCCTGTTCCTCTCCGGAGAACGATTGCTCAAGGGCAAGCCCCCAAGAAGAGAATCAATCCTTCGTTATACTGGGGTGTTCAGATGGAGAAGCAGCTCACAGTTGCTGAACCGAATGGCTCCACAGTCCTCGACGATTCCCTGAGAAGCTTCGGAACTTACTTCCCCAACTACCATCAAACAGAGAGACCGGTGTTAATTGACGGCCAGGTAGGGGTTGCTGATGAGAGTGGCACGATATTAGATGCTGACCGCTTTAACAACAACAAGTTCTCTTTGGAAAACATTCAGGTCGTTACTAAAAACGATGCAGCTGATCCACTTCAGTGGCCGGCCGCAGTATATAGGAGAACAGGCGAGGCTGCCGGCACCATGGTTGACATTGATGGTAGCAACGCCGCGGCTTTCCGATTGCTTGATGTAGCGAAAGACTTCGGTCTCTCGACTGCACGACCGTTCTTAAAATTCACTATGATTGCTCAAGGTGGCTTTGATGGACTTAATGTTTTTGACGCTCACAAGAGTGATATGAGCTCCACCGCAGTCCGTCGAGAGATGAATGCGGAGAACCAAGGTCTGACTGCCGGGCCTACAGTCGCTGCTTATAGAAAAGCTCTCGACGTGATGGCCGAGCGTTCTGATGTAGATATTCAGCTTCTTGCGATACCAGGTATTAGACACTCTTCTGTGACTGATTACGCGATCACTACTGTTGAAGATCGATTCGACGCGCTGTTCTTAATGGACATTGAGACAGAGGACAATCTTGGAAACATCGTTTCTGGATCTAGCCAAGATGTTAGTGTAACAGGAACAGCATCCACATTCAATTCAAGAAACCTGGATTCAAGTTTTGCAGCAGCATACTTCCCCGATGTTATGTTACAGCAAAGCAACGGTTCAGTTGCGCAGGTACCCCCAAGTGTTGCTGTTCTTGGAGCCTTCGGTCTGAATGATTCAGTCGCGTTCCCTTGGTACGCGCCTGCTGGGTTCACTCGAGGCGCACTAAGAGGAGTTGATTCAACACAGGTTAACCTCAACCGAACTAACCTTGACACTTTATATGAAGCAGACATTAATCCAATCACGTCATTCCCACAATCATCGGGTGTGGTCGTGTTCGGACAAAAGACACTCCTTGCGGCTCAAAGCGCTCTAGACAGGGTCAACGTCCGTAGGTTGCTGATTGACATAAGACGTCAGGTTCGTAAAATTGGTGATACGTTCTTGTTCGAGCCAAACAGAGAGTCGACTCTCGCAAGGTTCTCCGCTGCAGTCACACCGATTTTAACAAGAATTCAGTCGCAACAAGGTCTGGAAAGATTTAAAGTCCAGATTGATACAACAACCACTACTCAGGCAGATATTGAAAATAATACTGTTAGAGGAAAGATATTCCTTCAACCGGTACGCTCCGTCGAGTTTATCTCACTTGATTTCGTCGTTACCAACGCAGGAATGGACATATAACTTGGAAACTATATAGTTAAAGATAACAAGGAGTAACAAAGATGCCAGAGACACTATCAGTTACCGATATGCTGCCGAATAAGTTTGAGCCGAAAAGAAAGTTTCGGTGGGTGTTTGCTATCGAGGGAATAGACGCTTTCTTAGTTAAGACAGCTGCTCGCCCCGTAATGAACACAGCCGAGATTGAAATTCCGTTCATGAATGGACAGCGGTACATCGCAGGTAAAACGAAGTTCGATGCGATTTCAGTTACCTTACACGATCCGATTGCTCCTTCGGGTGCTCAGCAGGTCATGGAATGGGTCCGTACTCACTATGAATCTGTCTCTGGTCGTGGTGGATACGCTGATTTCTATAAAAGAGATTGCCAACTTAAGATGCTTGACCCTGTTGGGACAGTTGTTGAGCTTTGGGATATGAAGGGATGCTTCCTTACATCTGCCGGATTTGGTGACCTCGACTATGGTGCAGAGGATCCTGCCGAGATTGCGCTGACTCTTCGCTTTGATAACTGCGTACTTCAGTACTAAAAGCATATCATCAATCAAATTAAGAGAAGCCCACCTTTACGGTGGGCTTTTTTTGTTTTTAATTACATTAAACGTAATTTACACGTTTTAAGAGCGCTTTAAGATAAATTGTGCTATGAAAATGGAGTGTACGCATGTCAAGTGATCAGCCGACAAATGAGAGAAGTGATATTTTTGGTTCCATGAAGGAACATATGCCAACCCACAATGTTATGAGAGATGACTTTGGGTTTGAGATTCCAGTTGAGACTGTCCCCCTTCCATCCGGTGGAGTTTGCTATGATGTAGATCATCCGCTTCATGGAAAAGACACTGTTGAGATTCGAGCAATGACAGCAAGAGAAGAAGATATTCTTACCTCTAAAGCTCTTATTAAGAAAGGGACAGTTATTAGCCATCTTATCAAGTCATGTATGATCGATAAGAGAGTTGATCCCGAGTCTCTTCTTGCAGGAGATAGAAACGCTCTGATGGTCGCGTTAAGGGTTACAGGTTATGGTACAGAATATAAAGTAGAAGTGGATTGTCCCGCTTGCGGCGAGAGGTCTAAGCATAATTTTAACTTAGGTGAGCTTCCTGTCAAGAGATTAGAAATCCAGCCTGTCGCCCCAGGCACGAACGTTTTTGAAACAGCGCTCCCTGTCACAAAAGCGACAGTCCGCTTTAAGCTACTTACAGGTGCTGATGAGCAAGAGATTATGACAATGACAGAGCGTCGTAAGAAACAAGGTCAGCGTTCAGAGAATCTCGTTACCCAGCGTCTGAAGTACTCAATCGTTTCTGCTAACGGAATTACAGATAGAAGTAAACTTGACATGATGGTCAGCAACCTCCCTGCTCGAGACTCTTTATATCTACGGAAGCACATCGATAATAATGAGCCAGGAATTGAGATGAAAGCCTGGATGGACTGCCCTGCTTGCCTTGAACATTCGGAGGTGAGGCTGCCACTTGGCGCCGCGTTTTTTTGGCCTGACGAGTAGTCACAAAGAGGTATACCTTGACCAGATCTTCAACCTTATGTATTACATGGGATTCTCATACATCGAAGGCTACAACCTCCCTATATGGATCCGTATTTGGATGATGAAGAGGCTCAACCAAGAACTTAAGAGAGCAAAAGACAGTGGTTCAAGGGCTGCTCACCAAAATGATGCTGAGACTCGTGCGTTAATGGGCCGCCACCGCGCACAACCTCCAGCAAAATTGCGTAGATTCACATAGTTATAATACTAGAGGTGGTAGTTATGCAACAAGCTAAAAAACAATTTATCAAAGAATGCGCGCTCTACATCCGTGGTGATGTATCACAGGTAAGACTTCGAGGCGATACCGACACAATAAAGCTTTTTGCTAATGCTTTATCTGAGTCTAGAAAATTTTATCTTGCTCTACAAGAGGGAGACTTTAAAGACGCTATCACGGCGCTTAAGAAAAAGAGAACTGCTTCGTCTATATTACGTGAACAGACGGGGTATGTTTGGCCACTATGATCAAACAAGTGGCGTAGTTTTCCGTTCGCCATATTTAGTTTAAAGAAGTGTGAAAACGGGAACTAATCTCCAATGGCTGATTCAAAAGAATTACAGACTCAATTACAGTTAAATCAGCAAATCAACAAGGTGCTGGCTGATCGCTCTAAGCAAATGGATGCGATGGCTAAGCAGATTAGCGGTCAAGCAGCGTTAGCCAAAGAGCTATGTAAGGCCATGGAGTGCAAAGAGCTAGACGGGCTTGAAGACCGTATTGGCGAAATCACTAATTCCCTCAATGAAGCGTCGAACGCCGCACAAGATGCTGGCAGCTCATTATCTAGTATGGGTGATGATGCTGAAAAAGCGACTAGCGGTACAAGGGATACTCTCGGCGATATACTAAAAAATATCACTCCTATGAAAGCCGCTGCCGTCGGTGCGGGAACTGGCTTCGCAAAATCATTCAGCAAGCTCCCTGGCTTGCTAAGTATGGTTTCTGGCGGAGTCAAATCAGTTGTCGGTAACCTGATGAACGTGGGTAAATCCATCGTCAGTATACCGTTTAAGATATTAGGTGGGTTTATCGACGCTGCTGCCAGCACCACCGGCGGTACTAACCAGCTGAAAGCAGCGATGAACGAGCTTCGGGGCGAGTTCGGTGATCTTGCCACTGGTGAGGGTAAGGCCGTCATGGATGGCTTCGACTCCCTTCGTAGCTCATCCAGCGCGCTTGCTAAATCTGGTCTAAGTGTTAGTTCAGTATTCGGATACGGTAGCGAAGGCGCCGCAGCAATGCTTTCAGCCGTCAGTGATATTGCCAAAGCCGCCGGACCTAACTTCTCAATGATGAGTGATCAGATAGCCGGCGCAGCTGACAAGATGGTCATGCTTAATAAGGGCCTCGGCATGTCCAACGAAGCTCTTGCTGAGATGGCACGAAAAGCGCACAACACTGGTAGCAATGTCGGTGACACTCTTGTTGAGATGGGTTCAATGGCAATCCAGATGGGCAAGAAATTCGGTGTATCTGCCAAGACAATTGGTAAGAATATGTCTGCCTTGACCGAAGACGTCGCGAACTTCGGCAACATGAGTGTTAAAGAACTCGGTGCCACTGCAACATACATGGCAAAGCTCGGTCTTGAAGCGAAAGACCTCCAGGGCGTCATTGGTAAGTTCGATGACTTTGAGTCGGCTGCTGATGGTGTATCTCAACTGAACCAAGCTTTTGGTATTCAGCTTGACACCATGGAAATGATGAACGCTGAGAACCCTGCTGAGCGCATCGACATGATGAAAGATGCATTCCATGAGGCTGGAAAATCTGTAGAAGACATGACCCGGCAAGAAAAAGCTCTTATGGCTGAGCAAATGGGACTGTCTGTTTCTGCGATGGAAAATGCGTTAGCTCAAGAAAACATGGGCGTTGCCTATGAAGATATGGCAGCAGGAGCTGAAGAGGCTGAAGATAATAAGATGTCTGAAGTCGATGTCATGAACGAGCTGGCTGATGCCGTTAAGAAATTGACTAAAAGTGGGCAGGGTGTAACAGGGTTCTTTGATGCATTCTCAAAGGGTTTTGAACGCGGCTTCGCAAAAAATGAAGCTTACAAAAAGTCATTGCAGACAATCAAGGAAGCGTTTGTAAAAGTTGGCGAGTTTGGTGAGAAGCTTGGCGCTGGAATCGCGGAGTTATTTGAGCACTTCGGATTATTCGATGCCATATCCGCAATTTTTGATCCTGATGCGATCGGCGGACTCTTAGACGACATCCTTGGTTTCTTTGACAAGTTTAAGCAGTCTACAATGTCAGGTGGTGAATATAGCTTTGGTGATATGATTGCTGATATATTCGGTTCCGTTTCAGATTACTTCACTAGTGGTGAGGGTGCCGAGGGTGCCAGCATCTTTGGTGACTTCTTCGCAAATATCATTACATTCATGGGCGATGCCATCGCCAGCTTGATACCTTGGCTCGCTGAGAAAGTCGCAGGACTGATGACCTCTCTCGCTGACATGCTGTCTGGAAACGGAGAAAAAGCCGGTGAAGAGGGCGGTTCAGCAATCGGTAATGCTTTCTCTGAATCGTTCTCTAAGATCGGTGCCGCTTTAGCAGAAGCTTGGCCTCCACTGTGGGAAGCTCTTAAGACGCTGACTTGGGCTCTATTAAAGAAGTTCGGTCCCTTCCTCTTTAAGGTCATGGCGGCGATGGTAGCGTTTAATATCGCGAAAGCAGTAGTTGCTGGTCTTATCGAAGCCGCCGGCGCAGCGATCGTTGCTAAGATAATTGGGGTGTTCACCAAGAAGGTCGGTGGCGATGTGGGTAAGGGCTTGGATAAGGACGCCGGCAAATCCATGAAAAAAGAGGGTGGTGGTTTCTTCGACGGCATGAAGAACATGATCGAAAAGATCGGACAGATAGAAAGGAAGGACGTCATTAAAGCCGGCGCGAACCTACTAATTCTAGCTGCCTTTGCTGCGGTCTCGTTAGCTGCTTTTGCAATTGGTATATTAGTTTCTTATAAGATATTAGAGTCTGTGCCGTTTATGGGGCTTGTGAAAGTCTTCGCTGCTCTTGCGCTGGCTTTGCTTACGATGATACCATTCGTCATGGCTGCCCAACTTCTTCAACCAGGATTAGTCGCTACAGCTGGTGCGAACATGTTGGTTGCAGCGCTGTTCTTTGCGGTCTCTGTTGTCGCCTTTGCGGGCGGTATTAGACTTGCATATGAAATACTTAGCCCTGTAGACTTCGTTGGCTTCGCTGCAGCGCTTGGTATGGTTGGTATGGCGATAATTGCCACAATTGCCTTAGGGGCTGTCGGTGCCGCCTTCGGTTCGTTTATAGCAATGGTACCCTTGATGATAGTTGGAATGGTCGCCGCGGCGTTACTGTTCACAGCAGGTGTCTTGATCTTCGCTAAAGCCATAGAGAAAGTAATGCCGACATTTAAGAAGTTGGCGCAGAACGCGAAACCTATAGAAACAGCAATCAGCGCCATCATAGATGTTGTCAAGACGATTGCTTTAATGTCGGTTCTTGGTGCTGCTTTTGCTCCTCTATTCTTGTTCTATAAGATACTGGTAAAAGGGTTCAAGGTCGCAGCTAAATTCTTCGTTAAGGCTTCAGCATACATGGGGAAGATGATCGACGCGATTAATAAGATCCCGATGTCCAATCCTGATGACGTCAAGAAGCGTATTGAAGTTGTTATGCTGGTCGCGAAAGCGATGGAGAGTATGGCGGCTATCGGACTTGACGCTGCGAAGCTCGGCGCGGCTACTGAAATGGCGGGTGGGACGTCAATCACTGATCTGTTTGCAGCAATGGGCGGCTTTATTGAAAAAATTGGTAGTACTTTAGAGGGTTTAATAACCAATATAGTCAATTTAGCAGCTGGTTTAGACGAAAGCCAGTTAGCGGGTGTTGAAGTCATCGCAGCAGTCATCGATGCTATCGCTGGGTTGGCTGGTGCCCTCTTCGCACCTCTTGAAGCTGTCTCTGAAATGTCTAGTGGCATGTTCGGCCCGAGTGTCTCTGAGGTCATGGGATCGATTGTTTCTGGGCTCGGTGACCTCATGGCTGCTATTGAGGGGTTTCTTCCAAGTCTTGTTGGATCGATTATTAAGATCGCATCAGGAATAACAGATCCAGAAGGTATGAAGCCGAAGATGGAAATTATAGCCATCGCGTTAGGCGCGGTTGGTGATTTTGCTAGTGCTATTGCTGCTGTCTCGGAACTGTTACCTGAAGAGGGTGGCGGTTTCTTTAGTGATGGTCCGTCTATGGGCGAAAGACTAAATGAAATGGGTATGATTATCCGAAGAGTCGTTAAAGCTGTTAAGAAGCACATCGGTCCTTTGGTAAATACAATCACTGGTATTGACATTGGCGGCGAGCCTGCTGCGGTCAAAGCCAAGGTAGAAGTAGTCGGCATGGCCATCAAGGCTGTCGCTGACTTCG
>MDTB01001243.1_pt1 | contig 10981 bp, 20 predicted proteins | sample 811161 | NCBI WGS metagenome assembly MDTB01 (sample SAMN05326650, study PRJNA326480) | marine metagenome | isolation source: seawater | place: Mediterranean Sea | collected 2009 | reverse complement strand
CCCTCAATCACAAGGGCCGGCAGTGACTGTGACCAGTACATCTCGCCTATATCAAACTTTGGCTCTATCAGTTCACGAAGAGGTCTCCTCATAGCCTTGAGTAGTTTTTGTGCGCTCCACTCATCAACTGTGTTGTTTTCTGGGTCTCGAATATATTCTTTGACATTCTGCAGGGCTTTCCATGAACCAGTATGCGTTTCCCAATACACTACACTGTATCCACTGGCTAGCTCTATACACTTCCGAAGTGAATCAGTCATATCCTTGCTGGGGACCCATGGTCCATGATTAGCCATGTCACTAGCCTTGTCAAGAAGCTTATTCATCCAGAGTTTCTGTTTCGGGCTAAGATCCCATCCACGGCGGATCTTTCCGGCAAACTCTATGAGAATCTTAGAATCGAAATCAGTCATTCCCTTAACAGCAGCAGCCGACTGCAATCGAGACAAGAGGGCTACATCTCCCTTGGGTGCCGGGACTCCTTCCTCAATAATAGAGTCAAGCCAGTTCCGTCGCTTTGGACTAAGACTCTTGTTGTTCTCGAGTCGCCAGCACATGTCTCTAGCAAACTGACAGTTTCTGTCTTTACCAAGCCCTGCTGATTCATAATCTTCAACGAGTGCTTGTGCCTGAGAAAGTCTCAATTCACGAGATTTGCGACCCATAGTTTTTTCCTGGTTTATTTCCCATTCCAAGTATACCACACTGGGCCTATAGTTGCACGCCTGCGTCTTCGCAGCCTAGCTGATCAATTACTTCGAGCTTCTTTTTTCTAGTTAGTTTTTTAAAAGCTGACTCTGCCTTTGATGCTGCTGATCTATCAGGGTGACTCTCAGTGTAGACTATACTGACAGGTCCTCGACCTCTTGTATACTTGGCACCCTTTCCCTGGTTGTGTTCAGAAATCCTTCTTGACAGATCAGTAGTGATACCAGTGTATAAACTATCATCAGAGCACTGTACAACATACAAATGCCAGCGATCATTACTCACTTTTAATAATCCTCAGGTTGTGTGTGTACCCGTTTGTCTTGTACACGACACCCGAAGAGAGCAAAATACTAATTACCTCTACAAACCCTCCTCGTCCTACAACGTTCTTTGCCCTAACTTCTCGTTTCTCAATCACGATTCCGCTTTGGTCCTCTGACATATTGCCACTAGCAACTTCTACGATGTCACCCACACTTATTCTCATATCAATCTCGCTACCTATCATTCCTAAAACATACAAATGTGGGAAAACGAAGAGAGCCATCAGGGGTGACTTCCTGGTATCTTACTTCTATCATTCTTCCCATGAAGTGATCTTTATTCGACCAGATATCCTCTCTTAGATCATCAGAGAACCCTGATCCCACTTGAACATTGACTCCATTATAATCAACAATGACTGAGCCTAGCTTCCCAGTGTGACGACCTGTTCCCTCTAGCAACCCTTTGATCGCTAGATCTACGTCGTGAAATGCCTTGAGCTTCATGACCTCATATCCCCTACCGAACCTGTACGGTGCTTCTGGATCTTTGATCATGACTCCCTCAAATCCCTCTTTTACGTATTCATCGTGAGTTTCAAATATCTCCTCTGTGGTCCAGTCAGAAATATACATCCTGTCCACGGGACTTACGAGATCGAGACAGATATCATTATCTGTTAGCTTGTCAAGAAGTACTTCTCTTCTATCAAAGCAAGACATAGAAGTCTTGCCAGACTTCCACTCTTCAATCGGGAGATAGTCGAACAGTGCCAAGTAGGTTCCATTTGTATCTATACTCTCCTTTCTATACGCCTGGCGCATGATTGCAGTGAAATCTTCCCCCATGAGCTCACCGTCATAGCAGCCATCCCCCAGCTTCCGAAGCTCTTCTCCGATCGTATTGTCAAAATTAGTAATGATCTTTCCCGATCTTGCAAACAGCTGCGCCGAGCCGTTATCAACAATTGCGAAGCACCGAATGCCGTCAAGTTTTGGCTCAATCGCTATTTCTTCTTTGCCTTTTATTCTCTTTTCTTGAAACTTCTGTGCAAGAGATACTTCAAAGACAGGAATAAGACCGGGAAAGATCTTGTTAACTGTCTTAGTTGAAGCGCCTATAGACAAGTGCTTTTTAAGAATCTTTCTCATGACTTTTTCTTCTTCTTCAGACACGACTGAAAAAGCATCTGACATGGTCAAGACAGCTTCATTGCCAGTGAGTCGACGTTCTGCACACATGTCAGCTATTTCAAAGAAGACTTCCCACCTGCTGGACTCTGTTGCCTTCGGAGAGCGACTCTTTACCTTCGGGATCTTTACAATATTGAAAGGCCTGAATGAATCCAAGCCATACATTAGGACTTTCTTGAGAAGAACATTTTCCTTGTGAGATTCAAGTATTCTTTTCTTTTCGTTAGTGCCCTGGGCCTTTCTAATTTGTCTTAGAATTTCTACTACTTCCATTGAACTATTATACCTAAAAGCTGGTCTGTTTACACGTGGCATTGTAATGATGCAACTATCATACAACACATTGAGATTCAACATGGGCTGACTGGAGCTGCTCTACTCCGTCCCTTCATCAGTATCGGTGTCAGTCGGAACAATTTCTTCAACTCTGGGTGAGTAGAATGCATTAGTCCCAGGATCTCTACAGATTAATGTCCAATCAGAGAGGCCCCATTCATAGTCAGACGGGACGAAATAAAAATAGTTGCGAGACCACTCATCATCTTGAGAGCTGGGAAAGTCTTTACAGTTTGTCCTGAGGATTGGTGTGCCTGGAATTTGAACCATTGATATTTCCATGCATTCTTCTGCTCGAAGATTTATCATTATTCCATCAAAGCACGGACTCCCAACTGCCTCAGCAACAGGCTTACGAAGTGTGGCGCATCCGCTCATAAGAAAGGAAAGTATGATTAATCGTACCATTCTAGTAATATATATTCGATGCGAAGAGTAACGCTGAATTAAGTTTTAATTGCGACGGTGGTGTCCATGGTTTGGTCGATGCGGGTGTCTAGGGCCTAACTTCCAATACCCGTTAACCCATACACGACGATACGGTCCGCGAGATTCCCAATGTCCAGGAATAAACACCCAGGGTCCGTTTTGATTTACTGGCGGTCGATGGCTACAGTGACTGTGATGACGGTGATTTCGCCACCCGGGTCTAACTCTTACCACGATATCTGCTGAAGCTGTGCCGATTGATAAAAATGATGCTAGTAGTAGTGATGTCATGTCTTTCTCCTTTGACAAATTGTACAGTGTACATCTATTATAAGCTTGAAGAGCCCTTTTCATTCAGATTATTTACAAGAAGGACACTTAGTGTCCTAGTATTCCTCAACAAGGACCTTCGTGTGACTGTTTCCGGCCCACCCAGTTCCTGTAAAGACTTCCTTGTGATGGTTTCCGGGAATGATTGCAACAACCGTGCCCTCAAGGCAAAACTTTCTCCCAGCCTCTTTCCATGCAGGCACTGTATCGTAGTGTGTGTAAAGAAGTGCTGATGTAAAAACTCGTCTATCATCCTCAATAATAACAGTCCACGGTTTCATTTCTTTTTCTTCCTCAGGCTTAGCCTTGGCTTTTTAATCTTTTCTTCACTCAGTGTTGAAAGCAGTACAGTTCTGTATTTTGAATCAACTAGAGTTATGATTGTGGCTGCTTTTCCGAGCTTCTTCTTTGGATCTTTTGATGAGACTTGGTCAACGTTGTGAAGAGTTTTTATTTCTCCCCTTAGTATTTCTCCTGAGGGCGTCTTCCCCCAGACAACATCGCCGAGACTCCAGCCCTCTAAGCTCTGACAACCTGGATCTTTTTTCTCGACCTCCTTTCTCTTTCCCTTTCTTTTTTTAGTTCCAGCCAATCTCTTGAACCTCGAATCTTGGTATTAAAAGAAACCTGTAGGGCGACCTGCAAAGAATCTTGTCATTGCTGTCAGATGAATCTTCAATCTTTTCGACAGGAATGACTTCAGTCCCTCGAGGTATTAGAACCATCTGGTGTATTTCTGGATCTAGATAGTACCCCCACCCAGATCCACTAATCATGTAGTAGGGTTCTGAAGACGAGAAGTCTTCTTCATTCAAAACCTCTGCGAGAACTTGCTTCAACTTTTCACCCTTCATTTTTCCCTCACAGTATAGTATATTGATGAGATGAAAAAATGTATTGATTATTTAATAAAGGTGGACAGGGAGTGACCAAGGAAGAGCTAGGTGACAAAACCAACACTCCCTGTCCAGAGACACCTAGCTCAATCAATAACTTTGTACCATCCCGGACCGTTGTTCCGATCTCGGGAAATGACGATAACTTGTGAACCTAGCGGCTGAAGATACCTGGTATGCTTCTCGTCATACCCTTGCCACTTAGAGGATAGAATTCGATCAGCACGGATCGATGCTGTGTCTGCTTCAAAATAGCTTAAACTCAACTGATCGCACTGTTCACGGTCTAGATAGATTTGATCCATATCTGGGATCCTCCTTTCTTATATTATACCAAGGTTGCTATAGTATTACACGTCGCGAGCTTCAGTGATGCTCTCAAGTAGGATGGCCAGCCTGTTAGTCTGAGAAAGAAAGCCATGGATTTTCACGATAGACTCTGTGTCCCACTCTGATCCAATCCTGTTCCACGAATCTAGAAGATCTTCACTGCTGCAATTCATCATAAAATAAATGGCGTCCTCGAGTTCTTCGTCATCTGGGACGTAGTTCTCTAGCTTTTCTTTCATCATCCCTACTCTCTGTTTACGTAGTTTCCAATAATTGTTCCCTTACCGTACTTAGACTCGATAAGGTTCTTTGCAATGTGCTGATTGGGGGCTTGAACTGTGACTTTTACGTCTCCCCACTGCGTTTTAATAACTGCTGACCAAGTGTATGTCAACTTGACTCCATTAGAAGATCTTCTTCTGGGATGTGTTTATAGAGAAGAAGTTTAGACTCCTCTTGAAACTCCCTGATGGTGATCTCCTTTTTTGATAGACAGACCAAAAGCTCTTTGATACCGTCATCCATTTCTTGATTAAACTCAATTCGATGTTTTGAGACTGATTCAAACTCATCTGAATCTGATTTAGTGAATCCTGTAATTGCTCCGAGCAACTCTAGGGCTTTTGAAATTGATCTGTTATTCATGTTTTCTCCTATGAAATACTGACTCGGCTAACTTCCATGAACCCTTGCTGCCGAAGTGCGAGGAAGAAGATGTGACCCGCGCCACCGAAGCGGTTCTTTTCAACCTGAAGAACTCGGCATCCCATAAGATCCTCATCCTTTCTTTCGACGTCTAGGGTAATCATGGCGTCTACCATGTGCTTTAGAACGTTGGCACCTGCCATGGCTCCGCTCTTAGTCACCTGTCCGATGACAATTGCGTTGCAGAAGTTTTCCTTACAATACTCAGTAATCTGCTGTAAAGATCTCTGCGTAGTTCGAGAGTTTGTATTGTGCTGTCCGTACTTTCCATCATTGAGACACTGAAGAGAGTCCACAATTAGAAAGAAGGGCTTCTTGGGATTCTTTGCCCGAAGCTTGTCACAATTTTCTAGAAGCTTTGGAACCATTGTCTCTTGACCAGCATTAAAACCGTGCCTAAGCTTGAGCCTCTCAACAGTCATCTTTAGCTGATAGAGAGATTCCTCTGCCGTGTTGAACAGGACGTTCGCTCCATGACCTGTGAGGCTGTTTGCAAGCTCAAGCATCATGGTTGTCTTTCCTGCTCCGGGTGTCCCGGTAAAGAGTGTAACAGCTGAGGGTGTAAAGCCTCGGCCGCCAAGTGCGTCATCAAAATACTCAAGTCCGGACTTATGACGCTTACGAAGCGCTTCAGGAACACTGACATCAAGAATGTTCGTACCGAGTGGAAGATTTTCGATTGATTTTGTCTTGAGCTGCATTAGATCTCCTATTGATTTTAGCAGTTTGGATTGTTTCCTTACCTATATATTATACCAAAACAGGCCTTTATTTACACGCCTGACTTAGCAAGCCTGTCCATCTGGACCACGATATCATTTGCGTGAGGCTTAAAGTATAGATTGCAACCTGGCAAGATAACCCAGCATCGTCGTGATCGACTCGGGCCAGGATCAGCTGCCTCACCGTCTGTCAGAATAATATGACCATCAAACTCACCTAGATTCTTACTGATGTGTTTTTCAACAGCATGAAAGCTTGTTCCTCCGGTTCTAGTCCGCTTTGCCGGAACGTTCTGCCCGCGTCGCCACTTGATTGCGTTTTCTTCGTCTACGCTGTAATCGAATGGGAAAAGGGTGAACTGTGTGATTCTTCCTAGATTATTGAGTGCACCAAATAGCATCTCAATCTCATCATTCCCTACAGATCCTGACTGATCAATGTAAATGGCAACGCTAGCACTGTGGCCTCTACGAGAGCCGGGATGAACGTACGGGTACTTTCGATTGACCTTCTTATGTGTCTTAGACCTGTTGGATCTCTGACTATTTCCACAAAAGTTATAGAGAACTTTCTTCCAGTCAATTGAATTGTTTGCGATCTTCCGCAATTCTTCTCTAACTCCGGCACTCACCGAGCCCCATTGACCGTTTCTATCACAGCGTCGGACTGCCTCACTCAGAGCTTGCTTGATCTTTGCTTCTGCCACTTGCCTTTCTTCGTCGCTAAGATCTCCCCATCCGTCGTGGTCATCCATGGAGAACCCTTCCCCTCCAGAGTCTGCGTTTTCAACTGTATCTGCGACTTCCTTATCCTCCATAAGTCTGTTCATATACCACTCAGAGGATTCATTCAGCGGGAAAGACTCGATCAGGTCAGAGACCTTTTTCCACTTTGCAAGCTTTTCAGGATCGTCGCCAATGCATTTTAGATCAAGCGGCCTGCCAGGCCTAAGGCCTTCATCGGGAAGCTCTCTCACAGAGATAATGGAGTTGATCGCTAGATCTGTTGCCCAGTTCCAAAGCCGATGAGGCTCTTGCTTTCGACTAGTGCAGTGCTTGAAGATAAGGTGATAACACTCATGCTTGAGCACTCCTCGAACATGAATCGCAGGCATCTTTGCAAAGAACATTGGGTTCCAAAGGAGGTTAAAGCTACCGTTTCTAACTGTAACCCCAGCAGTAGGCAATGCTTCGGAACGAGTCTTGGAAACATTCCGAAGCATCGAGCTAAAGAAAGGTTCGTGAATCAAGAGCTTCACGAGATGAACGCTAAGGTCGAACTTGTCTGCGAGTGCCCTTGTTTCTTCATCTTCTTGAATGCTAAAGGGAATGTCGGATGCTGTACTTTTGTCTGTCATTGGTTCCTCTCTATGTTAATATTCTACCACACGCGCTGCTATTTTGCACGCACCCTTTTCTCCTTATGCTCTTTCTGCCGCTGTCACTGTCTCTACAACGAGCATCCCAATAAGCTTGTGAACTGCTCGGATGTTCGGAACATTGCCTGTTTCCATTACAGAGTTGAAGAAGCTTACAACAATCTCGCCAGAAAGTGTTCTGGCAAAGTCACAAGCGTTCTTTGTCTGGCTAGCTGTCCATTCATTCGACTTGCAGTGATCAATGATCTTTTCAATAATTGCGTTGTGCTTATCTGTAGAGAGGTCCGAAACACGCGACTTATTCTTCTTCCAGCTATTAAGAATATCTTCAGCAGAAACCTGAGCCTCATAGTTCTTGACAAAGTCCCGGAAAGCAATTGATGCCTCGGTCCCAAGAAACCCAGAAGAGAGAGCATAGAAGCCTTGCGGAATAGTCTGCCCAGCCAGAGTGCTTGGTTCCCATCCGACACTAGAGAGTGCGATGTCAAGCTTCTCATAAGATCGCGGTGATGGATAAATCTTGCCCGGTTCAATCGCCGCTGTGTGGCGAAGGTGTGCCGGGTAATGCCGCACAAAGTCAATCAAAACACTGTCAACTTCATTAGTCTGAGCCCACGAGATCCAGTCATCCACAGAAGGCTCAAGATCAACAACCCAAAACCGATCTAGCAATGCTGGATCCATTTCATTGACCTGGTATTCAGGGGAAGCATTGACAGCGCAGAAGATGCGAGTCTCGGGATGAAGCCGATGGCCGTTAAGCTCTCTATCCAGGACTAGCTGGAAAGCGCACTGTTGAACTTCAACAGTTGCCCTATTGATCTCATCAAGAAAGAGAACCACAGGCTCTCGACATGCACGGAGAAGCCAATCTACTGGGCAAAATCTCGTCACACCGTCTTTCATCTCAGGCAATCCAATAATATCACCTTCAGTCATTTGTGCAAGACGCCTGTCAATTAGAGGCATCCCGACCGTGCCGTCCAGCAGGGTAGCATTTTGAGCGATCTGGTTGACTAAAGCTGACTTACCGATTCCGTGAGGACCTCGAATCAGAACTGACTGCGATGCCGGAAGGTTTGTTGCTACTGTGGTGAATGTTGTGATTTCCATGATTTTCCTTGGTTTGTTTGGTTGACAACTATATTATACCTTACCTGGGCTAAGTTTGCACGGGCGCCTGGTAAGATTGAATCCTTTCTATTTTTGTACCTCTTACCCAGTTTTTTCCGGATGGGCCAAGAAGGTGAAACCAGCCGTCAGATCTTTTTTCGATCACAGTTGAGATTTCTTCTCCAACCCTAACGAGATCTCCAACCTCACATACAGTCCACCTTCTTTTCGATGCTTTTTCAACTATGCCCGAAGCGCGAGCTGTTTTCATTGCACCTTTGATCTGCTTCTTGTATTTCTTTGGGATTGCCAATTTGATTCCTTTCCTATATTATACCAACACTGCACCAATATTGCACGCTGAGACGCATGTCAAAAATTATGGGTAATTAGCATTGCAAGCCCTACAGCTGCTATTGCGCAACAGCCCATCGCAACTAGCAAAAGCTGGTGCCTGTAAACAAATGTATAAAACCTGTAAGAAAATTCTCGAATAAAAGGCATGATGTTTATTTTTCTTTTCTCCTTCACTGCAGTGAGACCGGTCATCTTTTCACTAATTTGCTTGAAGGCATCGGCTGTTTTGTCTTTCTGGTCAAGTATTTTAAAATAAGACTCAGCAAGCTTTTCCAGGTCTTTGTTAATTTGAACAACTTCTGACTTTGTCTTCTGTGCTAAGGCATGTATATTTGTTTCAATCTCGACGCATGATGCTTCGATCTGTCTTACCCTATCTATATGTTCCTTAATAGATTTCTCTAAGGCAGCTATTCTTCTGGCTAGCTCTTCCTCTCTTTTGTTTTTTAGTAGCAACTTTCTCTCCCTGTTATAATATTATTGTATCCAAGACGTAAAGTTCAAAACCAGAATTAAAAATAAAATTAAAAAATTGACTAAGCTCAAGAGCATAACAAGATGAAACATTCTTTGACATGCCCTAGTGCATCTGAGTATTTCATCAAACTCAAGCTTGCTCATGGCAACAAATCTTTTTCTTCGCTGTGACATTTATCTTCTGGCCTTGCACATGTATATATATGCTGGGCGCTCGATGATGCCTTGTACGTGTACGCGGGCGCTCGCCTGGGTGCTCGATGGGACTTATATTTTCTTTCTAAACCATCCCCATCGCTTCCTAGTTAGGACATAGTATGGGTTGTCTTGATTACTATAGGCTTCTTGCTCAAAGGGTATACGATAATAAGCCTTAGATCCATCTCTATACTTTACCATGCCAACCAACCAATAGAACAGGTATAACAATAGAAACCCAACAATCCCAGTCTCAATATACTGCTGCCAGTGGATAGTCTCATGATTCTTTGTAGTCTCTGACATCTCTCCTCGAGACACAACAAACGGGCCTATTGTGATTGCATTTATGTCTATAGGAGAAAAATATGAGAGCCACACAGGGATTTTACTGTTTTCAATAAAAGCAGGCCTGTATGTTCTAACTCTCACTCTTTGCAGCCTTCTGGAAGATGAGACTGCAGAGTTGATTTATAAATACTAAGTGCAGGCTGGTACCATTCAACGTCGGGACAGTGCTCTTCGTAATCTTTTTGATCTTGGAGGTAAAGCTCTAGTGCTCGAGCAGATCTTTCCATTTCAGAAATATCTTTCGCAGAGATAGGAGAGGGATGATTTGCCTGAAGAGTTACAGCCAAGCTAAGACCTGCAAACCCTAAAATTATTGTGTCTATCAATCCCATTACCGAGTCACCAATTCCTCAATTCTACTGAGAATGTCACGCACATGATTCAGATCACTCTCAACTCGGATTAAGGTTCGGGAAGCTTCTTCGTGTTCTTTGACCTCAGCTTCAAGTCTAGCAACCTCCTGCTCAAGGTCACCCATGTCGTTTCTTAACTGGGCAACTTCAACATTTACAGTCCACACCCAGCCTGCCAAGGGCATGATAATACAACCAAGTGCCACGGTAAAAACTTTCCATGCGTCAAGATTCATTATAGTTCTTACTCTATTCCGTATGATGGCTGAGACAAGTATTCACCTGATTCAGGATCTCTCATTTGTGACTGAGGTTTTAGATTGCCACCCATCGGTCCCTTTTGATACTCAACCTGTGCTTCTTCGAGGGCAGCTATGACAAGATTTAAAGAGCTCATCGCATCTTCCATTTCTCTATGTATTAGAGCTGTATCCTTGCCCCAGTCTGATTTCTGAATCTCCTGAGCGTATCCTTTGAGAGGTTCTACAGCCCGCTTGAGTCCGGGAAGATACTTGTCAACCTCGTAGGCTGCATTGTAGGCTTCCATAATCATCTGTCTTAATTGTCTACGTGTGATTTTCATTTTATTCCTTACTAATTAGTCTAAACAATTTCCGAGGATCTGTCGCCATGAATCAGGCATCTGCGATAACTCTGTACCCTCTTGTGCATTTGACTCATTGACGTCATCTGCTATGTTCTGCGTCATTTTCACTAGTTCGCCGACTGAAAGCATTCCGTCATTATCCATGTCTGGGTCATCATCAAACGCCATCTGATCTTCCATGTGCCTGTCTTCGTAGTGATCGTCGAGTTCCTGCCTAATTGTATACCAGT
>MDTB01156682.1_pt1 | contig 10983 bp, 11 predicted proteins | sample 811161 | NCBI WGS metagenome assembly MDTB01 (sample SAMN05326650, study PRJNA326480) | marine metagenome | isolation source: seawater | place: Mediterranean Sea | collected 2009 | reverse complement strand
TTTATATAGAAAGCTTTTTTGATGAAGTAATGATTAATGATAAAGAAGAGCAAATAAAACTTAATAGGCTTTCACTATTAGCATTAATTAATAAAAACTATACTAAATTTGCAAACATAGCTATTTTGAGCCATTAAATAAAAATGACAATGTTAGAGCACATATATAAATTTATTTTAAAAAGATTTTTTCCTTTTAAAGATTGGATCTCTGAACTTCGAAATCCACAAATATTACAAGCAGATATAATTGCAGGAATAACCGTTGCTTTAGTTATAGTTCCTCAATCAATGGCTTATGCACAACTGGCAGGGTTGCCACCATATTATGGTTTATATGCATCATTTTTGCCTGTTGCTATTGCTTCAATATTCGGTTCGTCAAGACAGTTGGCTACTGGCCCTGTAGCTGTAGTAAGTTTATTAACGGCAGCAGCTTTAGAACCTATTGCAAGCAATGATCCTACAGGATATGTTGCATATGCAATAATGCTCGCTTTTCTTGTAGGAGCATTTCAACTATCTCTTGGATTATTAAGGATGGGTGTTCTAGTAGATTTTTTATCTCATCCTGTTGTTACTGGATTTACAAACGCGGCAGCGATTATAATTGCTACATCTCAATTATCAAAACTTTTCGGTGTGAGTGTAGCCTCTCAAGAACATCATTATCAAACTATTATGAATGTATTGTCAGAATCTTTGATTAATACTCATACACCAACTTTACTAATGGGCCTTTTAGCTATTTTTATTATCCTTTTTGTCAGAAAAATATCTAGCAAATATCCTGCTGTATTAATTTCTGTGGTAATAACTACATTTATATCTTGGTATATAAAGTTTGAAACTAATTATGAAGGTAAGGTTATTGGAGTTGTTCCTGATGGTCTACCTTCAATGCAATTACCTCAAATTGATTTTGAACAGCTTATAAATTTAGGTACTGTTGCAATTGCGATTAGCTTAATAGGATTTATGGAAGCAATATCTATTGCAAAAGCTATGGCAACTCAAACAAAACAAAGATTGGATGCTGATCAAGAGTTAATAGGCCAAGGACTTAGTAATTTAGCTGCTAGCATCTTTCAGGGTTACCCTGTGTCTGGATCATTTTCTAGATCAGCAGTAAATATATCTGCAGGAGCGGTCACAGGCTTTTCTTGCGTTGTAACGGGGATAGTTGTCGGAATAACTTTATTATTTTTGACACCTTTACTATACCACTTGCCGCAAGCAACTCTTGCAGCAGTTATCATAACTGCAGTTATTAATTTAATAAAATTCAAACCAATAAAGTATGCCTGGAGAGTCCAAAAACAAGATGCTGTAATATCAATTATTACTTTTTTTGTGACATTATTACTTGCCCCTAAATTAGAGATAGGAATAATTATTGGTATAATTCTCTCGCTTGGAAGTTATTGTTATAGATCAATGAGACCAAGAGTTATTTGTTTATCCAAGAATAAAAATGGTGTATTTAGGAATTCAGATACAAACAATATTCCAAAATGTTGCTCAATATCAGTGATGAGATTCGATGGACCACTGATATTTACCAATGCAGGTCATTTTGAGAATGAAGTAATTGAAAGAGTAGCCACAAAGCCAGAATTAAGATATTTCATAATAGATGCCATTGCTATTAATGAAATAGATGCAACTGGTCAGGATATGCTCAATAGTTTGTCTTCCAGACTGTATGAACAAAATATTAAGTTATTTTTTGCAAGAGTGCATAAACCTATATTAAAGATTTTTGAAGAGACTGGTTATTCAACAGGGCAATGGAAAAATCATTTTCATAGAACAATTGATGGGGCAATTGAAAGAGCATGGTCAGATTTAGGATGCACAAATGTATCCCCCCCATTCTGTATAAGTGAAGTATGCCCAATGAATAGGGATACTGCAGGTTTATCATCAATTTATGAAGCAAGTATTAAAAAAATTAAAAAGAAATAATTTATTTTAATTTATAAGTGAATTCTGAAATTTTATGCCCGACAGCAATACCTTTTTTCTCAAATTTTGTTAAACATCTATTTTTAAATATATAAATGTCACTTGTCCTTTCAAATTGGTTATTTTCATTAAATACTTCTACTATATAATCACTGTAATTTGACCAGTCAGTAACAACTTTTATGAAACCATTTTTAGAAATTTTTTTACTAATTAAATCAAGAAAAGTTTTATTTATAATTCTTCGTTTATAATGTTTTTTTTTTGGCCAAGGATCTGGAAAAAAAAGAGTAATGCCATAAAAACTGTCATTTTTTGTATGATTCTTCAAAAAATTTATCGCATCCATGCAAGATATTTTGATATTAATTAAGTTATCTGAAGATATTTGTTTTAAGATACTTCCGATTCCAGATTCATAAACTTCAAGTCCAATAAAATTTAATTCAGGAAATTTTCTTGCTAAGTGTATTAATAATTTGCCGTCACCAAAACCAATATCTAAAATACAATTCTTATTATTTTCAAATAATTCCTCAAAATTAATCATCTCCTTTGGAGAAAAAAAATTTACATTATTATCTTTATTATTTAAAAATGTTTTTTGACATTGTGTTAATCTTCCACTTCTTTTTACAAAGCTTTTAATATGACTTTCTTGGGTCGTCATGATATTGCATCTTTTTTATTACTAGAAGGGATTGCTATTGCACTAACATCCATTCTTTTTGCCTCATAGGCTTTTCTTCCAGATATTATTGCATATTTCATTGCTTCAGCCATGAGCTCCGGGTTATCTGACATAGCAATTGCAGAGTTTAATAGTACCCCGTCGCAGCCCATTTCCATTGCGATAGTTGCATCGCTAGCTGTTCCTATGCCAGCATCAACGATAATTGGGACATTTGCATTTTTAATTATTTTTTTAATTTTCTCGGGATTCACAATACCTTGTCCTGTTCCTATTGGAGATGCTAGAGGCATAACTGATATACAACCAATTTCCTCAAGACTTTTTGCTAAAGAGATATTATCTGTAGTATAGACCATTATAGAAAATCCAAGTTTAACTAATTCTTTTGCCGCTAATAAAGTTTCTTTTTCATTTGGTAATAAAGTATCTTTGTCAGCTAATACTTCTAATTTTAGCAAGTTATCTCCTAAAAGTTCTCTTGCTAAAAGAGAAACTCTAACAGCATCATCTGCGGAAAAACATCCCGCAGTATTTGGTAATATTTTATAATCTTTTGGACTGATATAGTCTAATAAATTTCTTTTATTATTTTCTTGCCCTATATTTGTTCTTTTTATTGCAACAGTTATAATTTCTGCTCCACTCGCTTCTAAAGATTTTTTTGTTTGCTCAAAATCTTTATATTTACCACTTCCAATAATTAACCTTGAACTGTATGTTTTATTATCAAGTATTAAGCCCATAATCAACCACCACCAACTGCAGTAATGATCTCAATTTCGTCATTATCTTTTAATTCGTATTGATTCCAGAGGCTTCTTGTAATTATATTTTTGTTAATTTCCACAACAATATTATTTTTATTTACGTTATATGATACTAAAAAATCATTTAAATTAAGTTTTTTGTTAAGGAAAATTTCTTTTCCATTTAGTATAACATTCATTTTGTTTCGATATGTTGTTTCATTGTGCTTACGTAATGTTTCGATGAAAACTTAATATAATTTAATTCTTTATCAGTCAGCTCTCTTACAAGCTTTGCTGGAGAACCTTTGTATAAAAAACCAGATTTCATTTTCTTATTTGGGCTTACAAGACTTCCTGCTGCAATCATCGTGTTACTTTCAACTATAGCGCCATCTAATATTATGCTACCTATCCCGATTAAACTCATGCTCTCTATTATACATGCATGAAGTATTACGCCGTGACCTATTGTAACATCATCCCCAATAACCAAGGGATATCCTCCGGGAGTAAAAGTATTATCGCTTGTGACATGAAGAATGGAGCCATCTTGAATATTCGTTCTTTTTCCAATAGTAACTTCCTGAACATCTCCCCTAATAACAGTTTGAGGCCAAACAGATGATTTATCGCCAATTGATACGTTGCCAATTATGGTGCAACTTTCATCTATATATGCATTTTCATGAATAATAGGAGTAAAGTTTTTAAATTTTCTTATTGTCATTTTTTTGTTGTATTATAGATTCTATAGTAACTTATATTAAAATAATTTCTTAATGTTTAAAAATAAACTTTGCTTATACATTCAATTAATGAGATTAAATAGTCCCATAGGTATTTTTCTCTTATTATGGCCCCCATTTTGGGTAATTGCATCTTCTAATGATGGAGGTATTTATAATTTTATAAGTTTAATTTTTCTAGTTGGTGTAATTACTAGTAGGACTATTGGATGCGTTATCAATGATTTTTTTGATAGAGATTTTGATACTAAAGTTTTAAGGACAAAGAATAGACCGTATGCATCAAACTTAATAAATAAAAAAGAAATTTTTTTAATTTTTATATTATTATCATTAATTAATCTTAGTCTTCTCATATTTTTAAATTTGAAGACTATTCTTCTAGCTTGCATTGCGATAATATTAATTATTTTTTATCCACTCACAAAAAGGTTTTTGAAAGCACCACAAATTTTTTTAGGCTTTACATTTTCTATGTCTACGCTCATGGCATTCACTAGTATTAAAAATGAAATTCCTGACTTAATAACATGGATTTTCTTTTTTGCGACGTTAATATGGGTGACTATGTTTGATACGATGTACGCCATGTCAGATAAAGATGATGATTTAAAAATAGGCATAAATTCAACTGCCATTTTATTTGGGAATAACGATAAAATAATAACTGGCTTTTTACAATTCGTTTTTTTTACGATTTTTATATATATTGGTTATTTAAAAGAATATGGCTACATATTTTATCTATTTCTTATTCTTGCTGCCGTCGTAGGTGTGTATAATCAAGTATTAATAAGTAAAAGAGACCCAAAATCTTGTATAATGGCTTTTAAAAATAATCAATATATCGGTTTACTAATTTTTTTGGGGATTTATGGGGAGTATTTAATATGAAGAATATTAGAAATAATTGGAAATTAGAGGAAGTTTTAAATCTTTTTAATATGCCGTTTAATGAATTGTTATTTGAAGCGCATAATAGCCACATAAAAAATCATAAAAAAGATACAGTTCAGGTTTGTACTTTATTATCAATTAAAACTGGTGGTTGCCCTGAGGATTGCGGTTATTGTTCACAAAGTATACACAGTGATAATCCTATGGAAGCAACTCCTTTAATGTCTCTAGAGGAAGTTAAAAAGCAGGCTAAAATTGCTCGTGATCAGGGTTCAACAAGATTTTGTATGGGCGCTGCTTGGAGACGACCAAGCAATAAAAATATAGATAGAGTTATAAAAATGATAGATGTAGTTCATAATCTTGGTATGGAAAGTTGCGTTACACTGGGTATGCTATCTGAAGATCAGGCAAATAGACTATCTAAGTCTGGACTTAATTATTATAACCACAATTTAGATACATCAAGAGAACATTATGCAAAAGTGATTAGTACTAGGAATTATCAAGATAGATTAAACACTCTAAAATATGTAAGAAGTTCTGGGATAAAAGTTTGCTCGGGTGGTATTTTAGGTTTGGGAGAATCTTTAGAAGATAGAGCAAAGCTTTTAATTGAGCTTGCAAATCTTGAGGAGCACCCAGAGTCAGTTCCAATAAACATGCTTGTACAGATTGAGGGAACAAGATTATACGATAATGAAAAAATTGATGAATTAGAATTCATCAAAACTATTGCTGCAACAAGAATTATGATGCCTAAAACTTATGTAAGGTTGTCTGCCGGAAGAGAATCAATGTCAGAATCAATGCAGGCACTATGTTTTTATGCTGGAGCAAATTCGGTATTCTATGGTGAAGAGCTACTAACAACACCGAACGTAGAAGTTGAAAAAGATAGAGAATTATTTAGTAAGCTAGGTATGAATATTGAGGGTAATAATAAAAAACTTGAAAAATTTAGTAGTAGCAAAAGTAAAAATATAGAAAAAAAACATAATATTCATAATTTAAAATTAATTAATTAATTTTTATAGGCAAGTTTGAGAAACAAAATTAAAAATAAGCTTAAAGAGATTAAGCTAGCTAATAGTTTTAGAGTTAGAAAGATAAAAGATTCTGGAAACTCACATATTTTTGTATATAAAAACAAAGAGTTATTATCTTTTGCAAGCAACGATTATTTGTCGTTATCAAATGATAAAAGGATCATAAGCACTGCAAAAAAAGCTTTAGATAATCATGGCTATAGCACAAGCTCTTCAGCATTAATTTCAGGATATACCAAATCGCACTTTAAATTAGAAGAGGAATTATCGAATTTTTTAGGGCAAGAGAAAACATTATTATTTTCAACAGGATATCAAGCAAATCTTGGGGTAATAAAATCACTTGTTTCTAGAGGTGATAACATTATTTCTGATAAATTAAATCATGCTTCTCTGATAGATGGCTCAATAACCTCAAGAGCTAATTTCAAACGATATAATCATAATGACTGTGAACACTTAGAAGAAATATTGGTAAATACCAAGAGAAAAAATAATTTAGTCGTAAGTGATTCTTTATTTAGTATGGATGGTGATATACCAAATCTAAAAAAAATTAATACAATAGTTAAAAAATATGATTCTTTGCTTTTAATTGATGAAGCACATTCTATTGGCGTATTTGAAAAAGATGGTAGAGGCCTTATTTATAAAAATTCTTTAAATGATAAAGAGAATATATTTATTACTGGGACATTTGGAAAAGCAGTTGGTACATTTGGGGCTTTTTTTTCAGGTAAGAAAGACCATGTTGAATTTGTTCTTCAAAAGGCAAGAAGCTATATTTACTCTACATCCCTGCCTGTTAATGCTGTAGAAGCTACAAGAAAGTCCTTAAAAATTATTTCAAAAGAAAATTGGAGACGAGAAAAGCTTATTTCATTGATAAGCTATTATAAAAAAAATATAAAAGAATCCGGATTTAAATCATTAAAAAGTAATTCTCAGATTCAAGCAATATTAATAGGAAGCAGTAAAGATGCTTTATATGTTAGTGATCAGCTTTTCAAAAGTGGAATTTATATTCCTGCCATTAGACCTCCAACAGTAGAAGAAGGAAAATCTCGTCTAAGAATATCTTTGACTGTTGATCATCAATTATCTGATATTGATTATTTAATAAATATATTGCAAAAGATATCTAGAAATCTTGTACAATCTCAAGAATGTGCCAAAAAATAAAAATAATTCTAGGTGTTACGGGTGGTATTGCTGCTTATAAGTCAGCAGAGATCGCAAGATTATTAATGAAAAATAATTTTGAGGTAAGAGTAATAATGACAAAAACTGCTGAAGATTTTATAACTCCACTTACGTTTGAAACTTTAACAAATAGCAAGGTTTATCAATACAATAGTATAGAAAAAGAGAATCCGATGCTGCACATAGACTTAGCAAAATGGGCTGACATTGTATTAGTGGCACCCACAACAGCAGAATTTATGTCTAAGCTTGCATTCGGAAGGGCAGACGACCTTCTTACAACATCATGCCTCGCATTCGACAAAAAAATTGTTCTATCACCAAGCATGAACAAAAATATGTGGAAGAATAAAGCCACACAAGAAAATTATGAAACATTAAAAAAAAGAGGTATTATTTTTTCCGGTCCTGAATTTGGAAGTCAAGCATGTGGAGATATAGGATCAGGAAGAATGAAGGAGCCAATAAATATATTTGAGGATATAAAATTTTTAGTAGAAAAAAAATCAAAGCTATTTAAGGGAAAAAAAATTGTAATTACTGCTGGACCTACGATCGAGTATATTGATCCAATAAGATATTTGTCCAATAGAAGCTCTGGAATGATGGGTTGTGAGATCGCAAACGCCTTCTTCAATCAAGATGCTGAGGTAACTTTGATTAAAGGGCCTTGTAATTATAAAGAACATGATGAAATAAAATCCATAGAGGTGAAAAGTGCTAAAGATATGCTTTCATCTGTAGAAGATAATATTCTAAATTGCGATATTTTTGTTTCTGTTGCAGCAGTTTCGGACTTTGCTATCAAAAACTTATCAGAAAAAAAAATTAAAAGCGATGAACCAATCAAATTAGAATTTACTAAAAATATAGATATATTAAAAACCATAGCCGAAAAATATAATGTTTTTTCTATTGGCTTTGCAGCAGAAACTAATGAATTAAAAACTAATGCTTTAAAAAAATTAAAAGATAAGAAAGTTTCTGTAATTGCTGCTAATAAAGTAAGTTTTGATGATGGGATTGATAATGAAAATAACTCAATAACTTTATATTGGGGAGAAGGTTTAGAAAAAACTTTAAAATTAAAAAATAAGAAAGACCTTGCCATTGAGTTCGTTGAAGAGATATCAAATATTTATAATTAGGAAATTTAACTATGAAGAAGAAAGTACAAGTAAAGATTCTAAATTCTAAAATAAATAATTCTATACCAATGCCAGAATATGCTACCGACGGTTCAGCTGCCCTAGATTTAAGGGCATGCATAGATAATGATGTTAAGCTCACACCACAAAGTACAACTTTGATTCCTACAGGGCTGGCATTTTTTATTGAAGATAAAGATTTTGCTGGAATAGTTTTACCAAGATCAGGACTTGGTCACAAACATGGGATTATACTTGGAAATTCTGTGGGTTTAATAGATTCTGATTATCAAGGAGAGTTAATGGTTTCTTTATTTAACAACAGCAAAGTAAGTTTTATTATTAATCCTGGAGATAGAATAGCCCAATTTATGTTAATCCCAGTTATAAATATTGAATATAGTTTTGTAGAAGAATTTAATGTGACTGAAAGATCAACAGGTGGTTTTGGCCATAGTGGAAAAAAATAATAATGAATTTATCAAAAAATATTTTCAAAGCATATGATATTAGAGGAATTTATGATCATGAGCTTAATAATGAAACAGTCAAGTTAATCGCAAGGGCATTATCTGAAATATATAAAAATCAAAATGATAAAATTGTAATTGGCAGAGATGGAAGATTATCTAGTGCAACATTGTCAAACACTCTAATAGAAAGTTTTTTAGAAAGCGGAAAAAACATAATTGATATTGGTCAAGTTCCAACACCTTTATTATATTATGCTGTCAATTATTTTAAACTAAATTCGGGTATTATAATAACGGGTAGTCATAATCCAAAAGACTATAATGGTTTAAAAATAATTATGGATGGCCATGCTTTAGCAGGTAATGAAATACAAAAAATTTATGAAAATATAAAATTAAAAAATTATACAGATTATAAAACGAATCATAATGCGAAGTTAGAAAATATTGAAATTGACAATATATATATAGACGAATTATTAAAAGATATAAATATAAATAAAAAATTAAAGGTTGCAATTGATGCTGGTAATGGGGCAGCTGGTCCTGTTGCTTTAGAAGCGTATAGAAGATTAGGACATCAAGTTATAGATTTATATTGTGACGTTGACGGAAATTTCCCAAATCATCATCCAAATCCTAGTGATCCAAAAAATTTAGAAGATTTGATTTCTTGTGTTAAAGAAAATGATTGTGATATTGGTATTGCATTTGATGGAGACGGTGATAGATGTTTGATTATTGATAATTTAGGCAGAGTCTTATGGCCAGATAAACAAATGATGGTTTACGCAAAAGATGTTTTATCAAAAAATAAAAATGAAAAAATTGTATATGATGTTAAATCTTCAAAAGACCTTGCAAATGTAGTAAAAGAATATGAAGGTATTCCGGTTATGTGTAGAACCGGGCATTCTTACATCAAAATGAAAATGAAAGAAATAAGTGCCATATTAGGAGGAGAGATGTCAGGGCACATTTTTTTTAAAGATAGGTGGTATGGATTTGATGACGGAATATATGCTGGACTTAGAATGCTAGAAATTGTCTCAAGCAATAATAAAACAAGTAGTGAAATATTCAGTGAATTGCCTAAATCCTATTCTACTCCAGAAATAAATATTCCAGTCGATAAAGATGGATTTCAGCATGAATTTATGGAAAAATTCTCTTGCACTGCAATTATCAAAGATGCTGAAATTTCAAAAATTGACGGTGTTAGAGCAGATTTTGAGAATGGATGGGGATTAATAAGGGCCTCAAATACAACGCCTTGTTTAGTTATGAGGTTTGAGGCCAAATCAGAAGAAATGCTAAAAAGTATTCAAGATATTTTTATAAAAGAAATTCTTAAAATAGATTCATCATTAGAGATACCGAATGAAACAAAATGAAGCAAAGCAAGTAATACAAATACTAATGGAAGCACTTCCATATATACAAAAATTTTCAAAGAAGATTTGTATAGTAAAATATGGTGGTGCTGCCATGACTGATAATAATCTTAAAAATAGTTTTGCTAAAGATATAGCTTTAATGAAACAGGTTGGTATTAATGTAGTTATTGTTCATGGGGGTGGCCCTCAAATTGATGAACAGTTAAAAAAAGTTGGAATAGAAAGGAATTTTAAAGATGGAATTAGAGTTACAGATATTAAAACTATAGAGATAGTTGCTGATACATTAACAAATTTAGTTAATAAAGAAATAGTAAGTCTTATAAATCATAATGGGGGTAATGCAATAGGTGTTGCTAAGGATAAGAATGATGTCATTAAAGTACAGAAATATATGACTGAAGATAAAGATTATGGTTATGTTGGGGAAATTGTAGATGTAGATTCAAATTATTTATACGATCTTATGACATCAAATTATATACCAGTAATTGCGCCACTAGGATTTGATGAAAATGATGACATTTTTAATATAAATGCAGATTCAGCTGCAAGTGCAATAGCTTCTCATATGTCAGCAGAAAAATTAATATTTTTAACAGATCAAGCAGGCGTTTTAGATAAGGAAGAACAACTAATTTCTTCTTTAAATGCTAAAGA
>MDTB01227211.1_pt1 | contig 10984 bp, 9 predicted proteins | sample 811161 | NCBI WGS metagenome assembly MDTB01 (sample SAMN05326650, study PRJNA326480) | marine metagenome | isolation source: seawater | place: Mediterranean Sea | collected 2009 | reverse complement strand
TTAGGAGAGGTGGCTGAGCGGTTGAAAGCACTGGTCTTGAAAACCAGCAACGGGGCAACTCGTTCGTGGGTTCGAATCCCACCCTCTCCGCCATTAAACATTATCAATTTCTTTTGATTTAAGAAGTATTTCTGAAATTTTGTTTTTTCTTAAATCTTCATTAAAAACATTATTTTGATAAAAATTGTAAATAATATCATCATCAAAATCTAAAAATAAATCTAAATCTTTTAATTCTTTCAATGATAATGAATTTATATATTTTTTAACAAAATTACCTAAAATTATATCCATTTCTTTTGTGCCTCTGTAATTAGCTCTGTATAAGATTTTTTTTTTTAAAGATTCTAATTCATTCATATTATAATTAATAATATATATTATTTAACAACTGTCATGAAAAAAAATGATTATATATTTCAAGAAATTTCAACCCTTAAAGGTGTTGGGATTAAACTTTCTAGATATTTAAAAAATAAAAAAATAGAAAAAATTAATGATTTGTTATGGAATTTACCTTATTCGTACACAGATCGATCTGTTTTAGTAAAATCAAATTCATTGGAAATTGGAAAAATTTTAACGATTAAACTTAAAATAATTAAATATAATTTTCCTAGAATTAGAAATTTACCAAAAAAAATAATTGCCAAAGACGATGTTGGAGAAGTCGATATTGTTTATTTTAACGCGCGTGAGGGATACCTAAGAAAAATACTTCCAATTGGTGAATGGGTAGTAGTGAGTGGTAAAATTAGTATCTATAAAAATAGATATCAACTGACAAATCCTGATTATGTAACCAAAATTGATAATATAAGCTATGTAAATAAAGTGATACCAAAATATAGTTTATCAGAAGGTTTAAACGAAAAAATTTATAGAAAAATTATTGATCAAGTAATTGACAAACTACCCGAAGTTAATGAATGGCTTGACAATGACATAATAGCTAAATTCAATTTTCCTAGCTGGAAAAAATCCATGAGCCATATTCATTTGTCTATAAAAGATAAGGATATTAACTCACCCTATTATAAACGTTTAGCTTTTGACGAAATATTTTGTCATTTATTAGTATTATCTGAGAATAGAAAAAAAATTAAAAAAATAAAAAAAATTAAAAAAGAATTTAATGAAACTAATTCAAATATTATAAAAAAGAATCTTCCTTTCATTCTTACTGAAGATCAAAATAAAGTAATTGATGAAATAAATATTGATCTAAAATCCAACAATAAAATGTTTAGAGTTTTACAAGGTGATGTCGGAAGTGGAAAAACTATAGTATCGCTTATAACAGCAGCAAATGTAATTGAAAATAACTTTCAATGTGCTTTAATGGCACCAACTGAAATACTTGCAAGTCAACATTTTAATTTGTCAAAAACAATTTTTAAAAATACTAAAATAAAAATATCTTTGCTTACAGGTAAAGTGGATGTAGCTGATAGAAGAAAAATAATTAAAGATCTTGAAAACGGAAAAATAGATTTATTAATCGGCACACATGCAATATTTCAGAAAAAAATTATTTTTAAAAAATTAGGATTTATAATAATTGATGAACAGCATAAATTTGGGGTGAAACAAAGAATGGCGTTATCAAAAAAAGGTGGGGACAATTGTGATATCTTATTAATGTCAGCAACACCTATACCGAGAACGATGATGCTAACTATTTACGGAGATATGGATATTTCAAAGATTAATAAAAAACCTTTAAATAGAAAAAATATATTAACACTAAGTAAACCTGAAAATAAGATAGATGAATTATGGCCATTTATTAAAAAACAATTAAAGAATGATAATCAAATATTTTGGGTTTGTCCTTTAATAGAAGATTCAAAATTTTTAGATTATTCATCAGCTGTTAAAAAATTTAAGATAATTGAAAAAAGATTTCCCGGTAAAGTAGGTTTAATACATGGAGCATTAGAAAAAAGTCAGAAAGAAACTCTTTTAAAAAAATTTCTAAAAAAAGAAATTAAGATATTAGTTTCTACAACAGTAATAGAAGTAGGTATTGATTTTCCAAATGCTAACTTAATAATAATTGAAAATGCAAATAAATTTGGTCTTGCTCAACTTCATCAGCTAAGAGGTAGAGTTGGAAGAGGTGAGCAGCAAGGAATTTGTATTTTATTATTTAAAGATAGTTTAAGTAAAAATGCAATTGAAAGACTTAAAATTTTAAAATCAACTAATGATGGTTTTTTAATAGCTGAGGAGGATATGAGGCTAAGAGGTTATGGTGATATTATAGGTTTTAAGCAAAGTGGAATTAAATATTTTAAAATTGCTGATCCTATTCATCATAAAGATTTATTTAAAGTAGCTGAAAATTATTTTCAAAAAAATTTCAATATAAGTATTACACCAACTAAATATGATTTTTTAATGAAACTGTTTGATAAAGCAGAAGTTATAAATATTAATTTTGAAGATTAATTAAGATTAGAAGTTCCTGCCGACACAATAAACTTAGAGGCCTGCTCAAAAGAGACATCAAGAAATATTAAATCTTTTTTTGGAACCATAAGCAAAAAACCACTTGTGGGATTTGGCGTTGTTGGAATGAAAACATTTATAATCTGTTCATTTAACTTATCGCTAATGATACCTTTATTTTCTTTAGTGGCAAAGCCAATAACCCACAAGCCTTTTCTAGGATATTCTAAAAGAACAACACTTTTTTGATTATTATCAGACTTTGTTAAACTTTCTGTCATTTGACCTATTGCAGAATAAATAGTTCTTAAGATTGGAATTCTTTGTAAAATATTATTTATTACTTCAATAATTTTTTTTCCTAAGAAAGATAAAGAAAGACCTCCTATAATAGTTATAAAGATTATTGCTATTAAAATTTCTATACCAGGTATATCAATTGGCAAGTAACTATTAGGATTTAATTTAACAGGAATGATTCTTGATGAAATTTTTATGAAAAATATCGTTAAATATACTGTAATACCTATTGGTATTAAAACTACTGCACCAGTTAAGAAATAATTTCTTAATCTTACTATAATTGATTTTTTTGGTTTTTTTTGAGACATTAAGAATAGCTGGAATTAATAATAAAAATAATTAATATTATAAAAATTGCAATAAGTAGTTTATTGTTTAATATCATGAATCTAACATATGAAACATATCATAAATAGAAGAAAATTTCTTGGTTTATTTGCTTGTGGATGTTGCTCCTTAGCTCTCCCCTCTTGCTCAACAGTACCAATAACTGAAAGAAAGCAATTAACTATATACTCTGAACGTAAAATAAATATGCAAGCTTCTAGGGCTTATGAAGAATTTAAAAAAAAATCTAAATTAATTAAATCTGGTAAAGAACTTAACGAAATTAAAAAAATTGGAAATAATATTGAAAATGCTGTTACATCCTTTTTTAAAAGTAAAAATCAAGTTGATCCAACAAATAATTTTGAATGGGAGTATGTCCTAGTTAAAAATGATAAAATTGTAAATGCTTGGTGTATGCCTGGTGGTAAAATTGCGGTTTATACAGGTCTAACAAAGATTACAAAAAATAAAGATGCTCTTTCCATAGTCATGGGTCATGAAATTGCTCATGCGGTGGCCAAACACTCGATAGAAAGAGCAAGTCAAGCCATAACAATAAACGTAGGCACTCAAATTGCAGATATTTTTCTAGGTGGTGCAATCAATAGAACGAGAAACACAGTCGGTCAAAATACCGGTCTTGATATTTTTCAATTAGGAATAATGAATCCCTTTGGTCGAAAACAAGAAACTGAAGCAGATTATTTAGGTTTAGTTTTTTCATCTTTATCCGGATACGATATTAGAGAGTCTATTGGATTATGGGAAAGGATGGCTGAAAGCAAAAAAGGGAAAGAACCACCACAATTTTTAAGTACACATCCATCAAGTAAAAATCGTATTAAAAATTTAAAGAAATGGGTTAATGAAATTATTGTAGAGTATCCACCAATAACTTAAGTTATTGGTGAGCCCTGATGGACTCGAACCATCGACACCCTCCTTAAAAGGGAGGTGCTCTACCAACTGAGCTAAGGGCCCTTAAAAAAAAACTTTTATATTCAATTTGAGTAAATTTCAAACTGTTTATTTTCTAAATACATTAATATATTTATTATAAAATTGAGAAAAACTATTGTTTCTTATATGTTGTCGCATTTCCCTCATAAATTGTTGATAAAAATAAACATTATATAACGAAAGTATCATTGAAGCTAAAATCTCATTACTTTTAACTAAATGGTGCAAATAACTTTTGGAATAATGGTTTAATTCTCGTAGATCACAATTTGGGTCTAATGGAGAATCATCATATTGATATTTCGAGTTTTTTAAATTTATTTTACCTTCCCAAGTGAAAGCTAATCCAGTCCTTCCAGATCTTGTAGGCATTACACAATCAAACATATCTACACCTTCTTTAACAGCACCTAGTATATCAGAAGGAGTACCGACACCCATTAAGTACCTGGGTTTTTCTTTAGGAATTAGATGAACTATTTTACTTAATATATCAAACATTTCATTTTGTTTTTCACCGACGGCTAAACCACCAATAGCATAACCTTGAAAATTAATTTCGAGCAATTTTTCTAAACTTTTTACCCTTAAATCTTCATATAATCCTCCTTGAATAATTCCGAATAAAGCTTTTTTTCTGTTTGACCCAAACTCAATTTTGCATCTTTTTGCCCAAGCAGTTGATATATCAATAGAGTCATTTAAAATTTTTTTGTCGTTTGTTAATTTTGGACAAACATCAAGAACCATCTGAATATCTGAATTAATAGCTTTTTGAATTTGAATACATTTTTCTGGACTTAAGATTATTTTTTTTCCATCTAAATGTGACTTGAAAATTACACCTACATTTTTGTTTATTTTGTTTAGCTTAGATAATGACATAACTTGAAATCCACCTGAGTCAGTAAGAATTGGCTTATTCCAATTCATATATTTATGTAAACCGTTAAATTTTTTTAGAATATCGACACCTGGTCGTAGCATTAAGTGATAGGTATTACCAAGACATATTTGTGAACCAGTTTTTTCCAAATCATTTGTAAATATTCCTTTAATCGTTCCAAGAGTTCCTACAGGCATAAAAGCTGGTGTGTCTATAATTCCTCTGCATGTAATAATTTTACCTAATCTAGCTTTCTCATTTTGAGTTATCAACTCAAATGAAAAATCTTCTTGATTCATTATTTTATTTAGATTTTATAGAAATTATTTTATCTGGTTCACTTACCGCACCATTAGGATTTTGACCTTTTTTAATTTTATCAATAAATTCCATACCTTTAATAACTTTGCCAAAAGCTGAATATTGACGATCTAAATGAGGCGCAGGTGCAAGACAAATAAAAAATTGACTATTAAAACTATTTGGATCGGAAGAACGTGCAGCAGATAAAGTTCCTCTTTCATGTGAAGTATTTGAAAATTCAGCTTCAACATTAGGATATTCTGATCCACCAGTTCCAACTAATTCTAAGTTGTATTCAGGGTTGCTACTATTTCCAAACTTAACATCACCTGTTTGTGCCATAAATCCTTCGATCACTCTATGAAAAACAACATTATCATATTTGCCTTGTTGAGCTAAAGTTTTAAATCTTTCTGTATGCTTTGGAGCAATATCTTCAAAAAGTTCTATTTCTACTTCACCGTATTTGGTTTTTAAAATCATAAAATTATCTTTCGCAAATATATTATTTGTTAATAAGCTAAAAAAAAATATAAATAAACAAATTTTTTTTTTCATTTCAATTTATTTTTAAGAACTTTTATCGCTGTTTTAGTTAAAAATCTATTTAAATCACCATTTAAAGTAGCAATTTCTTTAACAAATTTTGAAGAAATAATTTGATTTTCAAGTTCTGACATTAGAAAAATAGTTTCAATCTTCTTATTAAGCTTTTTATTCATACCAGCAAGTTGAAACTCATATTCAAAATCTGAAACAGCTCGTAAACCTCTAATAATAATTGATGCATTGTATTTTTTACATAATTGAATAGTCAAAATATCAAATGGAATAACGACAACTTTTTTTTTACTCATTTTCATATCTTTGAAAAGAGAATTTCTTATTATAGATAGTCTTTCATCAATAGAAAAAAAATAATTCTTTTCAGAATTATTTGTTGTGGCGACAATAATTTTATCAAATATCTTTAAAGATTTCATTATTACATCGATGTGACCGAGGGTTATTGGGTCAAAAGTACCTGGATAAATTGCCGTTCTCATTTATACGATATTATCTTCTATTTTTATTACTGAAACAACTTTTTCTTCACCTTTAAGTTTTTTAATTCTAACTCCTTGAGTGTTTCTACCAGCTATCCTTATTTCTTTAACCGCACATCTCATAATACTACCTTTGTCTGTAGACAAAATTATTTCATCACTTTCTGATACAACCAAAGATGACGAGATATTACCGTTTCTTGTTGAGTTAATTATTCCTATTATACCTTTGCCACCTCTGTTTGTTACCCTGTAATCTAAAAATGAGGTTCTTTTACCATAACCGTTTTCTGTTACAGATAAAATAAATTTATCTATACCATTTTTAATTTTTTGGTTGCTTTTAATTAGATTTGAGCCAATTTTTGGATTATCTATTATTGATAATGAAATTACTTTATCATTATCCTTTAATTGAATGCCACGTATTCCTTTTGAAGACCTACCTTTAAACAGTCTAAGCTTTTTTGACATAAATCTAATACATTTTCCAGATTTTGTGCTTAACAAAATATCTTGTTCATCTTTGCAAATCTTTACACCTACAATTTTATCATTTTCTTGAAGTTTCATTGCAATTTTACCACTAGCATTAATATTAATAAAATCTTCTAATGAATTTTTTCTTACGTTTCCATTGGCTGTCACAAAGATGACCTTTAGTTTTTTCCATTCATTTTCATCTTCTGGCAGAGGCATAATTGAACTAATAGCATGATGACTTTTTAAAGGTAATAAATTGAATATTGATTTGCCTTTTGATATTGCCGTACCTTCCGGAATTTTATAGGCTTTAATTTTATAAGCTAGTCCTTGTGTAGAAAAAAATAATACAGGAGTATGAGTGTTAGCAGTAAATATTTGAACAACAAAATCTTCGTCTCTAGTTGTTATACCGGTTTTTCCCTTGCCCCCTCTTTTTTGTGCTTTTAGAGAGGTCAATGGACTTCTTTTTATATACCCTTGGTTAGTTATGTTAATTACTACGGACTCTTTTTGAATAGTTTCCTCAATATTATAATTAAGTACAGCATCAATAATTTTTGTCCTTCTAGGAACTCCAAACTTGTCCTTAATATTATTTAATTCATTTACTATAAGGTTGTAGAGTTCTTTTTTTGAATTCAAAATTTTATTGAAATTAATAATTAAATCAGAAATTTTTTTAATCTCAACTTCTATTTCAGAAATTCCATAAGCGGTTAGTTTTTGCAATCTAAGTTCTAGAATTGCATTTACTTGTACTTCTGTGAGAGAATAATTTAAAACATTTTTCTTTTTTTCAATTAAAGCAATTAGCTTAGTGCTTTTCTTCACCTTCCATTTTTTAGAAAGCAAATTGTTCTTCGCACTATCTGTATCTTTTGAATTTTTAATAATTTTAATAATTGCGTCAATATTTTCCACTGCTGTCGCTAAACCAATTAAGATATGCGCCCTCTCTTCAGCTTTTTTTAATTCGAATTTAATTTTTTTGATTACAGTCTCTTCTCTAAATTTAACAAATTCTGAAATAAACTCTCTTAAATTTAATATTTTTGGTTTATTTTCAACAATTGCTAAAGTGTTAAAACCAAAGGAACTTTCTATACTCGTCAATTTATATAACTGTCTTCTTATGGTTTCTGGTTCTACACCTTTTCTTAATTCAATTACTACTCTGATACCTTCTCTATTCGACTCATCCCTTATATCACTTATTCCTTCAATTTTTTTTTCCCTAGCTAATTGTGCTATTCGTTCACTTAAAACAGATTTATTAATCTGATATGGGATAGATTTGATTATTAAGATCGATCTACCGTTCTTTTTTTCTTCAAAATCTATTTCACCTCTGATTTTAAAAGATCCTCTGCCCTTATTGTATCCTTGTTTAATAATGTCTTTACCTATAATTACTCCACCTGTAGGAAAATCTGGACCAGGAATAATTTTCATAAGTTGCGCTATAGTGATGTCTTTATTCTTTATATAGGCTACTGTTGCATCAATTACCTCACTTAAATTATGTGGTGGAATACTTGTTGCCATACCGACTGCTATTCCGCCTGCCCCATTTACTAATAAATTTGGATATTGTGCTGGTAAAACAGTAGGTTCTTTTTCTGTCTCATCATAATTACTTCTATATGAGACAGTATTTTTTTCTAGATCTTCTGTTAAAAATTGCGCAATTTTTCCTAATTTAGTCTCTGTATATCTCATAGCAGCAGGAGGATCTCCATCAATAGACCCGAAATTTCCTTGTCCGTTAATTAAAGGCAAACTCATAGAAAAATCTTGTACAAGTCTAACAAGAGCATCATATACAGCTTGATCACCATGAGGATGATATTTACCAATGACATCTCCAACTATTCTTGCAGATTTTCTAAAAGCTTTTGTCCAATCATAACCGCCTTTGTACATAGCATATATTATTCTTCTGTGGACTGGTTTAAGCCCATCTCTAACATCTGGCAAAGCTCTGCTAACAATAACACTCATCGCATAAGATAAATAAGACGAACTCATTTCATCTTGTACAAAAATAGGTTTAAAAGAATTTTTCTGAGGAGTTATTTGTTGTTCCATATATTAAAATGGAATTTCATCGTCTAAATCAGACTTATCTTGATTAACATTTTCATTTGGCAGTGAACTTTTATTTTCTGATACAAGATTAGAATTTTCACTCTTACTTCTGCCGTCTAACATTGTTAAACTTGAATTGTACCCTTGTAAAATTACTTCTGTGGAATATTTGTCTTGTCCTGTACTTTCATCTTTCCACTTCCTAGTACTTAATTGTCCTTCTACATAAACATTCGCACCTTTTTTTAAATATTGTTGTACGACATTAATTAGTCCTTCATTAAAAATTACTATTCTATGCCATTCTGTTTTTTCTTTTCGTTCACCGCTAGTTTTATCTTTCCAACTTTGACTCGTAGCAATACTCAACCTTGCGACACTTTTTCCATTAACCATTTGTTTGATTTCTGGATCTGCTCCTAACCTGCCTATTAATAATACTTTATTTAAACTTCCAGCCATAATTTTAGAATAATTTGTGATTTTTAGTTTTAATTGTTAATTATTTATATCATAATTAGGTAGTAATTATAAGCTCATTATTGTTTAAAGAGTAAATATATGTTGAAAAAAATCGTTATAAAAGGGGCCAAAGAACACAACTTAAAAAATGTTTCATTGGAAATACCTAAAGAAAAATTTGTAGTAATAACTGGTCTCTCAGGATCAGGAAAATCCTCATTAGCATTTGATACAATTTATGCTGAAGGCCAAAGAAGATACGTGGAAAGCTTGTCAGCTTATGCAAGACAATTTTTAGATAAAATGAAAAAGCCTAAAGTTGATTTAATTGAAGGACTAAGTCCTGCAATTTCAATTGAACAAAAAAATACCTCAAAAAACCCACGTTCAACTGTCGCTACTGTAACCGAGATATATGATTATATGAGAGTACTTTTTGCTCGTGTAGGAATTCCATATTCTCCATTTACTGGGAAACCAATAGTTTCACAATCAATAAGCGAAATGGTAGATAAAATTAAAAAAATACCAAAAAGTAGCACTATTTATTTACTTGCTCCTATAGTTAGAGGAAGAAAAGGTGAATATAAAAAGGAAATACTAAATTATAAAAAAAGGGGATTTACTAAAATAAAAGTTGATGGAAAATATTTAAACATAGATGATTTTCCAAATCTTAATAAAAAAGTTAAACATGAAATATCTATTATAGTAGATAGGATAATTTTAAATTCAAATATTGGCAATAGACTTGCAGATAGCGTTGAAACGGCTGTCAATTTATCTAATGGCTTGCTAGTTGTAGAGTATGAAAATGAAACTTTACCGAAAAAATTTAGAAAAATTGAAAGTATTACCTTTTCATCAAAATTCTCATGCCCGGAAAGTGGTTTTACAATAGAAGAAATAGAACCACGTTTATTTTCATTTAACTCACCTTATGGTGCATGTGAAGAGTGTGAAGGAATAGGTCATAACCTAAATGTTGATCCGAGTTTAGTTGTACCAGATGTAAGTAAAAGCCTACAAGACGGTGCGATTGCTCCTTGGGCTAAATCTACTTCATTATACTACGCACAAACTTTATCGTCTATTGGTAAACATTATAAGTTTTCTTTAGAAAGCTCCTGGAAAAAATTACCAAAAAAAATTCAAGATATTTTATTGTTTGGCTCGGATGATGACGAAATTAAATTTTCATATGATGATGGATATGAATCATATACCACAAAGAAAACATTTGAAGGAGTTGTAAACAATCTTGAACGAAGATTTATTGAAACAGATAGCGAGTGGAAAAGAGAAGAGATTTCTCAATATCAAAGTGAGTCAAATTGTGAGAAATGTAAAGGACAAAGATTAAAAGAAGAGGCTTTATGTGTAAAGATTAATTCTTTGAGTATTAGTGAGATTACAAGCAAATCAATTGATGAAGCTCAAATTTGGTTTAAAAATCTTGTAAATATTTTTAATGAAAGGGAAAATAAAATTGCTCAACATATATTAAAAGAAATAAATGAAAGATTGAATTTTTTATTAAATGTTGGTTTAAATTATTTAACATTATCTAGAGAATCAGGAACCTTATCAGGTGGAGAAGCACAAAGAATAAGATTAGCATCGCAAATCGGTTCGGGATTGACTGGAGTTTTATATGTTTTAGATG
>MDTB01215092.1_pt1 | contig 10984 bp, 9 predicted proteins | sample 811161 | NCBI WGS metagenome assembly MDTB01 (sample SAMN05326650, study PRJNA326480) | marine metagenome | isolation source: seawater | place: Mediterranean Sea | collected 2009 | reverse complement strand
CGAACTCCTGACCCCCTGCATGCCATGCAGGTGCTCTACCAGCTGAGCTATGGCCCCAAATCTCGAAACGTCATTCATACTAAAGAGTTCAAAGATTTCTTTCATAACGTCCTTAATTCTTATATTACTTTATAGCGTTTGATTATCTCAATCTGCACCTTAAAATGCACCTAGAGATTTACAAGTTGTAGCATGCTTTCTGAGGCTGTTCTAAAGTAATTCCGCACTTAATTAAAAAGCTAAGTTGGTAATAGGTGGAGTCTTAAAGTTAGAAAGAGCGAAGCAAGACTTTTAACAAGATTCTCTTTAAAATATTTATCTGGAGAAAAAGTGTAGTTGTGTGTATGCAAAATACTCCAAATTTCAAAACAAATTTATTCAATTTTTCGTTATCGAATATTAAACAAAAAAGAAATATATTTAAATCTCTTTTTTTAATATTTTTATAAAATCAATCAGTTTTTTAGGCCATAGTTCAGGTTTAGTTAATTTCTCATTATTCAAATCATTATGATTTTTTTACACCAATCAAAACATTTATTAATTCAAGATTATTCATAAAAACTCATAAGTAGGGATTTAGGCAACAATATCAGTAAAGATCTTAGTATAATTGACAATTAAATTAATTAATAGCTTAGATTAATAATACTCAAATTTTTACATACCAATATTTTTGAAGACTGGATAGATTGATCAATCAATTACAATTGTTTAATCTTTACAAAGATATTTGCCTCAAAAATTCTATTCTGCCATGATTTAGAGATGCTTGATTTAAATGCAAAAGTTATATTAAATAAATTTTTTAGTAACATAACTAGCTTTAAGAAAAATAAGATTTCATTTTGGAATTTTATTTCATTAGCCTCATCTTCAGTAATTCCTATTTTTGCGGTTTACACTTCAAACAAAGATATACTTTTTATTATAAACAATATTGCTATCGCACAGATTTTTACTGTAATCCTGGATGGGAACTTAATTATAAAAACTCAGCTATTATTTGCTAAAAAAGGAGAAAAAGTCTCCCACATAGCAAAAAATTACTTTAGAAATCTTAATTCAATTTACATAATAATAATTTTATTGAGTCTTGTAGAAATAAATTTCCTCTCCTTTTCATTTTTAGCAATATTATTTTCTAAACATATAGAAAGCTTCTGCAGACTTTCATTGCCTCAAATAGAAAAATTTAAAAAATTCTCTTACCAAACAAACATAGTTGTCAGTGCTAGAAATTCAATTTTTTTAATAGCAATCTTATTTAATTTTCCAATCAATTTTAGTTTTTTAATAATGATTTTATACTTGGTAGAAGTTTTAGTATTAACGAATTTATTTAGAAATCCAAAAATATCAAACTTTATTCCCAAAATCAATACAACTATTGTTTTATTCAAATACTATATTTTAAACTACATAAGAAGATTTATAGATAAAAATTCTACAAAAATAAATATTCTGAATGCTCTTTTAATGAACATTGACAGAATTATAGTTGTAGCATTTTTCCCTAAAGAAATTGAATACAATTTTTTAATTATCAAAACTGCCTCGCAATATGTAGATGCTTTCTTATCGGTATTCATGTATGAAATAGGTTTAAAAATTATAAAATATAAATCACTACCTAATAGAGAAACCTTTTTTAGTTTTATTTTTCTAAGTATCTTAATTGGCTTTACCAGTTTTTCTTTAATTCTAGGTTTAGGAAAAATTTTAATATTCAGTATTATTGTTTCTATATTTTTAGGAATTACAAGATTTAATTTCAATGTATTTAATTATTATCTACTAGCGAAAGGATATTTTTTACGCATTATTCAGGATAATATTTTTGGGATTTTATTAACTATTGTCTCATTATTAATGGGATTAAATATTGGGTTAAATTCATATGGCCTATTTATTATTTACATAGCGAGTTGTTTTACCTTGTCAACTATTTTAACTTTTCATGCATTCCAAATAATAAAAAAAGAAAATAAATTATATTCATAAAAATAATTATGTATTACCTATTATCAGAAGTTATTTAAATACTCTCTTTTTTAAATATTTTTATATGATCAAATAGTTTTATAACAATATCTTAGGTTGAAAAGATTTGTCACTATTCGAATCATTATGAATTTTATCTTTGTACCAATCAACAACAAAATAATGAGTTTAAATTGTTTGGAGTAATAAAGTCTTTATCTTTATTATCGCCAATATAAGAAAAGATTTATCTCAATTCAAAATAAACGAACTTTCCTTTAATGATTTTAAGCTTTTCAGATAATATTAAAGATTGAATTGATTGAGTATATTCAATACCTGCTAGTCTTTTTAACTTTCTATTTCATCGTGATGGAAGTTACAGAAAATATATTTGGATAATAAATAAATCTAGAAAAATAACTTAAAAACCAGTTTTAAATAGAGATTTAGATAAGCGGAAACAAGCTTAGATAATTAATTATTTTTGTAAATTAGGTTTTGTTCCTTAATATTAGAACTCACTATGAAGTCTGCAGTATAAGAAAAGTTTAAAACTTTTAAAATCAAATATTTAATCTGTTGAAGAAGCTATAAAAAATAGACAAAGAACAAATTAAAAAATTTATTGTACAAAAATATAATATTAACCTATTTTTTACATAACCTAATAATGGAACTGTCATTAATAATGAGGGATATATACCACTTTTAATTCTTCCTACTGCGTAAATTGAAGGTGCAAATGTCTCTAAAGATATTATTATTAAAATGAAAAAAATCAAAAACACATTATAAGTAATAACTGCTTTAAAAGAAAACTTTTTTATTGGTATATAATCATTTTTAAAAATATATTTACAATATGCAATCGTTGATATAAGTTGAATTATTAATATCGAAATTAAAGGTATAAAAAAAGTATTTGTTCTTAATATTAGAATATCCCTTTCAGATGCATAAGCTTTCAAAATTGGCAATATACTGAATATATTCAAATATAATTTATTTCCTAAAAAAAACAGTCCAAACAAAAAAGGTAATCCAATAACAAAACGATATTTATATACAAGTTTAAAACTGTTTACGAAAAAATTATTTATTTGTTTAATTGAAATAAGATAGTTTACGTAAAAAGGTATCAAACTGACAACTAAAATTAAATAAATAGGATGTGCTAATGAAATCGCAATTCCGCATACTGGAATTATAAGAATATTATTTTTTGAAGGTTTTATTAGGAATGAAATAAGAAAAATTACTATCGAAAATGAAAAGAATTGTCTGAGATGGATCATATATAAAACAGAGCTGAAACTTGGAAGAAAAATTAAGATTAGAAAGGTATATAAATTCCACTTATTTTTATGTTCTGGAGAATTTCTAAAGAAAGTAATTAAACGTGCAATACCAATAGCAATCAATATCAACGAGATTAAGATTAGTACGAAGAATTTTATCCTATAATTTTCAAATGGAAGAAGAAGATGATAAACCAATTGATAAGTAAAATTTTCAGTTCCTCCCCAAAATGATTTACTTGTTAAATAATTTGCCAGATTTTCATTATCTATAGCCTTGAGTGAATAAGGTCTTAGGAAAGCAGCGAGACTATAAAGAATCGAGTAAATTTTTAGATTTAATTTAGCAAATCTTTTAAATAAAAAGAAAAAAGATGAAATAATTGTCAGTAATGAAAAAATAAAAGATTGAATATACATTTATCAAAATTTAGAGTGAATCATATCTTTATTTTTGAATTATCTTTTAAAAATTAAATTAAAAGCTTCAGCATATTTATATCCAGCTTGCTGCCCTCTATAAGAGGCTAAAGTTTTTATAGTATTTATGGATCTTGAATGATTCTCTTTTAGGATTTCACCACGATATTCAAGACATGCCTTAATTTTATCTTCAATAACATCACTAATATCAATAAAGTAATTAGCTGAGAATGGGTTATTATAATTCCACTCAGTACTTGATATTATTTCAAAACTCATAGCTAGGGATAAAGTATTCTTCTTGACGGGTCTTAAAGCAGGCAGGATAGCCTCATAACATTTTCTATGGTCAATATTTGCATCATATTGATTATGAGTAATCAAACAAGTAGGTTTAAATACAGCGATATGTTTTTCAATTTCTTTTGTTAGTTCTAATATTGGATAAGTATCCAATTTGCAGCATTTTCTACTACTAAAGTGAATGTTATTTTTATTTACTCCTAATTTTTTTAGGGCACTTAATGCACAATATTCTCTTTCTTTTATTGCAACAGCAATTTCACTTTCAAAACCTACCTCATCAAATCTAACTGAACTTCCCTCAGCTAAAAAAACAATCTTTACTTCATAATCTCTCTTATTAAGTATGCTAATTAATCCTCCACATCCTAAAACTTCATCATCTGGATGAGCTGCTACTATGAGTAATTTATTAAAATCATTTGTCATTTATAATCAATTAAAAGAGATTCTAAAGTTTCATCCATATTAGGAAGCTTTATGTTGAACAATGACTCAGTTCTATTAATATTCATTGACATTATTTTAGGTCTTGGAGCGACCATATTTATTTGATCAATAGAAACTTCTTTTGCATTTGTTATGTCTAAATTGAGTTTATTTGCTATTTTCTTAAATATTTCTGCTTTACTTAAATCATTCGAACTTCCTAAATTAAAGATTCCATTAATATCTTTTAAAGATTTTTCTATTATAAAATTTGCCAAGTAATCGATGTGTACAGGGTTGCAAATTACATCTTTAAAAAGATAAAATCTATTTTCAGCGGAACATTTTTCAATAAGCCAATTAATTTGATTATTTTTGCCGACACTCCATAAAAAATTAGTTCTAAAAATTAAACTGTTAGGTATTTTTGAAATTAATTTATCCCCATCTAATTTAGTTTTTCCATAAATATTAATAGGTTCTTCTTCACCTAAATCTGTAAAATTTTTTGATTTATAAACCTGATCAGTTGATATTTGGACAACTTTGCTTTTTAAATTATGTTTAATAATAATATTGTAAATATTCTCTGGTATTTTTTGATTTACCTTATAAGCTTTTTCAATTTCGAGTTCACATCTATCTACATTTGTCATAGCAGCACAATTTATTATTAAGTCAGGATCCTGAATTATAAGAAATTCTCTTAAATCCTCATAATTTGTCGCCTTACAGTAAAAATAATTATTTAGCAATCTTCTTGAAACACCGATAACATCAAAATTTTCTAAATTTTCATATTTATTTTTAATTAACCTTCCAAGTCTTCCAGTAGATCCTAAAACTAAAACTTTTTTATTTGAAACCATTAAAAATTAAAATCTTTATCAACATGAGATCTTATTAAATCCCTTATTTCTTGAACCGAAAGAAATTCTTTATTTAGATCTGATCTATAAAAAAAGTTATTTGGTACTTTTTTACAAGAAATATTTTCGCATAAACATTTTTTAATATACAACTCTTTATTAGGGGTTATTGCATAGTATGATCCAAGATCTACGGCATTATAGCCATCTGATATTGTTATCATTTCTTCATGAATTTTTTCTCCCGGTCTAATACCTTTAATTTCAGGATTTATATTCGGAGCAATCGCCTTAATTACATCAGTAATTTTATAACTTGGGATTTTTGGAACAAAAATTTCTTCACCCAAAGAATTTTCTATTGCCCAAATTACCATTTTTACTCCCTCCTCCAAAACAATATTGAACCTGGTCATATTTGGATCAGTTAAAGTAATATACCCTTTTTTTGCTTGTTCTAGAAACAAAGGGATAACTGATCCTCTTGATCCCATAACATTTCCATATCTAACAACTGAAAATCTTAGATCTCTTCTTCCTTTAATGTTATTTGCAGCAATAAAAAGTTTATCTGAACATAATTTTGTAGCTCCATATAAATTAATTGGTGCCGCTGCCTTATCTGTACTAAGAGCAACCACTCTCTTAACATTATTATCAAGACAAGCCTCTATGAGATTATTAGCACCTTCTATATTGGTTTTAATGAATTCCATAGGATTATATTCTGCTGCAGGAACTTGTTTTAGTGCTGCGGCGTGAACCACACAATCAATCCCCTCCAGAGCGCGACGAATTCTACTTTTATCCCTTACGTCGCCTAAGAAATATCTAATAGCTGGATATTCTGATGCACTAAATTTTTGCTGCATTTCCCATTGTTTTAGTTCATCTCTACTGAAAACGACCAGTCTTTTAATATTTTTATTATTTTTTAAAAGATGAGAGATAAAAGCCTTACCAAAACTGCCAGTGCCTCCGGTTACTAAGAAAGAATTAAGATCCTCTTTATCATTCATTTCTAGGTTTAAATTAGTGGTTAACATATGATATTTTAAGTTTTACCATGACTTTCATAACTAACATAAATTTTGAATATTCTTGTTTTTAATCTTTTTTAAAATATAACATATTATTTCTTTTTGGAAATTATAATAATGAGTCGTACAGAATTCAGGTGGGAACCTAAGATAATTTTAGAAACTTTTATTTCAAAGTAACAAATGAAACCTATATGTCTTATACCTGCAAGAGGGGGTTCAAAAAGAATTCCCATGAAAAATATAAAAATATTTAATGGTAAACCTCTTATTCAATGGTCAATAGAATGTGCTAAAAATTCTAATTTATTTTCAAAAATTGTTGTAAGTACAGATAATTTAGAAATTGCTGATATTGCTAAAGATTGTGGCGCAGAAATACCTTTTATTAGACCTTCAAAATTATCAGATGACTTTACTAAAGATGTTGAAGTTATAGAACATTACATTAATCAAGAGATTACTAGAGAAAATTCTCCTGATACAATTTGTTATCTTTATCCAACTGCACCCTTCATCACAATAGATACTTTAAAAAAGTGTTATTCCCTACTTTTAGAAAAACAAGCGGCTTGTGCTTTAACAATAACCACATTCTCTTATCCTCCACAAAGAGCATTAAGTAAAAATGATGATTCAACTTTAGATTTCTATTGGAATGAATACAAGGGAAAAAGATCGCAAGATTTAACACAAACATATCACGATGCCGCTCAATGTTATTTCTACAATTTACATAAGTTCCCAGATATTTCTGACAGAGTGGGGCTTATTTTACCAAGAATTTCTTGTCAAGATATAGATACTCCTGAAGATTTTGAATTCGCAGAGACCTTATTTAAAGTGATAGAAGAAAAAAAATAATCAGCTTTTAATTATTTGACTTAATTATGAAATGATCCTTTTATTAGCTTAGGATAAAGAGTTAAATCAAAAATTAAAATATATTTTGGAACTATAAAATTTTTCAAAAACCATCACTGTATTATATTAATTAATAATTAAAAATAAAGCCTTTAAATATGGAATACAAATTCAGTAAAAATCTAGGAGATATAACTGATATTAAAAAAAAGTTTTTTGTTGAAAATCAAAAATTATTAAAGAAGTCGCAAAATTCAAATCAATTTTACAATAAGCAAGAAATAAGAAAGTTTTGTAAAGTTTGTCAAAAATCATTATCACCTTATAATTTTGATTTCATGAATCATGGTGTTGAATATAAAATTTGTCGTAATTGTAATCACCTTAATGGATTACGTGAAGACTCAAAACAGTTTACAGATTATATGTATAAGGGTGCTAGTTACTCAAAAAACTATATGGAAGATTACGAAAAAAGAATTGACAATGTATATTTAGCAAAAGCAATTTATTTAAAGGATTCTCTTAAATCAACAAAAAACATAGATGTTTTTAGTGTTTCAGATTTTGGCTGTGGTGGGGGACATTTTGTTAATTCACTTCAAAAGTTGGGCATTGCTTCTACGGGTTATGACATTTCAAATGTAATGATAGATTTAGCAAAAGATTATTGGAAAAACAAAACTAATTCTGATTCATGTAATTGTTTTAATGTAGTTTCATCTGAAGAAGAACTATATAAAAAGATTGAAGAAAATGAAAAAGATGTTTCTTCATTCATTGGAGTTTTAGAACATTTATCTAATCCTAATAATGCTATAGAAGCTTTTTTATATTCAAAAGCTCAATATATGTTTTTTAGTGTTCCATTATTCTCATTATCTGTTTTTTTTGAAAATGCTTTTAAAAACATTTTCCCTAGACAATTAGGAGCAGGTCATACCCATTTATATACATTTGAATCTATAAATTATTTTTGTAAAAAATATAATTTAAAAAAAATATCACAATGGCATTTTGGAACTGATTCTATGGATTTACAAAGAAGCTTATTAATTGAATTAGATAAAAATAAATCTTCTGAGTATATGATAAGCACACTCCAAAATAAATTTTTGACCAATAATTTAATTAATCAAATTCAAGAAATTATTGATAAAAATTTCTGTGGAAGTGAAGTTCATATGATTGTTTCTAAATAATTTCTTTCTGCAAAAATGAAATTATTTGTTTTGCTAAATCAACAGAAATTCTTTTTTGTGCATCTTCAGTAGATGCTGCCATATGAGGAAAAATTGAAATTTGAGGATGATCTAAAAATGGATGCTCAAAAGAGAACGATTCTGGCGTTTCATCATAGGATGGCTCTGGATAAAGGGTATCTATAAAAGCTTCTTTTATTATGCCCTTTTCAATAGCTTCAAGGATATCTGAATTATTTAGAAGCCTTCCTCGAGCTGTGTTTATTAATATCAAACCTTTTTTTGCATGTGATAACAAAGCTTTATTTACCATTCCAAAAGATTCTTTATTTGCCGTTGCATGGAGAGTTACTATATCCGACTCTCTGAAAATAGTCTCCAAATTATCAACATGAAAAGTATTCTTAAATTCCTTTAAGCTATTTTGAGTGCAATTTTTTTTATTATCAAAAGCTAATATTTTGCATCCAAATGGATATAATCTATCAACTACCATCTTTCCAACGTTTCCTAAACCAATTACGCCAACGGTCATTTTTGAAAGTTCCCTCCCTTGCAACAGATCTCTCCTAAAATCTTTTTTTTTAACTCTATTTATTGCTTTAACAGTTTTTTTAATGCTAATCAATATACACATTATTGTAAATTCAGCAGCAGAAATAGAATTACCCGTAGGGACTGTTAATAAAGGAATATTTTTCATTTTAAGAAGATCTATATCAAAATTATCTACTCCAGTGCCTGCTCTCCCTATCAACATGAGTTTTGGTGCATTTGATATGAATTCTTTATCTACATTAATTACGCTTTTGCAAATTACAATATTTGCTTTTTTGAGGAAATGATAAATCTCTTGTTTAGGGAGGTTTAAATGAACATTTACACTTCCAACTTTTTCTAATAATTTAATACCTGAAGAATGTATTCTTTCAAGAATTAGAATATTCAAATTACTCAATTGAGGCTACCAATTCTGACAATTCAAAAAAAGGCTTTGCACCTTTTCCCCATGGAATATCAATTTTCTCGAAAGGAATATCTAAAAGCATCATGCAAGCCATTTCAATAAAGTTAATTCCACTTATCTCTGAAACAGCCAAACTACCACTCATCCTAGGATTAACCTCTAATATCCAAGGTTTATTTTTTTCGTCGAGGATAATATCATAATCAAACAAATTAGGCATCTTTAATTTACTTTGAAGCTTAGAAGCTAAATCAATTACTAATTCATTTTTATCTAAATAACATCCTCTAAAGGGGGTGGTCCTTGGATGAAATCTTCTTCTTGGGACAATATAAAATGGGATCCCTTCCTTGTTAGCTAATATATCAACGTCATACATAGCACCAGGTAACATTCTCATTACTATAAGTTCTTGAAATTCTTCCTCTTTTGACGTGTTTAGAAAAGATTCCAAGTTAAAGCTATCAAGTGCGATCTCTTTATTTAATTGATTCATACTAAGATCATTTTCTCTTATGATCCATACACCTCTACCACCTCTACTTACGGTGGGTTTAACTACTATTTCTTTTTTTGGATAACCGAGCTCGAATGCTGCCCTTTTCAAAGAATCTTTAGTACTAACCCTTCTATATTCTGGCAAAGGAATTCCAAAATCAGATAAATGATCATACATATCTCCCTTATTAACTAAAAAAGGTACCATTTCTGCAGGTGGACAAGAGATTTTAATTCCTTCAGATTCAAAAATATGTTTATTAATAGCAAAATTTAGTGCCTCTTCATCTGACCAAGGGAATATTATGTCGATTTTTTCTTTTTTACATAGATTGAGCATATGTTTAATATATTTCTCATCATAACCAGAGGGAACGGTGAAAAATTTATCTGAAAATGACCGACCTATTGCATCGCCATCTAAATCAGTTGAAATTGTATTGATGTTAATAATTTTGCTTTTTGAAATCGACTTTAACAAGCTTGGAGCTAACTGACCTCCAGAACATGTAACCAAAATATTAACCGATGTTATTTTATTTTCTCTCAATTTTTTAAATCTGATTCGTTAATAATTTCATATTTAGCAAAATCCCTTTTAGTTGAGTAACCTTCTATTTTTTTCCAATAAGAGGGGCTCAAGCCTTCTACTGATGGTAATGTCCTCATGAAACCTATATTATCTAAATTTAAAAATTCTCCTTTGTTAATTTTTTTTCTAGCCACTATTTTTCTTAGATTACACTTAGAAGTATAGCTTTGTTCATCTGAAATTTCCAAAGTATTTTTTCCTAGTATTAGTTCTGCTTTTCTTATATTTTTAACCAATTCAGCAAGTCCACTTTCGTCAACAGAAATTTTGTGATCAAACCCACTTCTAGTTGTATCAAAACTGTAATGTTTTTCAATTATTTTTGCTCCCATAGCAACTGACAAGAAAGAAGCATCAATACCAATAGAATGATCAGAGAATCCAATTGGTGCTTTCAAATGTTTTTTTAATTCAGATATACCTTTTAAATTTAAATTATCTAATGGAGCGGGGTACAAAGATGTACATTTTAAAAAACATACATTATGATTATTATTTTCTAATATTATTTCT
>MDTB01123940.1_pt1 | contig 10984 bp, 6 predicted proteins | sample 811161 | NCBI WGS metagenome assembly MDTB01 (sample SAMN05326650, study PRJNA326480) | marine metagenome | isolation source: seawater | place: Mediterranean Sea | collected 2009 | reverse complement strand
GGGAATGCTGGTGTTGGGCCGTATGCAGGAGTAGTAGCGTAGTCAAACGCATGAACAAAAGACACGTCGTCGCTAGTAGCGTGACTTACACCAAAGTTAACTTCATGGCTGCGACCAAACAGCTCGAAATCACCGAATACACGGCCTTCTAACAGGTGAGAGTCAATTTCAGAATCGTAACGACCTGGCCAGCCAACTAAGCCTAGGCCAGTCTCTTTATCAATGGCACCGTAAGCATAAAACAGCTTACTTTCATCTTCGTAACCACGGAAGTTATAGCTAAGTAGCAATTGCCAATCGTTGTCGAACTCATAGTCTAGTTCAACAAAGGCGTTAGTGGTTTCAGTATCCCACTTGGTCCATTCTTGCGTAGTGGTGTCATTAATATCCCACTCGGCTTGCGTACCGTCGGTATAGTTGAATACTAGCCCGCCCCACGTGTTGCCGTCGGTATTAGCATCTTGGTATGACAAACCGAAGGTTATCGTTGCGTTATCCGTTAGCTGACCGTCAATAACGCCGTATACAAAGCCGCGATCGTTTTCTAAACCGTCTAGGTGAGACTCTTTATCTTCAAAGCTACCTACTACACGCGCCGCCCAGCTACCGTCTTCTGTAAGCAGCATAGAGTAATCGCCTTGAACGCGCTTGAAGTTGTAAGAGCCAATGCTTGCACCCACTTCGCCGCCTTCTTCGTTAGTAGGACGCTTGCGCACATAGTTGATGGTGCCTGACGCGTTACCTACACCAGTAAGCAGGCCGTTCGCACCACGAATAACTTCAATTTCTTCGTAGCCGTAAGCTTCAACCGATCCGGTAACAATACCCCAGTCGTTAGGCAGGCCTACACCATCAATCTGGGTGTTTTTAATTTCAAAACCACGTGCGGTGTAGTTAGTACGGTTAGTTTCCCACTCTTCTACATTGATACCTGGTGCTAGCTTTAGTGCGTCGTTAATGTTGAACGCACCGAACGACTGCATAAGGTCTTCAGAAAGAATACTGATAGACTGAGGAGTTTCACTGATTTCCATGGTTAAGCCAGTTGCACCGCGGCTAACACGGTTTTGGCGAACACCTACAATACGAATTTTTTCTACGTCTGCTTCTTTAACTTCTACTGTATCGCTTTGAGTTGTTTGCGCATTTATCGACAAAGCAAACGCGATAGGCGTTAGTGCAAATAAACTGCTTAGTTTCATGGTTTTCTCTGTTATTTGGTTATGAAGGGTTAAGAACTTTACGGCGGGGGAGTATAAGATAAATTAAAGCTAATTTAAATGATAATTATTGCTATTTAAGTTTCTAAAAAGAGATCTCACAAAATGATAAAGGTAGCTGCGTTTGTGGGAATGCGATAATCTGTACCTCAGATCAGGGAGGCATCGACATTTTGTCTAGCAGTACAAAAAACACCATTAAGCATTACAGTGAAAAAGCGCAGCATTACTTCGACTTATACAATTCGGTTGATGCTGAAAGTGTGCACACTGATTGGAAAGCATCTTTACAGCAAGCTGAAGTAGGCTTTGCGTTAGACGTAGGCGCTGGCAGTGGCCGCGATGCAAATTGGTTAGCCGAAAAAGGATGGAAAGTAATAGCTGTAGAGCCTGCAAATGAGCTAAGAAACCTAGCACAAGCCAATTCACATAACAGTGTTACATGGTGTAACGCCAGCTTACCTGCGCTTACCGCCCTACCCCAAAAGCCAAAAACATACGACCTAATACTGCTTTCCGCTGTTTGGATGCATTTACCAGAATCTGAGAGGCCACCCGCGTTAAACCGTTTAGCTGATTTACTTTCAGAAAATGGAATCATGTATATAAGTCTACGATTCGGCCCAAATGATGAGGCTAGGCCTATGCACCCTGTTAGCTATGAAGAATTGGCGACTTTAGCGCAAAGCAACGGACTAACTGCACGCAATTTAAACCCTGTTCCGAGCCAAGATAGTTTGAAGCGTGATGATGTAAAGTGGGTTACGGTTGAAGTGGTGAGGGGATAATGACTGCCTCAAATTATCTGGTTACCGGTAGAAACAAGCAATACCTTCTACATGAAATTCGCGACGCCCTAAAAAATGCGACAAGTATAGAAATCGCAGTTTCGTTTATTCGTATGTCGGGCCTAAGCCTTATCATTCAAGACATTGAAGATGCGATGAATTCGGAAGAGCGCAATGTAAAGTTGTCATTGCTGACTTCAGACTATATGAACATAACTGAACCACAAGCCTTGAAGCGTTTAATGTTGCTTAAGGAACGAGGTGCTGAAATTCAAATCTTTGAAAGTAAGCAAGCCACCAGCTTTCATTTAAAGTCATATATTTTTGTCAAAAATAGTGGCAAAACGTTAACCTCAGCCAGAGCGTTTGTTGGCTCTAGCAACATCAGTAAAACTGCACTTACCGATGGTATTGAGTGGAACTACCGAATTGACTATCCAAACGACAACGATAGAGAAGCGATAGCTAGAATTGAGGAAATTCGAGAGCAGTATCGCTACCTCTTCACTTTGCCTCAAGTTAAGCCATTAACTTATGACCTAATAGCTGATTACGAAATTAGGTACAACACTGCAAGAGTTGTTACACCAACTCACTCTGCTGCATCTTTACCAGATGAAAAAGAGCATGAAATTCCGGAGCCAAGAGTGCACCAAGTAACAGCACTAGCAGCACTAGAGCAGGCTCGAGTAGGAGGGATTCAGAAAGGTCTAGTGGTACTAGCAACAGGTATGGGTAAAACATACTTAGCGGCTTTTGATGTTGCGCAGGTAAAGGCAAAAAAAGTACTTTTTGTAGCACATCGAGAAGAGATATTACTTCAAGCAGAGGCTAGCTTTCTTAAGATACACCCAAACAAAAAGGTAGGTCGATACAGCGGAAGGCAAAAGGATGAAGAATATGACTTTCTATTTGCCTCTATCCAGACAATTGGACAGTCGTCTCATCTAACTAAGTTTCCTGCTGTTGCTTTTGATTATATCGTTGTGGATGAGTTTCATCATGCCGCTGCGGGTGGTTATCAACGATTACTAGAGCATTTCACGCCGTCATTTTTGTTAGGTTTAACCGCAACACCGAATAGGACTGACGGTAGCGATATCCTCGAACTATGTGACAACAATCTTATTTACCAGCAAGACCTGTTCGATGGCGTAAAAGCAGATGTGTTATGCCCTTTTTCTTATTTCGGTATTTTCGACAAGGAAGTAGATTACGAGCACCTGCCCTGGCGCAATGGTAAATTCGACCCCGAAAAGCTATCTAATAAATTAGCGACCAAAGGCCGCGCAAAACATGTTTTCACTGAGTGGAAGTCAAAGTCTCATGATGTATCACTGGCTTTTTGCGTATCGCGCAAACACGCCGATTACATGGCAGATTACTTTAATCAACAAGGTGTAGCAGCAGCGAGTGTTCACTCGGACTCTTCACTTACGCGCAGCGAAGCCTTAGAGAAACTTAACAACGGTAAAATTAAAATATTATTTTCGGTAGACCTATTCAATGAAGGCGTCGATTTACCGAAGATAGATACCGTATTAATGCTCAGGCCTACTGAATCGAAAATACTTTTTCTACAGCAAATGGGGCGCGGCCTTCGTAAAAGCGAAGGAAAGGATAGGCTTATTATTTTAGACTTTGTGGGTAATCACCATAGCTTTTTAAACCGCCCAGAAATGTTATTAGCTAGCATTATAGATGGCTCGCAAAGCCGTAAAAAAATGGTCGACCTTGCAAAGAACGCCAATAAACTACTTCCAGCCGGTTGTTACGTTAACTTCGATTTGGAATTTATTGATTTTCTTACAAGCATTTCTAAAGACGAGCTTGATATCCAATACGACAGGTTGAAAGAAACACTGGGTAGGAGACCGACATACACAGAGTTCTATCAGTCCGGCGCGAGTTTAGAAAAACTTAGACGAAATCGAGGGTCGTGGTGGGAGTTTGTTGATAGCAAGGGCGACCTTGAAGCAGACGAACTGGAAGTGCTTGAAGGGCATCTACAGTGGTTTAAAGATCTAGCTGTTACTCGTACTTCGAAGTGCTACAAGTTGGTGTTACTTGCCACGCTGATCGAGCATAAGGCATTTCAGTCTCAAGTGAGCGTTGATGTTTTAGCAGAGTGGGCACGACAGTGGTTTTTAGACAACCCAGAATGGATTTCTGATTTGCCAGAAAGCAAACAACAATTAGCCTCGTTAAGTAAATTAGAGTGGCGAGCGCATTGGCGTAGTAATCCAATTAAATTTTGGTGTACCGAAGAGCCTGAATCGAAGATTGCTTGGTTTAACATTAGTAATCAGTATTTTCACTTCAAACAAAGTATCACAGCAATTCAACATGTTTTGTTTTTAGCGATGACCGTTGAAGTTAATAACCAACGTCTTGCTTACTACAGACATAAAAAATTGGCTATAACGGCCCCTTCTTCCAATAACATTGTTCAGTTTCCCGAGAAAGTGCAGCTTCCTTTTTTCCCTGACATTAAAATAGCTTGCGGCCATTTCAAAACGGGTAATGCGGAGGCGTCCGAGCTTGTAAATGCACCATACGGCTATGGGAATATAGACAACTCTCGACATTTTATCGCTCGTGCATCTGGTAACTCTATGAACGGCGGTAAGAACCCTATTTATGATGGTGACTACTTGCTCTTAGAGCAAATTACACCAAATAATGCTGGTAGTATTAGCAATACAATAGTCGCCATCGAAAGGCAGGATGAAACTGGCGACAATCAATACTTGCTGAGAAAAGTACTCAAAAATCCAGATGGCTCTTATATATTGAGAGCAGCTAATCCAGATTATGATGATCTCATAGCAAGTGAAGAAATGGTGACCTTCGCGCGTCTAAAAGGAAAAGTCGACCCGCTTGAGCTTTTTGTAGGTCAAGAACTAATGCGTGAAGAGATCCCACCACTGTTTAATGAAGACTTTAACCCCGGAAATTGGCAATCGGGTCATGTCGTACTCAAAGAAAAGAATGTTCAAATTTTGTTGGTTACCCTAAACAAACAAGGGAAAGGCAGCGAACATCAGTACCATGATTATTTTATTGACGATAAATATTTTCATTGGCAGTCGCAAAATAGCACTTCACCAAGTAACAAGCGTGGAAGAGAAATAGTTGAACACCAGAAATTAGGTAGCCGCGTTTACCTTTTTGTTCGAGAGAGCAAATTAAGAGGGAAAACAGCTTCACCTTTTATGTTCTATGGCGAGGTGAAATATATTAGTCATGAGAGTGAAAAGCCGATGAATGTGACTTGGGAGTTATTAGCTCAGTAGTTCGGTCGCATATTTTTATACTCAAATGAATATAGCTTCAAATGTCTTTGCTGTTTCACCACTGTTTAAAGATCGCCTCTTTGCTTTTGTACTTACCACTCTGTTTAACATACTGAAACCACAAACGATGTTGATAACATACTTTGTAATAAATTTTTGTACCTTATGAAATTAACTCTAGATTTAAGCTAACAAGCAAAGACACAGGGATGCGTATAAAGTCAGAAACAAGGAGTTTGAGCCATGACAACTAAATCGCCCAAAAAAGTTAGTGTTAAAATGGCGGTAGGCCTCTCTTCGGATGATAAGCTATTACATATAGATGACGCAAAGAACGGTAAAGCTTGTAAAGCAACATGCATAGACTGTGGCTGCCCTCTCATCGCTAAAAATGGTGGTACGGTCGCACATCATTATGCTCATGACTCCGAGTTTTATAAACCTGATGAGTGTAATTGGCAACCTGAGACAGAACTCCACTTAATGGCTAAAATGGTTATAGCAGCAGATAAAAATCTTCGTATACCCATAGGCACAATTGAGCCGAAGTTCAAAGAAATTGATTTTGAGAGTGTAGAACTAGAGAAACGACTAGATTCACGAATCCCAGATATAACAGCATATGCAAGCGGTGAACGTATTTTGATTGAAGTAGCTGTTACTCACAAATGTGACTCAACAAAAATTTCGGAGATGAAAAGAGCCAATACTAACTGCGTCGAAATTGATTTGAGTGAGTTCATATTTAGTGAGCAAACAATCACGTTAGATGCAGTTCGTAACTTTATAAGTGAAGCACCGCTAGCCTGGTTATCAATATCCCCCGTGGGCGAAATAGGACATCTTACCTACCAACACAATTCGGAACATCAGCGTTTACTTGCCATCAGTGTTAAAAAGCTAGAGATTGAGCGGCGAAGTGTCGAAGCAATAATGCCAAATCTGCGTCAAAAGCTAAATGACGTGCAAACTAAAAACGCCAATCTTGAAACAAAAATCGCACAGCAAAAGCGAACTATAGCAAGCAATAAAAGTAGATTAACTAAACTCCAAGCACTTGAAAAAGAAGAACAGCGCTTAATTGAAAAAAATAATGCCCTAGAGCGAGAATGGTTACGGCTAGAGGAAAAAGCACAAAATCTTCTTAACAAGGAAAGTTACGTTCGTGGCCAACAGGAAGAGCTTTACAGAAAAGAGAATAGTTTATCTTTGGAGATTAATAGAAATTCTGATGATAAGGCTTCGCAAAGAATAAGCCAGCGAGAGGAGGAATTAAGAGCATTAGAAAAAACTCTTGCGTGCGAATTAGATAAGCTTAAAAGCGACCGCGAGAACTTTGAAAGCATAGTGGAAGAACGAGCGGCACTAAAATTAAAAAGCATGGAAGCAAAGATCTTGAACGACGCGCAAACAATGCGAAGAAATATTATTGATAGTGCCAATACATCAAGGAAAAGAGCTTTAGAGCTTATTAGCCCTTTACCTACTCTACTAAAGAAGCAATTTGCTCTTGCAGGATCTTTTGCCAAGCCTCCCCACCACGTTATCAATGAGATTAATAAAATGATTGAGCAGCTATCACGTAGGTTAGAGTATTGAGTTGATAGCTAGGGCGAAGTTTTAGGCCCCCAAACAATAAATGTTTTTGTTGCTATATCAATTACTCAATTACATACATCAATTAAAAATAAAACCATTCGCGATCAAATCTCGATCAGACTCGATATCAGGGTCTGCATCGTGAGGATACACACCAATTATGTTTTTGCCTACTTTATTCCATGCAGCCGCATTACGCTGTCCTGAAAAAATAGGATGGATGACCAATTCATCTTCATCGCAGAGATCCAAAGAGCCAGGCATTGAATATTCAAACTCTGCGTTAATGTAACCCTGTTCATTGTTTCTCGGTTTGCTTAAAACCCTTCCTATCATCCCAGTTTCTATTAAGCAGCGTTCAAACCGATCTGGTGATATTTCAACAGTACCTTGCATAGATGATAAAACAGATTTGCCTGTGTTAATTAATTCACGGTTATCATAGTACTTTTTGATATCTTTATAACAAAAAAGTAGTGGTAGATTAGGAAGAATTTTTTTTCGCATGGCGGCAGCTTCGGGGAACATGACACTATAAGCAACAATGACTTCGTCAGCCATTTGCGCTTCTTGCCTGTGTACCGCCTTTAGTAATATTTTAGAGTCTAATTTAGTGAGGGATTTGTCGTGTTTAATAGATAGAGAAAGTACTTCATTGAATAACGCGATAATTTGTCGCGGTAATATCTGAAAGTGCCGTAAAAAGTAGGTTCTGGTTTTTTCTGCTATTCCCCTACCATTTATAATCTTAATTGGTAGTATTTCATCAAAGAAATCTAGCGCGCCTTTTCTCGTGTAAATTGGATATTGCACAAGCCTACGATACTCTGGTTCCAACTCAGGCTTTTCATCCTTCCAAAGGAGAAGGTGTAACAAAAATCGATGTGCTACAATGGATAACAACTCACCGACAGTCCAATGCAACAGCCTCAAACTTCCAAAATCTTTAATTGGATTTTTCGCTAACTCTTTAAAAGCGAAAAACTGTTCTGCTGGAATACAGTATCTTAATTGAACATTTTTAGCTCCTTCATTCATCCGTCCAGCTAAATTTAATAACCCCTTCAAAGCTATAGTCTTTGCAAATTGAACGTTAGGCGCGGAGGCGGAGCCACCTTCCTCCAAAACATCTTCCTCATTATCGAACAAAATAATCGCTGTCAGTTTCTTTTTGTGAAGAGCTTTAGAAAGTCGTTGTTCTAATGAATCCAAAGCTTGCGTTTTGTCTTGCAATAACCAAGCAACAGAAGCTAACTCTCTATTCTCTTCGCCAATTTCATTTCCAATAAAATTAAGGATTTTATTCTTTGCGAATGTTGTAACAGCTGATATGCCTAAATCTTTGAATTGCTTTACTGGAAGTAAATCGTAAAACTCTTTTAATGTCGCGTCCGCGCAGACTTTGTCCGCGCACTTGAGAATAACAGCAGATAAGAAAATCCATTGCCATATATAAGATGATCTTTCGGCCCTTATATCTATACCTGCATCAAGAAGCTTAGCTATAATCTGCTGTACTTCACCAATAGCTTGCCACTGTGGAATTGGTATACCTATAACATTTTTTTTGAAAGTAAGACTGTTCAGATAGGTGGTCTTTCCTGAACCTTTTCTACCTACGATAATAGAGGGTCTTTCGCCGTTTTGCTCATAGATATAAGTAGAATGTCCATCAAATAAGTATTGGTAAAGCTCCTTATTTTGAGTCCCATGAAGTTCTAAGAAAGTTCCACCGATAGGACGTTGGCGTGTTAGAACTTCTTCCCGTAAGTGGTCCTTGATAGAGGTGGGAATTCTGTCCGACAGATATCTGAATTTGCTCTTAGCATCCATAATATTTCCTTATAAAAAATTGGATATTCTAAGTACAGATTTATCTTAGATTTATTGCTCACTCAAACTATACGATTTTAATTGAGGTTACAACTGTTCTGCATAGCCCTCCTTTCCAGAGATAGGGTTTATTTTTAAATGGCTTAATTACGCAGACTTATTGCGCTCTACGACAAATAAGGGCACAAAGACAGCGTTTGAAAAACTCGTGTGTGCAGTATTCTGTTAGTGCAATGACCAAGCGTTTCGCCCTCTTTTTAAAAAAAGCCAGATACAGAAACAGGGGGTGTTAACAAAAATTACTTTGATGGAGTGCTTTCAGTCTCACTTCGAGAATTAGAGTTAGGTGAAGAAGAAGTTATTATTAGAGTACACGAATGGTGTTTAGAAAAGCGTAGAGCTAGAGCCGCATAGCGGCTCATATTCTTTTATTCGGGACTCTCTATAATGGTGCAATGAGACAATTATAAAGCAATAAAACTACTCTGTATTCTCGTCCATAATAAAATCAACTGTCTCTCTGATGTCTGGAGTAGCGTTAACGATTTTCACTTTTTTATAAGCGCTCATTCCTAAAGATTTTATTGGAGAAGCTAAAAGTGCACTTAGAAAGCTATGCGGGGAGCTTTCTACACCACTAAAATCTATTTTGACTTTTTTATTTTCCTCAAGTGCTGGAAAAATTCTTTCGTTTCTAAATCTTATAGCAGCCTCTTTGTCTTCAGCGTAAAACCCAAAATAATTAGCTACGTTAATATAATAAATTTCACTTTTTTCACTGCCATCTGCTTTTTCTTGCTCTCGCATAGCTTCATCACGAAAATTTTGCAGCATTTGATCTAATTTTTCTTCGTTTATATCTCGTCCAACTTTTATCGTTACAAGTACAAGAGTACCTGGCCAATATGCATCTAAACGCTTTCTAGTAATGTCTCTTGGAGAAATATGAACTAACCCGTCACCAGACACGATATGCATATCAGCATTCAACCTACGGACTATCTTTGTTGATAAGAAAAGGCCAATTCCCGCATTGTTCTTCTCTTTATATGGGTCATTCCTTCCGAATGTACCTGACACCTGAGGTCGCATTGCACTTAATATTGCATCTTCATGACTCTCTTGGCCGGGATAAGCTTGCTCTAGATGAGATTTTATTCCAACTCCTGAATCGGCGATGATGAATGAAACTTCTCGTTTATTCTTAAACCACGAAAACTGACATAGGGAAGGCGTACGAAAAGTCTTGGTTCCTATTTGGTAGTGACTCTGACCATGTTCGAGAGTGTTATAAAGAAGCTCTGAAAGAACATATCGAAGTGTTTTAGTGAATTCTACATTGAAATCTTCAGTGTAAGACTCAGCTGCTTCAATCACTTTTTTGAAGTCGTTTGAATTTCTGAGGGCAAAAAGTGGTTTATACGGGTTTCCAATGAAGTTTTGGTTCTCATGCATTAAAACAGTAAACGCACCTCTTCCACCGAGCAATCGAAACATTTGGCTGGCACCCTGCACGGAATCTGACTCTTCAAACTTCACCCTGCACCCCTGAGCTTTCAATTTCCAAGCATATAGGATTAGCAAAGACAGCGCTTGATAATTTGCATTAGTGCATCGCTTTAAATTTATCGTTATGTGTTTATCTCGATGGCTCCAGTCAAAGAACCGGATTAAGCTATCGAAATCGTAAGCCCCTTGCTCCTTAAAACTGAAACCGTTCGGGACTACTATTTCGATACCATTTGCTACGTTGAGTTGTTGTTGCAACTCTTCAAGAACTCCATTTGAATCCATTTAATACTCCTTCAAGGGTTTAATTAATAGTACCCCTAAAGACTTTTAAACATCAAATGTAAAAAATAATACCAAGCATTCGCTACATATTATGAAAAGGGGAAACCTGCTACAGCCCCTTATAAATGGCTCACCAGATAAGATTCGAACGCACTACCTTTGCCTCCAATGTACCAACCGATTAATCGGTGTTTGAGCGGCTACCCTCAACCAACCCAGGAAAAACCCAACCACCTTATCAAAGCTTTCATCATCGTCGAAATAAAGCTGGCTTAATCGGCTTTTCTTTATTTTGTAGATAAAGTAGGCAAAGGCTAGTGTTTCTCTAAAGCTATTTAACTCTCCTTCGAATTCTTTAAACACCTCACGCCACGGTTTTGCCACCCGCTTTTTTTAACACGCTAATTATTAGCGCTAATTGAGTTTATAATACCGGTTAAACAGTTTTTGAATT
>MDTB01008148.1_pt1 | contig 10984 bp, 10 predicted proteins | sample 811161 | NCBI WGS metagenome assembly MDTB01 (sample SAMN05326650, study PRJNA326480) | marine metagenome | isolation source: seawater | place: Mediterranean Sea | collected 2009 | reverse complement strand
ATTCTTTAATTCCATGTGTAGCATAGATTTTCATTATATGATGGAGAATTGGGCGTCCTCCAATTTCGATCATAGGCTTAGGTTTTAGATGTGACTCTTCACTAATTCTTGTTCCTAATCCACCTGCTAATATTACTAATTTCATAAAAATTTTCTCTGTTATAAAAAGTACTAAAATTTAGCGAAATATTTTATGCCAACTTTTATATTCCATAAAATGTTTTTTCGCGATATTTGCTTCATTATATGCGTTCGTTTGATTATCCTCTATCAAAAGATTTTTTTGTGATCCAGCCCTAAAAAAATTACCACGTGACCATTCCTGAGGTGGAAGTAAACGCCCGGATAAATCACAAATATTGACATCGAGATTTTTAGACCTTACGAAATTAGTTAGTCCTATAATACCACTTTCTAACTCATGAGCATCACTTTTTTTCTGAGGAATATCCATACTTTTAGCAAACTCTTTAAACAAATCTGTTCTGATAATAAATGCATTCGACCGCACATGGATATTGGGAAATGGATTATACTTTCCTCTGTATGCTATAGATTTTCCAATATTTTTAATAAGTCGTAAAGGATAACTTAAAATAGAATAGGCGCTAAATGGTGGGCATGCGGTCCAATCCACCCAACTGCTAAATGACCCAGTTACTCCAATAATTCCTATTGATTTATGAGTAAATCCAAAAACAAGTTTGTCTACCCAATCATCACCGACAATCTTGCTGTGACTATTAAGAAATATTACATAGTTTTCTGAAATACTTTTAGCTGCTCTAAAATAAGCACCCCAATCAAAACCATCATCGGCCTGATCTAAAATAACCGCATCATGAGACTTTGCAAGATTCCTTAATTCTGTCTCTTCATCATTATCCGACCAGCCTTTACATATTACATAAAAATTATGGTCTGCGCCGGCAGATCGCTCCTTATAACTAGCAAAAAATTTTCTTGCGCTGAGGATACCGTTTCCCTCTCCCCTAGCTAAATAAACTACGGCAATAGACATACGTCTTTGTACTCATGATAATTTATTAAGAAGGTTTCTACGCGGCTAAAGTATATTATAATTTTCAAATGCATTCTTCCACTTCAAATATTGTGCTTCATCGTCATAATTTTTATTTGCATAGTCTCTTAGAAATGCAGCAGTTTCATTTCGATAGCGACCATTACTCAAATATTTATCAATTTTAACTTCCCAGTCGTTAAGACTTGAACAAATAAAATCAATACTCGTCTCTTGAGCTAACATGCCATATGATGCGGATGGGGAGCATAAGACTGGAAGCCCTAAGAGCCACATATAGACAAGTTTATTTTCAGGTTTAGACGCCATGAAATCATCAGACAAATCTAAGGGTATTACTCCAAGCATAGATTTACTGGATGCTCTTGCTACGTTGACAGCAGACCAGCTATCAAAGACAGTATTAGTAAATATTTGGGAACAATAATTTTCTGAACTTTTTCGAAAAAATCTACCCCCTATATAGGGATCTGAAACGATATTGAAATTTAAATTATTTTTTTTATTTACTATTGGCGCCAAAATTTCTAGTGTCTTTAAGTTAACTGCCTGTCCTTCCCAAAAAATTTCTCGCTTTAAAAAACTTTGAGAATCTAAAGTAAGAGTTTCTTTACCAAAATAGTCTGTCAATCGTTCCGTAGAATTATTTAGTGAACTAAGTTCCATTTCATGACTTACGCTTGGATAAATAACTAGGTCAGCTCTTTGAATAATCTCTTTTAGTGATTTTTTATAAGTTAAATATGAAAAATCATGCCCTTTTGTTAGGCTAAAAAACTGATTTCTAAACAAACTTTTGATCCATGATTTTTCAACAAGATAATGATTAGAATAGTCCACAACTAATTTTGGGATACTACATGACAAAGTGATTGCCTTAACAAGATCGCCTCCAATTGCATAAACTAATATGTCAAAGGAAATACCAGGCTCTTCGCGAAAATAAATCTTGATGTTGGGCATCATTTGAGCAAATGCTAGGAATCTTCTTCTATCTACAGGAGCTAAGCCATCATGACTATTACCTAAATAGAGTATGTTTGTAGCTTGCTGACTCACAAATGTTTTTTTATTTTGGCAAGACACTCTTCGCCTGTTGCGCAAATGAAAGACTTCCAAAAGTCTGCAGACGTTTCGTGATCAAAATAGGCAAATTTAACATCACCAAAAATTTGGAACTCAACTTTGAAATTTTTTTGCTCAGTTAAATTGTCAATAAAATTACTCTTCTCATACAAACAAACATTAAATCCAAGTATTCCATATTGAAGAATAACAGATGAGTTATTACCAAATATCAAGTGTCTTGATGAATCCACCATTGAATGTGTGATTTCTTTCCCTAATGATATGTAATCATTGCTATCATCTGGGTGTTTTATATAGTGAAGGGTGATGTTTTCATCACAGCATTTGGCTAGTTCAGTCAATATTTTAAGATTGGCTGATACTTGAAGATGGGAATCCAATAGCACTACAAAATTTAAAGGGCCATCAAACGCATTCACAAGCTTTTCCCGCTTAGACCCAAGAGAGGGCGCCGAAACCTTTCCGACTGATATACATTTGGTATTAGAATATTTATCGTACACTAATTCACTTTTTTCACCCCAGACCATGACAAATTGAGATACATTAGCCAAATAATTTGTTGGATTAGTTGAATAAGCTGTTACCTTAGGTCCGCTATCTATATAGTAACCGTGCTGATAGCCATAGGTAACGCCTCCCCTTAAATTAGCCCACTGCACAAATAAATTCTCAAAAAACTGCATCTCCATTGTAGAAATGACTGATTTTGGGGTACTAGCTTCTTGATCTAATTGATAAAGAAATTTAAGACCTTCAAGAATACGTAAAAAAAATAAAATTCTAATTGCTCTTACTTGACGTTCACAATCCCACTCATTAGCAATTTTCATTGAAAGTTGCCAAGCAATTTTAAGATCACTCAATCTAATTGCTGGAAGACAAAATCTATCGTAACTCCTAAACTGCAATAGCAAATACTTTGGTGATAGTTTATTGGCAATTAGTTGGAAATCATCATTTAAATCCTTTCGAAAATAAGACTGAGTAATCAAAAAATCACTGGCTATGGCTGTTTTTGGTGAAAATAAAACTAACCGAATAAACGAACTAGCGCACGATGCAATAACCTGATGTAATTTCAAGTGATGGAGACGATAGAATAGATTAAGATTAGCTTTTAGCCAGTTAATCGACTCATGAGAGGAGTAATAGCCTAAAGGAGAGGTTGAGGACATAACATTTCTTTTTTTGTGGAAGAGAAAACCAAAATCCAAGAATTTTATAACAACCAATTCCAGAGCCAAGTTACTGGACCTTGGAATTTAATGTCTTTATAAAACTGATTTAATATAGCAAGTGCTTTCTTGTCTAACCGACTGAGGCTATAGTTTTTATTTAAGCATTCTTTGAAATCTGGCCTTGCTGACATCCGCCCTGCATCATATGGTAATGGCACATTCGATTGCATAGCGATATCTTCATAAGTCAAATAGCCAGCATCGAGAGCTCTTCTGGCAAAATCAAACCAAAGTGCTTGCAAGGGATGACCTTCATATACCCAAGGCTGGGTCCTTAAATTCGTGAGATGCACTAAAGAAGTCTTATTGTTAAAATAATCAAAACTATTCCACTTAGATTGAATTCTATGAATTTTCCATGGCAACTCTCTCACAAAATTTGGGGACAAATATATTTTATCCTCTGATGTAAATTTAGGATTATCCAGCAAATCAGAATAATTATTACAATCAGTTTCAGACATGACCGGTAAATTATATCCCATTACACTGGTAGCATATCGTTTAATTCCATAAGCTTTCCTAACGAAAATACCATAATCAGGACTCTTTCCAAAAATACCAGATAGGTGGCTTAATACAATAGTATCAGGATCAATAATCACCGATCTCAAACCAGGATATTTCAAAGGAATATACATCCTTGCTTGAGTAAAATTAGTTGCACCAGATAAGTTGACTTCAAAACTATCAAGGATATTTTCCCTATTAGCTCCATAAATATTACCAGTGCCGCCATCAATAATTCTTATATTTGTAATTTCATGGCCAGTGTTTAAGAGAGAATATAAACAAACTCTTTCTTGTATTATATCTGCGTTAGAAGACGCTATGAAAATTAGCATATTTTTATCTCCAAAGACCTAAGTTATAGCCCGCTTAATAGGACCCAAATATCGCTTTGCAATGCGTTTAAATTTAGCACGATTCGAAAAGAAATCTTTCTTTGAATTTTCTATCTTAGAAAATGATTTTCTTATTAAAGTACTTCGCTCATCTGTGCTGGAGATTATGGATGCCTTAAAATTTTCTCTAGAAGCCAATGGCTTTGCTACAGCTCTTAGAGATCTTGGGTGATGAGGTGGTTCATGTGCTTCAATTACAAGAACCTCATATCCTGCTTGAACAAATAGATTTCTGAGACTATCAGCGTCAAAATGATAAAGATGTGCTATGTGAATCTCTGAAATACTACTATATTCGACAATGTTTGGAACATCTATAAATAGCAATCCATTTGGCCCTAAGTTATCTTTTAATTGTATAAGAAACTCTTTTGGTTTATGAATATGCTCTAGAACGTGAATCATAGATATTAAAGCTGAGCCACTTACAATATCTAATTCATGAATATTTTCAACACGACGATCATAAAATCCAGCCCTAAGAGCGAAATCAGAAAAGGGTATACTAGGCTCTACGCCAATAAATTCTATTGAATCACCTAAAGGCAAGTCTTTTAATGCCCCAAGAAAAGAGCCCTCAGAAGCACCTACATCAATGCATCTTTCTATATTATTTAGATAGCCAGCCTTATGTAAAAACGAAGCATGATATGCCGCTCTCTTATCTCTCCCCAAATTTTTTATATACGTCTTAGATGGCGCCGAGTATGTTGTATAAAATTTTCTATACACTTTTTTATAAAAATAGTCTAAATATTTTTCACTTGGCATTGGATTGGTGAAAACAATGCAGCAATCATTACAAATATCTGTACAGAGATCCATTTTAAACTTATCTGATGATAATAACTTCGTAAAAGATTTCCCACCACACACAGGACAAACTTCAACTTGATTAGTTTCTAATTGCATACTTTTCTCCTCTCAATGACATCGAATAAAATAACATGATTCCACACTTAGCTAAACCTATTCCTATAGTTAGCCCAATTACACCATAACCAATTGCACCAAAATAGGCTAAAGGGATAACCAAAAATGAAAACCAAAACTTAACAAAGAAAGAGAATTTTTGGCCTCTAATCTTTAAAACTTGAGCTGGCGCAAGATAAACAAAACTTGCATAAAAATAAGCTAAACACAAAATGATTGTTGGCCAAAAGGCAGCCGAAAATTCCTCTCCATAGACCAGAGGAAGAATATAGGGGAGGAAAATCACATAAAACAAGGTGATGGCACCTACAAGAACTCTAGGAAGCATGACATTAGATGCACCCTGAAGAGCACTACCCATCACGCTGGAGAAATTTAATCTATATAAACTAGTTGCTGACTGGTAAGATAATAAGCTCAACCCGTCGGCAATCTTTAGAATTCCAACTGCGGATGGGGTCAAAAATAACCCAGCCAACACGGAAACGGATTTAGTTGGTATCGAAATATAGACACTTGATGCAGCCCAACTTGCTTCCCTCAAAACTGCTTTTTCATCATAAATTTCATTCATTAGCCCGTTTTGCCCTGAAGACAAAAATAAGCCCCACATAAAAATTGCTACCAAGGCTCTTGATACAATCATCACACCTAGCGCGAGACTCGCCGACATTGAACCTAAAAAAATAATAAGCAAAATCAGCAAAAATCCTAATGAGCTAGAGCCAACCTTGATAAACTGAAGTTTTTTCTCCAAGTTACGATGCCGAATTAGCCCATCTATAGATGTTGGCCAGTAGCACAAAAAACATGCATAAACTATCATATAACTAAGTATGGGTACTTGAACGTTAAATAACCCTAAGACCAAATCGTAAAAGTATGATATTAAGAGTAATATCGTCGTTAAGACGAAATATTCTAAAAGAATTAATCTCTTGATTGAAAACTCATCATTTACAGAAAAGTACTTCATAAGAACTTCATCAAATTTAAAATTACACAAAGGAATGAGTACAGTAAATAAGTTTACATAAATTATATAGACACCGAACTGATATAAACCAAGAGTATTAGCTAGAATTATTGATGTGACAATACCAATTACAATATTAAGATAAGATGAAATTACATAAAAACCACTAGAAAAATTTCTTACACTACTTAGCAATCGGAACATAAAGAGCATTGTGGGGCGTTTGCGAAATCTCTAAGCTCGGTATCTTTTTTGAACTTAGAGTATCGCTCATCAAGCTTAATTTATATCCGAAGCTCTCCATCAAGCGATCTATATCAGACTTTGCTCCAGGATTAATCTCTATCTGCACATAATTAGGTCTCATGGAACCTCCAAGAAAAGTTGCCATACCTTCGACTATCTCTTTTTCATGTCCATCAACATCAATTTTTACGTGAGTAATTCTTCTTTTAAAGAGGCCTTTATCACACAACTCATCAATGGAATAGCCCAACTTGAGTTCAGTAGCAACCGGTATAAACGTTTCACCATGCTCTGATATTGCACTATTTACCTGACTACCCGAGTGTCCAGGTAGATTAGAGTTATAATAGAAATTAAAAATTGAAGATCGATTTGTGAGAGCGATATTAATAGGTAATATTTCTTTAATCAACGAGTTTTGTTTTATGTTAGTTAGAAGGCTATGGAAGCTATATGCATTAGGCTCAATTGAATAGACACATTGGGGCACATTAATCTTTAGCGCCGAATAAATTGAATAGATACCAATATTTGCTCCTATATCCAAAAGTACACTATCGTTATCTAAAGTTTCGTCCAACCAAGCGACAGTGCCTTCTTCTTTACTAAAGAAAGAGCTAAATCTAACATACTCCATAATGTTTGTTGCATTGGTCCGCATATATAAACTTGAATTACGTACAGGCACCTTTAGTCTTATTGATATTGCTTTGCGCAGCCTAAAGGCTAATCGAGCGAGTATATTTTTTATCATTGGTTTAGTTCCAAATTAATAGTAAGGGTCTTCCTTAGAACCTCATTAGGTCCTGAAATAGGCATAACGCAATGCAAGGAATCATATGTTTTAACAAAAAGACTACCAGTATTTGGTTTAGGAGGTATATAAAAATGTTGCTCTACATCAGAGAAATCAACCCATCTATTTTGTAGATTAAAAGTATTAATTTTTTCCTTAGGCACGCAGATTGAAAGACCACCTCCATCAACATCATTGAGCTCACCCGGCTTATTCATGAATAGCACGATCGTTGCTAGTTTTGAAACGTGGTCGGTATGTGGAAAAATCGAGCCTCCGCATGCGGGCATAGCAGAAAACTCAAATCTAGCCGATATATGACGAGGAAGCTTTCCATTTTTCATTTGCCACAGTAATCCCTTAATCCCTGAATGTCTAAAAGGCAGATAATGTTTGACCATCAAATCCACGTTATGACGCAATAACTCATCTATAACATCTTTTATAAAATTTCCTTTTTTAATTTCCTTATGAATACTAGTCCACTCATTCTTAGATTTGATGAATTGATGATATTCTTTTCTATTATTTGTCTCAGAAAGTGAGTATTTAGATCCTAGATTATCCATTTTTTTGAATAGCTCTATCGGAGGAAAAGAGTTTGAAAGATCATCAAAAATATCAGAAGAAAAAGTATTTTTAATTACTCCGGTTGGATAGGGATCGTAATAAAATTCAGAATCTAGATTAATCATGTCAGGTCCTCACTTAATGTATTGTTTATACCAGTTAATAAATTTTTCCATCCCAATTTCAATGGGAGTGTTCGGGCGAAAATCGCAAATCGCAACCAGTGGATCAATATCGGCAAAGGTCGATAAAACATCACCAGGTTGCATAGGAAGCATTTTTTCTATTGCCTTTTTACCTATGGAAGATTCAATTGCATTTATAAATCTTCGTAAAGATATCGGAGCATTATTACCAATATTATATATCTCAAAGCGTGCCTGTGATTTTGTTATTTCACTATGTTGTGGTTTGGGTGGCGTCTCCAATAAAGCCATCACTCCCAAGACTATATCATCAATATAAGTGAAATCTCTCTCCATTTCACCATGATTAAAAACACCTATTGGCTCTCCTTTATTTATTGCTTCACTAAAACTGTAATATGCCATGTCGGGCCGACCATATGGACCGTAAACTGTAAAAAAACGAAGTCCTGTACACGGAATACCATATAGATGACTGTATGAATGAGCAAGTAACTCATTTGATTTTTTAGTGGCTGCATAAAGACTTATCGGATGGTCAGTATTATCAGAGACACTGAAAGGCTGCTTGACATTCATGCCATAAACCGAGCTTGAAGAAGCGAACAACAGATGTTCTATCTTTCCATGTCTACAACATTCCAAAATATTAGCAAAGCCAACCAAATTAGAATTAACATAAGCTTTTGGATTTTCTATGGAATACCTAACACCCGCTTGTGCAGCCAAATTTATAACTATGTCAAAATGATGATCACTAAATAATTTATCCATAGCTTTATCGTCAGAAATATCTAACTTAAAAAAAAGATAACGGTTAAAAAAACTTTGGGACTCAATATATCTCTTTAAAGAATCAAGTCTGCTTTTCTTAAGAGCAGGATCATAATAATTATTTAGATTATCCACTCCAACAACCGTAAAACCTTTATCTAGCAGAGCCTTAGTTAAATGAAATCCTATAAAACCAGCAGAACCTGTAATTAGAACTTTCTTCATTACCTAGTTTTCTCCAAAAATATCACGAGTAAACAATTTGTGTTGAACATGCCGAAGTTCATCGGATGCCCTGTTTGCTACAATAAGGTCTGACTTTAAAATGAACTCACTTACATAATTCACGATTTTTGAACCTAAAAACGTGTCCCCTTCAAAACTTGGCTCGTGAACAACAACCTTTATACCATTAGCTTTAATTCTTTTAATAACACCTTGAATAGCCGAGAATCTAAAATTATCACTACCCTGCTTCATAGCAAGCTTATAAAAACCGACAACTTTAGGATTCATTTTTATAATTTCATTTGCAATAAAATCTTTGCGCGTGGTGTTGGATGTCACAATAGCTTCGATTAATTTTTGTGGTACCTGTTCATAATTCGCAAGTAATTGTTTTGTATCTTTGGGGAGACAATATCCGCCATAACCAAAGGAAGGATTGTTATAACCACAACCTATTCTATCATCAAGACATACGCCATTAATGATGCTTTTAGTATCTAAATCATAAGCTAAAGAGTATGAGTCTAACTCATTAAAAAATGCCACTCTCATGGCAAGATAAGAATTAGCAAACAGCTTAACCGCCTCAGCCTCGGTAGACTTAATAAAAAGAGTCTCAATCTCGTCTTTTTTAGCACCCTGTTTAAGTAAGTCCACAAATTCTACACCGGCCTTGCAGAGGCTACCCATAATAATTCGTGATGGATAGAGATTATCATTAAGCGACTGGCCTTCTCTCAAGAACTCTGGTGAGAAGATTATTCGATCGGTCATGAATTTATCTTGCAACGACTTTGTGTGCCCAACTGGAACGGTTGATTTAATAACTACAAGGGCGTGTTGATTGATATTTATAGCATCCTTAACCACAGAGTCAACCGAACTTGTATCAAAAAAATTAGTATTATTGTCATAGTTTGTTGGTGTTGCCACAATAATAAAATTAGCACTTTCGTAGGCTGCTTTCGTGTCTAATGAAGCAGTCAAGGATAATGGTTTTTCAGACAAAAATAGTTCAATTTCAGTATCCGCAACAGTGGATTGCTTGTTATTGATCTTTTCAACTCTTTTAGCATCAATATCAAGTACAGTTACATCATTGTGTTGAGCCAAGAGCACTGAAAGAGACATGCCTACATAGCCCGATCCAACCACTGTTATTTTTGTTCTTGTTACCAAGGTAATTAAGCTCTTATAGTTTTAAGATAGATATTCATTGATTTACTAAAGACTCTAAGTTCATACTTTGTAGTTTTTATTATCAATAGTGGCCTGTGATATGAGTTAGCTTAATTTTTTTATTAGAGAAAAAAAGTACAAAAGCTCATGAAGCTTTTTCATTAAAAACATAATGTCTTATAAGCACTAATAAAATACTTAGTATCGCACCCAATAGTGTGCTTAAAATACAAATTATTGCTCTTTTAGGCTCTGATTTTTTTTCCATTACCGCAGGAGGGTCAATGTAATCAAAAACGTAGGATTGATTAGCTTCAATTAAAGTTAGCTTTTTAGTTTCTTCTTGCATAAGTTTTGCAATGGCTTGTTTGATTTCAGATAAACCAGTTACTGAAATTTGTTGATTAAGGTAGCTAACAGCTTTTTCTGACTGTAGTTTATCTTTTTGTCTATAATGAGTATTGACTTGATCAATAACCAGTTCAGCCCATTGCTTGGCTACAAATGGTGATTGATGTTTTATAGATAAAGTAATAAAACCAGTGTTTTTATCTTCACTTAAATTTAAGTGTTTATTTACAAATACAATAAATGCTTCTTGTGCACTTGGAATTTTTTTATTTGAGGAGAAAGAATTTCCAACCCAAGAATTGGAACTCCTCTTATAAATATTATCATCAAAAAGCAATGTGTTTGTTTTAGAGTTCCAAGATTTAACGGCCATGAGATCTGGCAGATTAATATTTGGCAATATGTTATTTTCAAAGAAACTTAGGGAACTAATTTTTTGTATTGCTTTTGAAGAGTTTCCCTCATCACCACTAGAAGGAAGGCTTATCCCGGCAAGCCCTGCAAGATT
>MDTB01240886.1_pt1 | contig 10985 bp, 9 predicted proteins | sample 811161 | NCBI WGS metagenome assembly MDTB01 (sample SAMN05326650, study PRJNA326480) | marine metagenome | isolation source: seawater | place: Mediterranean Sea | collected 2009 | reverse complement strand
GAAAATTCTTTTCTAAATTTCTTTGTCGACTAGGAAGGATTTCTTCGTCGAATAGAATACAATCAGCTCCATTTTCAACCGCTAGCTGAAGTTGTTCACTTATTTGATTGGTTATTTCGTTCGTACATGAATCTTGCACCCATTTAATGCCTAAAAGAGAGCTAGCAGCCTTTAAATTAAAGCTACCCATCTTTTTTGCTTCTTCTAAAATATCTGGAAAAACGCCTTTAATCAGACGGTCTACAACCTCTTTTAAGAATAGTGTTCCTCGATGATTGAGTTCCGATTTATCTCCTGTAAGAAAAAAAACATCATGTAATCGTGATTTCGATCCATCTTCAGGCAACATATCACTAATTGTTCTTTGTAAGCCTTGCTCTTCTGTTCTTGCCGCAAAAGGACGCCGCTCTTCTCGGATCACACTGTTTCCAAATAGCTCGAAATGGTCATTACCACGCTTAAGTATAGCATCAAAAATTTCTTGCCATTGTTCATCTGTCATGTTTTCAAGACGTTCCTGAAGCTTGAAAAGGATGAGAGTAAACCCTTTTTCTAAAAGATCATCTATCACAGGCTCCACAATCGAAGAACTACTTCTGAGTAGAGTTCCTTGAACTCCTGTTCCCTCTTTTAAATTTTCTTTGATACCTTTACCAACAAGTTCCTTTAGACTCTTAGCTAAGGCAATGCCTTCTAGCCCTAGTTTCTGGTTAATCTCTTCCCTTCTTTTGGCTTCAAGATCTGCGAGTCTCTCTCCTCTTTGATCTACACCCAAAAGCCAGCGAGGAGCACTATATTTTAGGGTTTCATCTATTAGGCACTCTTTTGTAGTTGTTGCTACAGCACCTACGAGTTGCTGTATAGTAGCTACCCTCTCACTTGTTTCTTTGATTTTTTTTTGCGCTGTATCAACGAGTGCATCTTTTGTAGCAACAAATACATCATGTACAAAGGACGCTCCTCCATACATTTTTTGTGAACCTCTCCAAAAAGTATTAGTAATTCCTTGAAAAACGCCACTTACAAGACCTGAAACACTCGTTGAAGTCGCGAGTTCTCGAGAATTCTCTGCAGGTGAAACTCGTTGTCTTAATACTCCCCCACCTTGAATCGAAGGTGGTTGATTATTACTTCCACTACTACTCGGAGAGCTGTTTAGTTGTTCAATTGAGAGAGTACGTATTGACATTTTATTCCTAATATAAATCAAACCAAATATTTAAGCATGTTCTTCATTAAAAGTCACCGACTAATAAATCATGCTCTACCATGATAACAAAAAATATTAATGCAAAATAAAGACAGCAATAAATTGAATGAAATCGCTTGAATTTTTCAAAATTTAGCTGTATGAAACTAGCAAAAAAGGATAGAAAAAGTGGATTCAAAAAAAAAGGATATAAAAAACTTAATTTTAGTTCTATCCAGTGCTGTTTTGTTTGCCTGTGCGCTAGTAGGTATGGCTGTTCTGTATCTTGGTCCTAAAGGAGAATACAAAGTACAATCGGTTCTCATTAACCCTGACACTTTGCGCACTCTTTCGTTTGAATCGAGAGACCCGCAAAACGGTAAACGATTAAAATATCATTTTGATAAAATTGAGTACCAGGATTCAAAAAAAATCTCATATAACCAAATAGTCTCACTCGAAGAATTCGAAAAGTTATTCTATACAATTGCTTCAAAAAATAGTCTCAACGAAAATCCTTTAGAACTTGATACAAATTTCCAAATGGGAGACTATTCTATATTGAAAGTATGGGTGAAAGGGAAACATCCTCTTCTAGACGGCTTACATCAGCAGATTTTCCAAGAAATTCACTTTGCTAAAAATGGGAGTGGGCTGTTTAGAATTGAAATCCATCAATCGCAAGCAGAAGGTAAATGGGCCTACTTTCATTCAAACAGTATCAAGGACAAATTTTCGGAATGGATACAATAACTATGAATAACGCAGATTACACAAATCAAGAAGAACTTTTTTTTGAAGGAGACCAGCTCGCCTTAAAAACCACAATTCTCGTAGGCACCTACCAAGGCAGCAAAGAAAAACAAAACTGCCAGGACCATCTCGATGAACTTGAAGACTTAGCACAAACATATGGACTTACCGTTCTCGAAAAAATAGCTTGTCACATTAGGAAATATGATGCCTCCACTTATATTGGTAAGGGAAAAGTACAAGAAACAGTCGAAATGGCTAAAGAAAATGGAGCTGATTGTATTCTATTCGACGAAGAAATCCTTCCTAGTCAACAAAGAAATTTAGAAAAGAATTTTCAACTTCCTGTTTTAGATCGTACAGAACTCATACTGGGTATCTTTGCCCAAAGAGCACAGACAAAAGAAGCTAAACTTCAAGTAGAATTAGCGCAAACAAGATATAAATTACCACGACTCAAAAGGTTTTGGACACACCTTTCTCGTCAACGAGGTGGAGGCTCACACCTTAAAGGAGAAGGTGAGAAACAAATTGAAATCGATAAACGGCTTCTAAAACAACGCGTAGATCGAATCAGCTCTGAACTTAAAGAAGTTAGACTACATAGAGAGACGCAAAGAAGTTTACGTGTACGCACAGGTATTCCCACCTTTGCTATTATTGGCTATACAAATGCAGGGAAATCAACTTTACTCAATACTCTTACTGAAGCGGGGGTGTTTGTTGAAGATAAGCTATTTGCCACACTTGATACCACAACCAAACGCTTTACTCTCCCCAATCAACAAGAAATATTGCTCATTGATACCGTCGGTTTTATTAGAAAAATTCCTCATACTCTTGTTGCCGCTTTTAAAAGTACATTGGAAGAAGCTCTTTATGCAGATATTTTGTTGCATCTCGTGGATGTGAATCACCCCTTAGCTCTTGAACATGCTGAAGCTACCTATGATGTGTTTAAGGAGCTTAAAGTTGAAAATTCTCCTCCTATCATTACTGTATTAAATAAAATTGATGCTCTTGATAACCCTCACTCTACTGTCTCAAAATTTAGAGTACGTTATCCAAAAACTATAGCTATCTCAGCTAAAGAAGGTACAGGCCTAGACACTTTAGCTCTTACTATGGAAAAAGAGCTAGCAGCACTAAGACAAACAATGCTTTTGCGAGTACCACAAAGAGAGTATCATCTTGTAAGTGAAATCCAAAGGGATGGTCTCATACACCATCAAGAATACGAAGAGAATGATGTCTTGCTTAAAGCTGATATTCCAATTCGTTTAGTTTCTCGTTTAAAAAAGTATGAAAGATAATCTATGCCAAGCTTAAAAGACCTGCCGAGTTTGGATAGACCCAGAGAGCGTCTCCAAATGATGGGGGCTGAAAACTTATCAATTGCTGAGCTTATGGCAATTATCATCTCTAGTGGAACACGAGGAAAATCTGCTCTTGATTTAGCTCAAGAGATTCTTTCTACTTTTAAACCCCTGGAAAAGCTAATTGAAGTGAGTATTGAGGAGTTAAGCCAGATTAAAGGTTTGGGGGAAACAAAAGCAATTAAACTCAAAGCAGCTTTAACACTCAGTCAAAAATGTATACATATAAGCAAGCCCAAGCCTAAAAAAATTACACATCCAAACGAAGCCTATTATTTTATTAAGAATATTTTGGATGTAGAACAGAGAGAGGTTTTTCTTGCATTATTATTAGATTCTAAATGTCAACATATCTCTACCGAAGTAATTAGTATTGGTACTCTCAATCAAACACTTATCCATCCAAGAGAGGTCTTTTACCCTGCTATTCGACAAAAAGCAGCCTTTATTATTCTTTCTCATAATCATCCAAGTGGGGACCCTACACCTTCAAAAGAAGATCTAGAACTTACTTCCTCTCTTGTTCAGTCTGGAAAACTCCTGGAAATCCCTATTAAAGATCATCTTGTTGTTGGAAACAATCGCTACATATCCCTCCGAGAATTTAACCATCAACTATTTTAGTAAATAAAAACGTCATTAGAAGTGGTTTTTCTGGGAAAAAAGAAGTGAAACCCTTATGATACTCATCGTATGAAACTTGCCATTATAGGTGCTGGTTTTTGTGGTGTATATGCTGCTTTTCTAGCTTCCAAAGAATCTAATTTTGAAATCACTTTATTTGATGCTAAAGGTATCGCAGCAGGTGCTTCAGGTGTAGCCGCTGGCTTAATTCACCCGTTTGCTGGGAAAAGGGCAAACAAAAGTAAAGAGGCTGATCAAGCTTTTCCTCTTGTAAAAGAACTCATCCAAGAAATAGCCCCAAATTCTATCCTTCATAATGGTATTGTGCGTCCTTGTATTGATCAGCAACAAAGAAAAGATTTTTTTAGGTGTGCTGAAGCTCACCCTTGTGTGGAGTGGTGGGAACAAGATAAAGTATTGGATCATTTTCCTTTCTTACAACCTATACCAGGAATCTTTATTAAAGATGGTTTAGCCATCGATAGCCAAATATATCTTAAAGCGCTTATCAGAAGTTCTCGCTTTCATTTTGTTCGACAAGCTATTCAAAATCTTGATGAGCTACACGCTTTTGATTATGTTTTACTTTGTATTGGGCCTGGTCATCCACTCCTAAAAGAACTTATGCCTTTTCCCCATTCAAGGGTTAAGGGGCAATGTCTGCGCTTTCACTACCCCAAATCCCTTCCTGCACTTCCTTATGCTCTATCTGCAAAAGCGTATTTTGTGCATCAAAAAGAACAAGAAATCTGTACTGTAGGGGCTACCTTTGAACATCAATATGAAGATGAAGAGCCTTCTGTAGAAATTGCAAAGCAATACTTAAAGCAACGTATTGAGGAGGTAATGCCCTATTTGCTTTCTCAACCCCTCCTTTCAACAGAAGCAGCTGTGCGCTGTACGCTACCTCACCGTCACCCTGAATTAAGAGCTATTAATGCGCAAACACATCTTCTTTGGGGCTTTGGCTCAAAGGGGCTTTTGTATCATGTGAAGTTTGTGCAGGATTGGTGGCGCCTTATTCAGAATTAACTGCTAACTCTTTCCAGGATTGATAATTTTCTTCTAAAAGATCTAGAAAATTATACTCGCTTGGAAGTACCTCCACAAAGTTTTGCACAAAAGGCTTCACCATAACTTCTATAAATGTGGATTGTAAAATGGCCAAAGAGCCTAAATCTCGATCCATATTTGGAGAAATTGGTATGTTTAACGCTCGCTCTCGATCACCTTGTAAAAAAAACTCCTCACAAATTTTTTGTGCCCACTTCTTAGCCACTTTTGGAGGTCGCATCGCATTGGATAGATCTGCACATTTTAGGATACACTTTTGAAAAACTAAGACAACAGCTTCATTGACTTCTTCATGCGGGTTTAGCTTTGGAATCTCTTTTTTGTGCAAGTTAAATTGAGTCACAACGTTTAGGTGTATGGCCATATCAGTGGCAATGATAAGATCATAAATTTTATTCATCATCTCTTCTCTTTCTTGCCCTACAAATGAGGAAAGAATTGCACAATCCCTACGCAACAAAATTTTTTTAAGGCCTTCAAAAGCCATGATTTCTAGTGTTGAATCCATACCGTAAATTTTAAAAGGTATTGCCTGTGTTCGTGCTAAAAAAGTATTGCTGAATCCTGGATGTCCCATGTCATGAGCTATAGCGGCAATAAGTAAAACTAAACAGTCTTTGGGCCTTAGAAGCTCCTTAGCTCTACCTTGTATCAAGAGGCAAAAGACCATTTGTGTGACGTCAAAGGCATGAATATAGTTATGAAAAGGAACGTCTTGATACTCAGATTGGCACTCTCTAATGAAGCGCATAAGATTGTCTTTATCAATCTTAAATTCATTAAGAAGGTTTAGCTTTTCAAACATCAGAACCACAAACTCGTTTAAAAGCTTTATGTTCTCTTCATACTCAAAAATATTGAAGTTGATTGTAGGTAAATTAACAGTCATAGCTTCTTCTTTAAAAGAGTTTTTTTTGTTCTTTTTAACTTGTATGCTTTTTTTTATCAAAGAAAGAAATCAAGGCTTTATACTTGAGCTAAAAAAAAATTCCTTGAGAAGCTAAGGCTCCTTCTCATAGCATACGTTTAACAAATAGAATATAGAGATGATTCATTTTTTTGCTGGTATAATTTTTGATACATTCTATAAGTCCTATCAAGTTGTAGATAAAATGCTTGATACCTGTGAAAGTTTCGTAAGCCATAAACACCAAATTCTGCGTAAAAAAAATCTTTGTTTTTCTTGTTTTGCCCCTTGCTTGTATAGTAACCCCCGTTTGAATGTTCATCTGATAAGTACGGGGGATCTTGAAAATGAAGATACTCTAGCTAAAGAACTAGAAATCAATGCTAACTATTCTCAATCTCAGGTCATTCTAGCAGCATACGAGCGCTGGCACCTCGATTGTTTTGCTCGCTTAAAGGGAAATGTATGCGTAAGTATTTATGATGGTAGGTTGCAAAAAGTATTTATTCTAAGAGATCGTGTTGGTGAACAAAGTATTTATTGGTACCAAGATTCTAATCATTTTATTTTTGCTTCTGATCTTAAAAGCCTTTTAGCTTCGGGGCTTATTCCTCAAAAAGCAGCAAAAGAAGCCTTAGCTTCTTATTTGTATTTGGGCCATATTCCGCAAGATCAATCACCTGTCGAAAATGTGAATAAACTTCTTCCTGGCTATTACCTTCAGCACGATCTAGAGAAAAAACTGTCAATCCACTCTTACTGGTCTTATAGCCAAACATTTAAAAGAGAAGAAAAGGTTAAAACGGACCCTCAATTTTCATTACAACTTAAACAACTATTAGAAAAAAGCATCGGAAGTAAAACACTCTCATCTGGAGAGGCGCCAATATCAATCAACCTTAGCTCTAACATCTCGAGCTGCTTACTACTTAAGGAACTAGAAGCCAAAGAACTCACTGTCTCAACATCTTCCAAGGTCGGAGGAAAGAACTCCTCTTTTTGTCACCGCTTTATACAAAAAAAGCACAGCTTAAAAGAACTTCCCTTACAAGCTAAAGAGTTTGCGAAAGATTTCGTACAATTTATTTGGTTTTTAGGAGAACCTATCGCTAACCCTGAGCTTATTCATGAATGGAACTTCATTAAAAACTCAGTTTCAAAATCATCTCTTATCCTTTCTCCTTTCGGGGGAGATATTCTTCTAGGTGCGCCTGAACGTTACTTTTGCACAGACCCCAAACGTCATATTGAAGAGCCCTACCGCTTACCTTTTTGGAGAAAGTTTTTACTTAAGCTCTCACGTCCTTATATAAAGAAACACTTTTTTTCGCATCTTAGACGTGCTCAAACCAACCCATCCCATTTGCTCTATTTAAAACATACAGCTTATTTTAACAAAGATGAGCTATCTAAGCTTTCACCTTTTTTATCAAAATATTTTGTGCCAGATAATTTAATACAAAAATTCTATCATATGTATCGTGATTGTTCTGAAATTGTGACTCACTCTTACTTTGATGTAAAAACATTCCTTGTGGAGGGTAAGATTGCTCCTTTACAACATATAGCTCATGCATTTGGAAAATCTGCATGCTTCCCTTTTCTAGATGAGGACCTAATGAGTTATATAGCACAGCAACAGCATGCAAGCGATGCAGAAGAAAGACAAAATCTTTTTTTGGTAAATACCCTTCTTCATGATTATTTTGCCTACAAAAAGGAATATGAACCCAAGCTTTGGAAGGAGAAACACTATTTAGACTTTCTAGATGAAGCGCCTTGGCCTGAGGCTATCCAATCTTTATCTACGGGTATTTTAGTGGCTACGGGACTACTCAATAGAAGGTATGTAAAGAGGCTATGTGATAACAAAAAAAAGAAATATAAACAAAAAACGCAAATCTGGTCTATTCTCTGCCTAGAAGCCTGGTATAGACTTTTCATTTATCTACCTTTACCGCAAACTATCCCTGAAATTGAGTTGCTAGATTTACTGAATACAAAATAAGATCGCTTTGAGGAGTCTATCATGCCACTGCCTATGAGCACAGGGGAAGCTAAATCGCGCCCTCTTACTGAAAAGGAACGTTTCTATCTGCAAGCTAAAGCTCTTTGGGATAAACGCTGGAAAAACACTCCCGCTACTTTTTCTCCCATGCGACAGTCTCGTAGTCGTCAACACTTTCAACTATGTACATCATTCCTCACGCATATGAAGCTAGAGCCCGGTGCGAGGGTAATTGATTTGGGATGTGGACAAGGTGACCTTCTTAAAGCATTGGATAATAAGGGGTATACTCTTGAAGGCCTTGATATTTCTTCCATCCCTCTACATAGTCTTTCTTCCATAAAAACCTACCAAGAGGGACTACCAGAAACCTCTCTTCCAAGTGCCGAGTATGATCTAGTTATTTGCACAGAGGTGATTGGAGAACTCCCTCCTATCTACCACCGCTTACTCTTTTCGGAATGTGCGCGCCTTCTCAAAACAGACGGCATGCTCCTTTTTTCTTCAGCTCTGGATATTGATTCTATTTCCCCCCTCACGCAGCTTCATACTTTTTTTGCTAGTGAGTTTGATTTACTTGATCATCATCTACATTATCATATGTGGCAACTGCGCTTAAAACGATTGCTAAAATCGCCCATTTTTCGCTATTTCACCAAGCCTTTATTGGGTTTTGTGGAGCAGAATGCGTGGTTTTTACGTAGTCTTGAAAAACTATGCCAGCAGTTTAAAGGTGAAGAAGGTATTAGCCAAGTAACATATGTAGGAAGAAAAAGAAACCCTTTTAAAAGAAAGTCTAGATTGACTAAAGGTTAAAAAGGGGCCGGAGATTATCTCAAGGCTTGAAGAGAAATCCTTAAGGCTGCTACCTTCCGGTCCTGACCTAGTTCGGACGACTTCATTCCATGAGGTCCCCGGCTGTAATTGTACTATCTTATGATGGACTAGGTGTTTTTGTCGAGAGCTTATCTTCATTTTTTCGAAAAGCATGCTCTTTTTTTTGCAGAAAGTGCCGAAAAGCGGCCTCAGCATCGATCCCTTCTGCTTGAGCTTCTCTAATAAATTCAAATAATTTACTTCCAAAAGCAAGCTCTGGGTCTTCAGTTATGAGGCTAGGCTCCTCTCCAACTTTATCAAATTTTTTAAGCATTTTTTGCGCCTTTGCCAAGGAGGGAAGATCTTTAGGTATACCATCTAGAAGACTCTTTCTCTTTCTATTTCCTTTTTCTTGAGACTTGATACGCTCCCACTGCTCAATAAGCTCCGTTGTTGTTGAAATTTTAGCTTCTCCAAAAACATGGGGATGCCTTCTTACTAATTTTTCATAGATTGCTTTGAGCACATCTTCTGTGGAAAAAGCCCCTTCTTTTTCTCCTAGTTTACAAAAAAAGATAAAGTTAAAAGCTAAATCTCCAAGCTCTTCTAAAATCTTTTGGCGACAGCCTTCATCTACAGCCTCTACAAGCTCATATACCTCTTCTACCACCGACTTTCTAAGACTTTCAAATGTTTGTTCTTGGTCCCAAGGGCAGCCATTAGGCCCTAGTAAAATATCTGTTAAGCCTAGTAGGTCTGTAAACTCTTTCATCACATTCTCTCAAAAAAAATAAAAAAAAGCATACACACTTATCTCATTGATTTCAATAAGATATGATCTTATACTTATTTTTTTGTTTAGAGCGAGAAATCTGTATGAAAAAACAAGCCATTTTCGTGGCCGCAACGGGTCAACACGTGGGAAAAACAACCATTTGCTTAGGTTTAGTGCATGGTCTAAAAAAACGTTTAAAGAACGTGGGCTTTATTAAGCCAGTTGGACAACGAGGCGTAAAAATTGAAGACTCTCTACACGTGGATAAAGATGTAGCTCTTTTTAAAAGACACTTTAAACTCTCCCATTCTTTTACGGATATGAGCCCCGTATTGATTCCTCAAGGTTTTACTAGGCAGTATTTAGATGGTGAAATTTCATTAACAAAGCTTTGCCAGCGTATTACGACTAGTTACGACCTCATAACAAGAGATAGTCGCTTTACTGTAGTGGAAGGCACAGGCCACTCGGGCGTGGGCTCAATTGTAGACTTAAATAACGCTAAAGTAGCAGGGTTACTTGGTTTAGATGTTCTTTTAGTAGTTTCAGGCGGCCTTGGCTCGGCTCTAGATCAACTCGCTTTGAATAAAGTGATGTTTGATTCTTATGGGGTAAAAATTCGAGGCATCATCTTAAACAGGGTACTTCCAGAAAAAAGAAAAATGATTCTTGAGTATTTCCCGAAAGCACTCAAACGCTGGAATATTCCATTATTGGGTGCTGTGCCTTATGATGAGTTCTTGAGTGAACCTACTCTTAGAGATTTTGAGCTTTTATTTGATGAAAAGCTTTTTGCCGGACAAGAGCATGCTTTACGTCACTTTCATCACATGAGAATGGTAGCCACCTCAGCCGATACATTTGCAAACTCTCTCACACACAATGAACTCATTATTACCTCTGCAGAAAGAGAAGATATTATTTTAGGGACAATTGATAAGCATATTCGTTATAAGGAGATGACTAAGGGAAAAGATATGGAAGGAGGTATTATTGTAACAGGAGCTATTCCTCCATCAGAACCTATTAAAGCCGCCTTGGCAGAAGCAAAAATACCTTCTCTTTACGTGCCGCAAAGTAATTATAAAGTCATGAAGATTTTAACCTCTCATACAGCAAAGATTAGAGAAGAAGATTTACCCAAGATTAAAGAAGCTACTGATATTGTGGAAAAAAATATTGATTTTGATTTACTACTGGAGAATCTGTTATCTGAAGTATAAAAAAGGATGAAGGGCCATTGGGGAAGTTCATTCCCGCCCGAACACCTTCATCCAGACAACACTATATGTTTTATTTTAAAAAATCAACTTCCTTATCTATATAATTTAACTCTTCTCTACGGACTCCTACCACTTGTAAGAATCACTTTATTTATTGGGGTTTAGTATGAAAAAAGTCTAGCGTGCAGTCATACTGGACTTGTATTATACTAGGTTAAAGACTTAGCTTTATTTTGTTTT
>MDTB01174458.1_pt1 | contig 10985 bp, 7 predicted proteins | sample 811161 | NCBI WGS metagenome assembly MDTB01 (sample SAMN05326650, study PRJNA326480) | marine metagenome | isolation source: seawater | place: Mediterranean Sea | collected 2009 | reverse complement strand
TTGAAATCAATTTTATGAAGTTAGATTTCTTAATTTTACAGAAAAAAGATGAAATTTATTTACCCATTCATGCTCTTGTTTATTGTATCATGTCAAAGTGATGCGTCTCATAATGCCAATTCTGATGTTCAAAAGTCAGAAGAGCTTGCTGATGAGAAAAAGCCTGAAGCAGATTATCAGTGTGTTGCCAAAGTATCAGGAATGGTTTGTAAAATGGGCTGCGGTGGTGCTATTCGTAAAGAGCTCACAAGCCTAAAAGGGGTAAGTAGAGTTGCTGTAGATTATGAAGAAAATCGTGAAGAACAAATCATACGTGTTTTTTACAATTCTAGATTTCATAATGAAAAAGAAATTTACGCTGAATTGGAAAAAATAAATGATGGACAATTTAGTGTTGGGACCACCAAATCAGAGTCTCTGAACAATCCATTATAAATTAATTTTAACAAATTCGTTTGCAGCTTTTTTATAAAGAATATGGTGAAGGAAAACCTGTAGTCATTTTACATGGTTTATTTGGTTTCTCCGATAATTGGAAGTCACAGGCAAAGGTACTCGCTAATTATTTCAGGGTAATTGTGGTCGATCTTCGAAATCATGGTCGATCAGAATGGGCTGATCTTCACAGCTATGAATCTATGGCCAATGATGTGATTGAAACCATGGATTTTTTATCCCTGTCTCAATTTCATGTTATTGGTCACTCCATGGGAGGAAAAGTTGCGATGCATTTGGCTCAGTCTTATCCTGAGCGAATATTGAAAACAGTAGTTGTAGATATGGGTGTAAAAGCCTATCCAATGCATCATCAAGATTTAATTGAAGCGATTAAAGCAGTGCCAATTGACACAATTACAGCTCGAAGCCAGGTCAATACTTTTTTGTCGAATAGAATTCCAGAGGAGGGTGTAAGACAGTTTTTACTAAAGAATTTATATTGGATAGAAAGAGGAAAGCTTGCTTGGAGAATGAATATAGCTGTTTTGGAGGCCAATATGCCTTTAATTTTAGATGCTTTGCCAGAGACTGAAGTTCTTGGCCCTACGCTATTTATTAAAGGGGCTAATTCCAGATATATTTTGGAAGAGGATTTCGAAGCGATCGAAAATATTTTTTTGGATAGTGAAATCCAGTCTATCACCGATGCTGGACATTGGGTGCATGCCGATTGTTTCGAAGAATTTTTAGAGAGCGTTCTTGCTTTTTTATTGCGCTAAATGAAATATTAGTGCATAAAAAAACCGCACCCTAAGGAGCGGTTTCTTTATGTTTAGAACATATTATTTTCTTACAACAACTTTCGTCATTTGAACATTTGTTCCGTTGCTTACTTTAATCATGTAAACTCCGTTAGACAAACCTTCCGTTGAGAAAGAAGCTTGTGTTCCATTCACAGTTGAAGTCATTACTTCTTTTCCTGATAAGCTCATAACGCTGATTGAAGCATTTGTAGCATCAGTAAACTTGATGTTCACAACATCGCTAGTTGGGTTAGGATAAACCTCAAACGAATTGTTTGTAGTTTCTTCAATTCCTGCTAGGTTTTCGTTAAAGTTCATTCTTACTTCTGGCGTAGAAGTCGTGTAGTACCACGTAGCATCTGTACCATCATAATAATTCGACGTTTGTGGAGCAGATACACCAGAAGTTGCAACTACAAGGTCGTTAGAAACACCACCATCACCATAAGTCGCAGCAACAACAAGGTAAGGCTGACCTGCAGTCAACATCGTAGGTGATTGTAAAACAAATGATTTTACATTTCCTAAATCCCCAGCGTCAAGTGACAAGATATCAGATTCGGTGATGAAAATAAAATCTCCCGTTTCTGCGTCAATACTGTATAATTTTGCGCGAACCTCAGCACCTTCTACAGATGAAGTAGAAACTGTTACATCAACTCCATAAATCATAGCGTCAGCATACATGTCAAAGATGTTCCCAACTTCGTACTCATTTCCACTGTTAAATGTTCCATTTGTCGCTGTACCTGGGTCTCTAGCGTAGATGTATTCGTTCACATCAACAGTATAACTTTCAAATACATTGTTGTTTAAATCTTCTTCAACTTCCGCAGCATCTGTTGCTACACTAAATTCAATTGTGTGAACTGCAGCTGTTGCAGGAGGAGTTAACTCAGCTGTACAAGCCAAAGTGTCTTGTGCTCCCTGCGCCAATAATAATGCATCAGAAGTCCCTGTATAAACACCAGTATATGTCGCAGAGAATGTTGCATTAATATCAGCAACACCTTGGTTACTAACAACACCAGCGAAAGAAATAGGTGCAACTTGCGTTGTAGGTACTTGGTAGTATGCCAATGGCTCTCCCCAAGCTCCTGTAGAACCTACGATTACATTGTTTAATTCAGCATCAAAGTCATCGATTTCGTTTATTCTAACGTCATCAACAGCCCAATACCACGCCCAATAATCATTATCATTATAGTAGAACTGGATAAGAACTTGAGCTTGGTTTCCTGCTACCGCAGAAATGTCAATACTCTCATATACTGGGTTACCAGCACTTTGGTCTCCAGGATAGTTGTCAGTCTCCTCACATCCTATGCAGTTACCAGTATCATCAACACCACATGTAAGTTGGTATTCAGTCCAAGTAGCTCCGTTATCACCAGATACTCTTACACCTCTAGTATCTTGCCACCATCTGTAGTTGTGCTGAAATGACAGCTTAACAAATTCAGAACCTGTAAGATCGATAGGAGTTACCAAAGTTGCGTTTGTAACAATTGGAGTTCCTTCAAAGTCAGTAGAGTTGTTCCCATCTGAGTTTACGAATAAGAAACCATCACTTGCTGTGGTAGAAGCCATTGGAGACAATGCACCAACAGGTATAACAGCAGGGTCAGTAGAGAACTCCCAACCAGCAGGATTTACTCCATCAATAGTGATGTTCCAAAGTGATTGATCTGCGAAGCTATCTTCCCAAAGAAGGGCTCCTTTACTTTCAGTCTGCGCCGATGGCTTAACTGTAGTTGAAAAATTGTCTTGCTTCGTCACTTGTTGTTCAGCTCTGTTTATTTTTTGAGCGCTAACAGATCCGAAAACAGACAAACATAAAATAATACTGTAGATTTTCTTCATTGTAATAAATTTAATTTGAGCTACAAATATAGGGATTTAATCTTGTTTCAAAAAATAAAAAAGGTCTTTAATAGCTCCTTTTCTGTAATTGCTTTGTTAGCAACCAAAGTCCTGATTCAGAATTATTTACATCAATTTCATTGAGGTGGTATTCAGCTTTTTTATAGAAATCACCCATGAGATCATGACATTTTTCTTGAACTTTCAGTGTTTTGAAAAGGGCCATGATTCCTTCTATTTTCTTTCCAATATTAGTTTCAGATGAAAGTTTTTCAAGGGTTTTGAGCTGTTTTTCATTTGCGCTCTCTTTTGCGATAACCATGAGCAGCGTATTTTTATTGGCGATTATATCTCCACCTATTTGTTTTCCAACTAGTTTTGGATCGCCGTATAAATCAAGAAGGTCATCCTGAATTTGAAAAGCGATTCCCATATTTAAGCCATAGGCATAAAGATCAGTTTGTTCTTGTACATCACCGCCTCCAACAATCGCTCCCATTTGTAAAGCACATCCCAAAAGAACAGATGTTTTTAGTGTAATCATCTGAATGTACTCTTCTTGGGTCACCTTAGAGATCTTTTCGAAATCCATATCCATTTGCTGACCTTCACACACTTCTATCGCGGTTTTATTAAAGACTTCAATTAGTTGTTGTGAGATTTGAGGAGAGTAGCCATTTAAGTATTGATACGCTTTAACGAGCATCACATCTCCAGACAGTATGGCAATGTTTTGGTCCCACTTTTTGTGCACGGTTTGTTGTCCTCTGCGTACTGGAGCTTCATCCATAATGTCATCGTGAACGAGCGAGAAGTTATGAAAAATCTCTACTGCCAAGGCAGCGTTTAGAGGGTCGTTCAATGCACTTTTATCAAATTTCTCAGCTGCTAAAAGTGTAAGAATAGGTCTAATTCTCTTTCCTCCGAGCTGAAAAAAATAGCGCAATGGGTCATATAAATTGCTAGGGTGCTCAGGGAGCTTTATGTCCGCGAGTGCCTTGTTTATCTTTTTTGTATAATCTTTAAGAAAGTCCATTAATTTTCAAGCAATTCTAATAGATACGTCCCATAACCACTTTTCTCTAATGGTTTTGCAAGCTTGCGCAATTGCTCTTTTGAAATAAATCCTTTTTTGAATGCAATCTCTTCGATACAACCGATCTTTAAACCCTGTCTTTCTTCCACGACTTGGACAAATTGAGAGGCTTGCATGAGAGAGGAAAAGGTTCCCGTATCTAACCACGCAGTGCCTCTATCAAGCACGCCAACTTTTAATTTACCTCTTCGCAAGTATTCCGCATTTACATCACTGATTTCGTATTCTCCTCTCGCAGAGGGTTGAATCGATTTTGCAATTTCAATGACTGAGTTGTCATAGAAATAAAGGCCTGGTACTGCATAATTGGATTTCGGAGCAATAGGTTTTTCTTCAATCGACAGAGCATTCATGTGCTCATCGAAGTCAACAACACCATAGCGTTCTGGGTCTTTTACGTGATAGGCATAAATAACACCTCCATCCGGATCATTGTGCTCATGGAGCAGTTTATTCAATCCTCCACCGTGAAAAATATTATCGCCTAATATCAATGAAACTTTATCTTTCCCAATAAAATCCTCACCAATAATGAAGGCTTGTGCCAATCCATTTGGCACCTCTTGAACAGCATATTCAAAAGAACAACCATATTTTTTTCCATCCCCCAATAACTTTTCAAAGTTAGGTAGGTCATGTGGTGTAGATATAATCAATATTTCATTGATTCCTGCGCGCATCAAAATCGACAAAGGATAATAAATCATTGGTTTATCGAAAATCGGCATGAGCTGTTTACTAACCGCTAATGTCAGCGGATGAAGTCTTGTGCCTGATCCACCGGCTAAAATAATTCCTTTCATAATTCCTTACTTTTTTAAGAATTGTCTTCTTTTTCTTCTTCCTCTTTTTCTAATGCAAGCGCATTCCATTCTACCTCATCCTCATCTTCATATGCCTCAAAGTACGGCTCCTTAAAAGATTTTGTTGTGATGAGCCTATCGAGTGAAAGAAGTAGTGAGGGAAGAACCATGAGATTCGTGAGCATGGCAATTAATAAAGTGATGGATACGAGCATACCCAATGCTTGGGTTCCTCCAAATTGAGAAAATGTAAATACTGAGAAACCAGAAAAAAGTACAATAGAAGTATAAAACATCCCTAGTCCAGCTTCTCTCGTTGCATTATTAATACAAGCTTTTAGATTCCATTCATTCGTCTTAAGCTCTTGTCGATACTTTGCCAAGTAGTGTATCGTATCATCTACCGATATTCCAAATGCAATGCTAAATACCAATAACGTAGAAGGTTTTAAAGGTATCCCAAACCAACCCATAATCCCTCCTGTAAACAGTAGGGGGATGATATTAGGAATCATTGAAATAATGACCATTCTCCATGATCTAAAGAGTATAGCCATTAGAATTCCAATGGAAATAATAGCAAAAATAAGACTCGTGATGAGATTCTTTACAAGATATTTGGTTCCCTCAGCGGCGACAACGGAGGTGCCGGTAAAGGTGACCTCAAAATATTCTTTTTCAATGGCATTATACATTGAAGAATGAAATCCGATTGAATCCATGGACTCATATAAATAGGTTTTATCTTCGTAAAGTTTATTCTTTTGTTCAATATTGCTAGCCGATACCCTGTCAATGAGTGATCGTTTTATTGCTGGTTCGAGTATAAAAATTGAGTCGACGTAATCAGCGCTTAAGGAATCTTCCTCATCTTTCGGCCAGTTGATTTTTGCATAATAGTCTTCGAGATCATCTTTCTTAGGATTAAGTATTTTATCAACAGTGCTTTTTAAATACTTTACTTTTTGTGCAACATCATATGAGCCTAGGTCCTTCATTTGGCTTCTGACACGAATATGTTGAGAGTTTGTATCTAGAACCTCCTTAATTGAAAACCCACCGTTGTAGATATCCCCTTGGAATAATTTTTTAAAGTACTCTTTCTGTCTTCTGCTCGAAGTTTTGGCCATTCCAACTTGTCGAATACGTAGTTTATATTTGGTGGCATCATTCGAATAATACGCCATATTTAGCGCTTTGATGAAGTCTACAATAGAAATACTTTTAGAAAAAAGAGAATCATTTTTCAGCGTATCTTGAATAGCATCAATTCGTGCTAATTTATTTAGCGTGTTGTTGATTTTTTGAGAGTTCATTTCCTTGAAATTGAACAAATCCTTGTCATTGTAATGAATCATCATTTCAAAAGGAATAGACCCCCCAAAGTGCTTTTCTAAAAAACGCACATCTTTACTTATTGGGTCGTTCACAGGAAGGTCACCGGTGAGATTTCCCGTAGCCTCCATTTTATATAGACCAATGAAGCTCACTATAATTAGCAACAGGGTTGTAAGATAGATTAATGGTCTACGATGCTCTGTATTATAAACGATAAAGTCCAGCATTCCTGTCGCGATTTTTCTATCAAGGTGTTTGAGGTGTCTAGTTTTTGGGCGCTTAGAAAACGATGCGATGATCGGAAGTACACATATCGATATAACAAATACCAGCATAATATTAATCGATGCAGCGATTCCAAATTCCATTAATTTCGTAGAATTTGTAAATGCGAAGGTCATGAATCCTAGCGCGGTAGTAAAGTTGGTCAATAGGGTTGCCGTACCAATTTTTTGAATCACTCGCGATAATGCTTTGACTTTATTGCCATGCTCTTTTACCTCTTGATGAAACTTGGTCATCAAAAAGACACAGTTTGGTATACCAATGACAATCATCAAAGGAGGAATCAGCGCCATAAGAATCGATAAATCAAACCCCATTGCTCCTATGCTTCCAAGTGCCCAGACTACGGCGATGGCCACTACGGTAAGACATATAGCTACAACTCTTAAAGACCGAAAGAAAAGGTAAAGTAGCACGCCTGTTACAAGCATTGAAGCCATAATGAAAAGAAACATTTCATTTTGAATCCTTGCGGCAATCACCACCCTTAGGTGTGGCAGTCCAGCAAAATGCATTGGGCCAAATGCCGGTTCATAAGAACGTGCGAGGTCCTCAATTTGAAGAACAATTTTAGATTTTTTTTGATCGGCAAGTGTTGATTCAGATATGCCAATCATCATTACAGATACGTTTCCGCTATCACTATACAGAAGACCTCTATAGAATGGATTTGTCCGTACCTCCTCCTTAATGACTTGGATGCTTTTTTTCTTAAAAAGCGTGTCGTCCTCTTCAAAGATACGTTCAAAAACAAATTCCTTATTTTCTTTGTCGTTTTTTAAGGTGATTAAGGTGGCTTCAGAAGTAACGGATTCAACACCTTTAAATTTTAAAATAGAATCACCTAACTGCTTCCATTTTTTGAACCTGCTCTCGGTGTAAAGAGAATCTGTTTTAACGGCAAAAACCAATACGTTTCCATCCTCACCAAATAATTTCTTGAATTTGTTGTAATTCGTCGTTGTAGGGGAGTCCTTGGGAAGAACGATTCCGTATTTATTATCAAGCTTCAGGTTGGTGAGGGCAGAGTAACCAAACATTACGGTTATCAAAGCAATTGCTCCTAAAATAAGGAAACGGTTACGTAAAATAATATTTGCAATTCCTTGCCACATACTTGTCAGTTCTCGAAGGAGTGTAAAAGTAAAGATTTACTTTGACATAGAGACAAAGGATAGCATTGCTTAAAGCCACCTGAAAAGGTCGTCAAACATACCTTTACCCCAGGGAGTGTTTCCGTAATCTTTTTCAATTTTATATTTCAGCTTCTCAATCGTAAATACTTTGTTTTTCCCAACATCAGGAATAAGTTCTTCTTGCGTGGGTTTTGTAAACTCAACCGACTTGGCAAAATATACGATGCCGCCATCTTCAGTGGCTAGTCCTAAAATAACCCCAGGTAGTCCACAGTAACCTTCTGGTCCAATGGAGGTGGTTAGCTCTGAGGCATACCAGGCATAGATGCGTGTGGTATCATTTTTTTCATAGAGCGCTTTTCTACATTTATAACCGCTGATATTTCGCGTACTGTTTGTGATTTTCCATTTACGTTGAGGTAAAGAATCTTTGAGGTAAACATTCTGGCCAAAAAGTCCTAGGATAATAAACTGTGCGTTTTCCTGTAGGTATTGATAGTAGTAGTTCTTGGTTGTAAGCCAACCCATTCTCCCTTCATCAACTTGCTGTATGGGTCTGAATACGGATGAGGTGTCGTTGAATAAAAGTTCAAATTTGTCAATTTTAATTTTGTTCTCCTCTGTAACAAAACGCATCATTCTCGACTTATCCTTGTATTTTTTTAAAAGATTTGTTTTTCTTTCAAAGGTAATTTTCCCATAATTATGATACTGTCCAATGAGATTAGAGCTGCAAAAGAAAATAAAGATGGCAATTAGTTTCACGGATTTAACCCCAACGTTTGTAATCATCTTCTTTGGTTTTATTGTTGTTAAATTTATAAGTAAGTCTCATCAAGAAGTATCTTGATATGATCTGAGTGAAATTATCTGTTATTACGTTACCGTTAACTTGACGCAAGAGGTTAACATTTTGGTTGAGTAGGTCGTTTCCGTTTATGGAAAGAATGAGATTTTGGGTTTTTAGGAAGTTTTTACTCAGCTCACCATTGACGATTAAAATTTTATTATTAAATCCATCTGCACGTCCTGAGTTAATGATAAACCTAGCATCCGCTTTTAGCATGAATCCGCCTCTGATTCTCCATTCAAGCCTTGCAGTGTATTCCTGCGTGCTATACGGCTGATTGGCAAATGCGGACAAGGATGTTTTAGGATTGACATAAGCATAACTGTTTCTGATACTAAATTCAAGTGAGTCTAAGTTAAATTCGATACCGAGGCCTCCTGAAACTGAGGTATTTTCCGTAATATTCTCTTGATCAGAAATGTAGTTTGTATTTCGATTATAGCTTGCATTTAAATTTGGCTCAAATTCAATTTTTCTATTCAGAATTGGAAAACCTGCTCCTGCAAATAGGTTTGCAAAAATATTACCATCGACATTTCTAGTTTCAGAAATCGTCCGTCCGTATTCATCAAAACTCGTGCTACTTGCAAATGCATTATCAATATATGTTGCATTCAGACCACTCCAAATATACCTTCCAGAAAGTGCTTGCCAAGAATTGAAGTTAATTCTTACTGAATGCAGATAATTTGGCTCTAAGTCGGGATTCCCTATTTGAATAGCATTGGGGTTAGAGTTATCTTGAACAGGCTGCAAATCATTGATAGACGGCTGTTGAGATTGCGTGTTGTACCTGAAATTGAAACGCTTGGATCGTGAAGGTTTATATTGATATCTAAATTGAGGTAAATAATTGCTAATGTCTTGTTTGGTAATATTTCCTGTAGCAAGATTGTTATTATCAATGGCAATATTTCTGTAGCCAATACCCGCCTGAATAAGGTGTTTATATATTTCATAGCTCAGCACTGCCGTTCCCCGATGCTGTATTCTAAGGTTGTCAAAGTTGTTTGACAAGTCATCTACTTGGACATCGTTATTTAACCTATCTGTGGTCAGGATTTCTTGGTCAGATCGGTTGTTTTGAAACAGGTATTCGAGCTGAAGTCTAAACTTCTCCGTTAACGGCTCTGTATAGGTAAGCTTACTTGATTGATTGATATAGCTATTTGCGTTGGTTTTGTCTTGGAGCGTTGACTCATTGTAGGCGTTAGGAAGGTAGTATGCTGAATTATTTTCAAGTATACTTTCCGTCTCATTGTTCTGTGTTCTCAAGACATATTCGGCTTTCAGCTCTCTTTTCGGCTTTTTAAATTTTCTCTTTATTCTGAATTCTGAGGTACTCGAAAAACCTTTTGAATCGTTGCCATTTAAAATTGAGGTCGCTAATGAGGTTGAGTCCTCACTTGTGCGAAATTCATTTTCTGTTAACCTACTTGAATTTGCTTGGTCAAATCGAATGCTAGGTTTGATTTCTATTGAAGTTAAGGAATCCAAGTTTGTTTTATAGGATAAGTTAATTCTGTGAGATTTACTCGTATCGGTTTGCGTAATTTTATCAAATGTGCTATAGCTAGAATCTTGCAGAAAATAAGATGACCTGCTCCTTGATACCGCATTCAATTGTTCCTCATAATAGGAATAATTAAAATTAAGCTTTCCCGTTTTTCCTATTCGGTCCGAGTAATAAAGGCCAGACTTAAGAGTTCGCGGAATACCACTCGTATTTTGTTGCGTAGATTGATCCCACCATTTCCCGCTCCGTTCATTGTCAAGGCCAAACTTTGAAGCGTCTCCAAAACCTATGTTTGATTTAGGGGTATTTGAGGTTAGGGCAAAGACTGAAATTTTACGTTTCTTGTTGAAGTTGTTATACAAAAATTCACCTTCGTAAAATGCATTGTCCTCGAAAAGCGCAAAGTCTGATGCACCCGTTATTTTTCCGAAGTATCCTTTTTTTGCATCGTCTTTTAATCTAAGGTCCAATACCTGCATTTTGTCATCGTCTCCGATTGAGGCCCCTTCACGTTCTTTTTCGTATACCTCAACAGTTTCGATACCCTTGGCGCCTAGGTTTTTCGTCGCAATTGTTGGATCAGAACCAAAAAACTCATCTCCATCTACCAATACTTGTTCTATATCTTGTCCTTGAGAGGTAATCGCACCATTCTCGTCTACACTAATTCCTGGGAGCTTTTTTAGGAGGTCTTCAACTACTGCATTTTCTGCAACTTTGAATGAATCTGCCACATAAACAAGCGTATCACCTCTGAAAAAAATTGGATTTTTATTGGCGAAAATAACGACCTCCTCTAAATCTTGTGATTTTGGGTTGAGCTTGACGACGGGAATATCTATTTCATTATTCACCTC
>MDTB01138052.1_pt1 | contig 10985 bp, 13 predicted proteins | sample 811161 | NCBI WGS metagenome assembly MDTB01 (sample SAMN05326650, study PRJNA326480) | marine metagenome | isolation source: seawater | place: Mediterranean Sea | collected 2009 | reverse complement strand
TTAACAATCCAGTTATCTTTTATTTTTTTACTATGGTTTGTGACTTTTCCATTTTTAATTTTAATTTTTAAATCTTCGTCATAAAAATCAAAATTTTTAAAATATTCTTTTATCATATATCCCTTATACCCTAAGCAAATAATGAAATCATTGATTCCATTTTTTGATAGATGTTTCATGATATGCCATATTATTGGTCTTCCTCCAATTTCTATCATCGGCTTTGGTTTATTTATAGTTTCCTCAGAAATTCTTGTACCAAGTCCACCTGCTAAAATGACTGCTTTCATTATCTAACTCTTTTTAAATATCCATTTATTCCGGCGGTAATAATTAATTTATTTTGAATTTTTTTATCAATTACAAAATTTTTATTTTTTTTTAGGAATAGTTTTACTGCTGTATAAGGATTATTTCCTTTATCCCAATCTCTATTTTTATAAAAATTTTTCGGCATTAGTTCAATAATAGTATCAAATACTATACAATAACTTCCTTTTGAAACTAACTTGCTATAAAATTCTAATTCTTTTAAAACGTGATCGTGAGTATGACTAGAGTCTAAAATCACTAAAATTTTTTTTTTATTTCTAGCATAATCCATTACTTTTTTTTTTGTTTTTTCTGAAACGCTACTACCTTCTATAATATCTATATATTTATATAAGCTATCTTTTAAAATTTTTTTTTTGTTTTTTTTTTTTAAATTAATATCAATACCTAGAACTTTTCTATTTATTTTTTTTTTTTTAGATTGATTTATTAAGTGTAAATTAGCAGCATTAAATATTAACGAACCTCCATGAGCTATACCAACATCAATGATTAAATCTGGTTTAATTTTCCATGTTATTTCCATTAATGAGAAAATATCTTGTGGGTATTGAATTATTGGAACATCTTTAAATTTAAAGTTATAGGAATACTTTTTTTTCAAGGATTCGATAAGGAATTTATTTCCGTAATTATCAAGTTTCATCAAAATAACTTTTTAATTCACTTCTAATTTGTTTATATGTTTCTTTTTTACAAATTAAAATATTATAAAATGGTGATTTTTTAATTTTCATTATTCTTTTTAAAGATAGTTTCTTATCATCAATTGAAATATAATAATATCCATAATCTTTGAACAAATAATTTAGTTTATTAGCAATATTATCATTTAATACTTCTATTAAGAATTCAGGTTTGAATTTTTTTAAGTATTTTCCCATACCTTTTAAAACATAATATTCATGAAGTTCTACATCTAACTTCACTAAATCAACTGATTTTATATTATTTTCATTAATAAAATTATCTAATCTGATTGTTTTTATTTTTTTTAAATTTTTATTATTCTTAATTTGATAACCATCAAAATAAACAAAGCCATCTTTATTACTTAAAGCTAAATTATTGATATTTATCTGAAAATTATTTTTTTTATTTGCTCTTTCAATTGCTCTAGTAAAAATTTTATTCGGTTCAAATGCATAAATTTCTGATTGTGTGTTTAAAGCTGCGGAAAGTAAAGAATATACCCCTGTATTCGCTCCAATATCAAATATTATTTTCTTATTTTTTATAATTTTACTCCATATTTTTACACTTAATGGTTCCCATGTTTTTCCAAGTCCATTCCAAAATATTTCGTTTTCGATGATAGTTGGTAATGAATATATATAAAAATTAATATTTAAATATTTTACGGAAAAAAATCCTTTAAACCACAGATGTTTATAAATATTTTGTTTTATCTTAAAATTTTTTTTCAAAAAAAGAAAAACAAATTTCTTAAAAGGAATATTTAAATATATAAATCTTAAAAAATTTTTCACTTTTTAAAAAAATAGTTCTTAAGTTTTTTATTTTTTTTTACATCTTGAAGATTTTTAATATTATCAATAGCATACCACTGGCCAGGGTACACATGGCTCAAATATAATTTTTTTTTTACAATCAACTGTTTCCACAATTTATCAAATGAATTTGAGTATGAAGTTATTTTATTTATTTTATATGGATTTATTATTTGGATGCCTGAAGCATATATGTCTGTTTTTTTATTTCTACTAAGATTGATGATTTTATTTTTTTTTTTGGTAATAAAATCTCCATGACAATTTTTAACAGGTTTTACTGGAAAAATAAGACAAGCAGGCATATTGAGTCTTCTATATTCTTTTACAATAAAATTATAATTCAATTTGAATAAGTTATCGCAAGTCAAAACTAATACAGGCTTGTTAGTTTTTGATAACAGTGATTTATAAATCCACCAAGAATTACCTTTACCCTCAGTATTTAATATTGCTCTTGTACCTTTATTTATTACATGTGCTGAAAGTTTTGAGGACTTATACCCTACTGTTATATAAACATTTTTAATTTTTTTATTAATATTTTCAATACCTCTCTCAATAAGTGATTGTCCATTTATTTTTATCATAGGTTTGGGAATATTTTTGGATAGAGGCATCATACGGACACCTCTACCTGCAGCTAAAATAATTGCATTTTCTATTTTCATAGAAATTTTGGTTTATTTGATATTAAGTCTTTAATCTCTTTAAATGTGTATTTTTGTGAATTATTTGAATTAAAATCTTTTTTAATTTTTTCTTTAAAAGTATCTAACAAAATAATTCTTCCAATTTTAGTATTTGTATATTTAACACTTCCATACTCAAAAGATGAAATTATTGACTCATAATATTTATCACCTGGACGACTTTTAACTTTCTTCCATTTTGTATTATAAATTTCGCACCATACTGAGAGTAAGTCTTTAATCTTAGCAGACTTCATTTTGGGTATAATTATTTTCGAACTAAAAAAATTGATATTTTTTATTGTAAGATTTATTAATTCACAAGCGTCGTCAATTGAATAAAAAAATCTTGTCATTTCAGGACCTGTACTTTCAACTAAATTATTTTTTTCAGTCATTGAGAGCCATATAGGAAATATAGATCCAGTAGACCAAGGCAAATTACCAAATCTTAAACATGCAACTTTCATTTTTGAATTTAAACTATCTAGTAAAATCGATTTCTCCATTACTGATTTTGATAAGCTATAAATATTATTAAATGGTGGCGCAGCTTTATCTGTTGATATTGCTATAAAATTTTTAACATTAAATTTTTTTGCAACTCTGAACAAATTTAAAGTACCCAGAATATTTGTATCTATACATTCTAAAGGAAAATTTTCGGCAAGATCAACATATTTTGTGGCTGCAGAATGTATTATTGTATCTGGACGAATTTTTGAAATACAATCAATAACACTATTTAAATTTGAAATTTCACATGGATAATATTCAAGATTTAATTCTTTACCTGCTACTCTACATCTCTCAATACTTCTTCCTGATAAAATTATTTTATAATTTTTTTTATTCTTTAAAAAAAATGCCAAGTTTTTTCCTAAAAACCCTGTGGCGCCAGTTATTAATATCTTTTTCATAAATTGTAAGTTTGATATAATTTAGAAAAATGATCATCTAAATTAAACTTATATTTAGCACGAAAATATGCATTTTTTGCAATTAATGAGGAATTTATCCTCTTTTTTTCATGAAAATTAATTCCATCAACAATTGAGTAAATGTTATTTGGATTGCAGAAATATGTGTTTATTCGATTTTTACATATTTCATTAGCAATACCAGATTTAGAAAAAATAGTCGGAACTTTTGAAAGCATAGATTCGATGTATGTTTGACCAAAAGCCTCATATGCACCTGGTTTTGGTACATGAATAAATAAATCAAAACATCTATAAAGACTCAAAATATCTTCCTCAAACTCAATTATTCTGTAGTCATTTTTATTTAGGCATTTTAACTTATTTATGACTGTTTTTGAATAATCATTATTTTGTTTCACATTTGCTAAAACTAATATTGATTTAGGATTGTGATACTTTTTATATATGATGAATGCATCGATTATTTTATCAACATTTTTCCAATACACTATTCTTGATATTACTCCTATAATATAATAATTTTTTTTTAATTTATATTTCCTAAAAATTTTTTCAAAATTATTTAATTTTGTTGATTTAAAATAATCTAAATTAAAGCCGTGGTGTATTTTAGTAACTTTTTTTTTAATAAATTTATTATTATCGATTGTAAGTGACTTCATTTCTTCAGATATGGCAATTATATCTGTAGCTAAATAAAAAACTATTTTATCCAAAACTTTTTCAAATCTTACATTATCACTTTCAATTCCATGATGTCTTGTATAAACCCTTTTTTTAATTCTTAAAAGATATGAAGCAATTAATCCAAGTAAGCTAGCTTTTCTTAAGTGGCAATGAACATATTTTGTTCTATTTTTAATAAGATAAAGTATGATTGATAACAAAACTGGAATAAAATCAATGTACTTTTTTTTATAATTTAAATTAATGTACTGAATTTTATTTTTTATAATCCATTTTTCAAAAGAACTATTTTTGGAATTAATTAAAATTATACGTAATTTAAAATCTTTTTTTACTTTTGTAATTATCCACTCTAGTCCTAGAGATTTTTTTACATCTGAAATAATATATATCACTTTAATTTGTTGTGATTTTTAAATTTTTATCTTCTAATTCATATATATTGTCAAAAAAATTTTTATTTTTCAGTTTATGATTGATAGAAATAATAGTTAGGTCTTTATTTAGTTCTCTCAAAATTTCATAAAAGTTGTTCTCAGTTTTGTTATCCAATGAATTTGTTGCTTCATCAAGAATTAAAACTGAACTGTTTGCTGCCAATGCCCTCACTATTCCTAATCTTTGTTTTTGCCCACCAGAAATATTAATTCCGTCTTCACCAACCTTTGAAAATAATTTTTCAGGCAAAGACATTATAAAATCATAGATTTGTGCTTTTTTACAATATTCATAAATTTTGTTTAATTCCTCAACATTATAATCACTATTAGTTTTATTAGATAATGTTATGTTATTTATAATTGTATCATTAAATAATATTACGTCTTGATGAACATAGCCAAATAAATCTAGTCGAGAAACTTCATTAATTTCATACTCTTTGTCATCAAAAAAAATCTTTCCTTCACTTGGATTAAGAAATCCAGTGAGAATGTCTAAAAATGTAGTCTTTCCAGACCCAGACTCTCCTATGATAGCAATTTTTTCACCCTTTTTAATTGTGAGACCTAAATTTTTAAAAATATAACTATCAGTCTTATAAGAAAAATTTACGTCTTTTAACTCAATTTTTTTTTTAAACTCACTAACAATTTTTTTATTTTCATTTTTTTTGTTATCATAGCTGTTTGTTAATAGTCTGTATTCTTTCATCATTGCAGTAATTCCTGGTGTTACATACCTTAATCCAACAAATGCTGTAGCAACCTTGTTAGCGCTGGGTAATAGTCTTATAGTAATCAAAAACAATACTGTTAAATTAACAAAGGTCTTTTGTATATCATCGTTTATAGAAAGATTTAAAATTACTAATAAACAAAAAAAAATTAATGCAATTGATTCAAAAAAATACCTAGGTAACTTCAAAATAAAGTCATGTTTTACAGTCGCATGGCCATAAATTCTATTATTTGTATCAAAATTTTCAAAAAAAATATTCTCTTTTTTATAAAGTTTAAGATCTCTTAATGATCTAAATGCATCCATAAGAATTTTGGCAGTTTTATTTGATCTTTCGAATCTATCTGATCCAGCTTTTCTTAGTTTAGATTTGGTTACGCTGTCGAACAGATATCCTATTGAAAAACAAAGAATTAATAAAATTATTACCAAAGGACTATTAAAAAAAATTATAAATGCGACAAGAAAGAAAATTATAAGGATTTCACTATAAAAATTTCCTAATAAAAATATAGTTTCTTTTATATTTCCTGTTTCGCTATGAGTATATTTGGACAAAATAGATTTATCTCTATCAAGAAAAAAATTTATATTTTGTTTCAAATAGTTTGAAAAAAAAATGTTAGATATTCTTACTCTTATTTGATTACCAAAATTTAGTTGCCAATGATTTATTATAATCAGCACAAAATTTTTCAGCACAAATATAAGAGTAAAAATTGAAATCAATAGGTAAAAGTAATAAATATCTTTTGAAAAAATAATATATGATTTTATCAGCTTAAAATATTCGTTATTTTCAATTATACTTGGAGAAACTAAATATGACATAATTGGTAAAAACAGTGTTATTCCTAAAGCTTCTAGTGTTAAACTTAAAAGTGCGAGTGATGTAAATACTATAAATTTTTTCTTTTCTTGCTTATTCAGAATTTCAAAAATTAACTTATTTATTGCAAAAAAATTTAATCTGTTTTTTTTTTCATCCATTATAATTTCTCTGCTCTAACAACTGCAGATATGCCATATTCGTAATTTACATATCCAGCAAATTTAATCTTGCATTTATTTTTTAAAAATATTTTTTCTATTTTACTAATTTTTTGGGGTTGATCGTAATAAGCAGAAAACATATCAAATGTATCAAGTATTATCCACTCCATTTTCTGATTTTGTTTAATAACCTTTGGTATAGTATTTGGATCACAAATTGGTAGAAATCTTGTAAGAATACTTAATCCTAGAAATTTTAAAATTAAATGAACGCGGTAAAAAAAAGGTGCAAAGATTTGTATTATGATTAGAAGAAACTTTTTAGACATTCTTTTTGTAAAAGGTCTTAAGAAATATTTTGCACTTAATTTAGTCCAAAAACCTTTGTGAGGATAAAAGTCAACTACTATTGACCCACCTTTTTTTGTTTTTTGTATTAACTCAATTAATGTTCTCTCAATATTGGGAGTATGCTGCAAAACCCCAAAACAAAATGTGTAATCAAATAAATTATTTTTAAATGGCATATTAGCAATATCTGCCTGAAAAATAAGAAGTCTTTTTTTTTTAAAATAATAAAAATTATTTTTTTTGTTACTTTCAACGGCATTAGATAAATCAACACTTACTAGTTTTCCAGGGAATTGTTTAAGATAAGCTTGAGAAAACCTTCCAGCGCCAGAACCTGCCTCTAAAGTTATTGTATTTTTATTAAATTTTTTCTTTTTCCAATTTGTTTGTTTAATAAGTCGTTTTTTTGAAACTTTTGTTTTCAAGTTGTCAATTTGTGTCTTTCTAAATATGTTCCACTGATATCCAAAGTTATCAGCATAGTTTTTTTTATTAACAAATCGTAAAATTTGGTTTTCTTTATTAAATTGATTTTTTTTTTTTAAAATATTCATTATACCAATCTACAAATTTCGATACTCCTTGGTCTACATTCGTATTTGATTTGTAACCAGTGATTTTATTTAGCTTCGAAATATCTGATAAGGTTTCTCTCACATCGCCCATTTGCATAGGTAAATATCTCTTTTTTATTTTCTCACCTAAGTTTTTTTCAAGTGTTTTAATAAATTTCATCAAATTTATTTTTTTACCATTTCCTATGTTTAAAACTTGAAAAGGAGCACTGCTATTGGAAGTTATGGGTTTTGAATGGTTATATTTCTTATTAATTTTTGGCTTTTTACTTAAAATTCCTATTACTCCATTAACAATATCGTCAATATATGTAAAATCTCTAAACATCTTACCATTATTAAAAACATCTATTTTATGATTTTTATAAAATGCCTCAATAAATAAAAATAGTGCCATATCAGGTCTTCCATATGGTCCATATACAGTAAAAAACCTCAAACCTGTGGTTGGTAAATTAAAAAGATGACTATAACAGTGAGCCATTAACTCATTTGATCTTTTGGTTGCAGCATATAGACTTAATGGATGATCAACTCTATTTGATTCCACATGAGGTAAATTTGTGTTTGCACCATAAACGCTTGATGTGCTCGCATAAACGAGATGTTTGACTTTATTATTTTTACACTCCTCAAGTATATTTAAAAATCCTTTTATATTTGAATTAATGTAAGCATGTGGATTTTTTAAAGAGTATCTAACACCAGCTTGTGCAGCTAAATTAATTACTACATCAGGCTTATATTTTTTAAATATATTTTTTGTTAATTTAGAATTTGAGATATCTGCTTTTATGAATTTAAAATTTTTGTATTTCTTGAGTTTACTTAGTCGTTCCTTTTTTAAATTAACATCATAATAAGTATTTAAATTGTCAATTCCAATTAATTTTTTTTTTTTTTTGAGAATTTTTTCTGATACATGATAACCTATAAAACCTGCAGCACCAGTTAACAAATAAATCATGTAGCTTTATTTGAGCGGAATAAAAATATAATAATCATTATAAAAGAGCATAGTATTACCATTAAGAATGCTTTTATTAGTAAATAATTATTAATTTGTGCTTCCTTTTTCACGATATTGTGTTCAATTTTTAAATTTGAATTATCAACAAATTCAGCCTCTAACCTAGTTTTAATTCTATTTTCATATGATGTTCTAAGGTCATCAAGAAAAACTTGTGTTAGATATGATTGTATTTGCGGTTGATCGCCATATTTTTCTTCAAGTTCACTCAAAAAATTTTTAACAGCTCTGTCTCTTTCTTGTTTTTTTTTATTTTCTTCTTCTATCTTTTTTTTTAAGATATTCATTAGTATTTGGTATTGAGTATTAAAGAGATCTTCAGCAAGTTTAATATAAGCACTACCACAGGTATTATTTATATTTTTATCTTCATGCTCAATTTTAAATACAATAGGGATACTTTTAATAAATGGAGAAATATATTTTTTTTGAGAGGTATAAAATATATGTCTATCATAATCTCCTGTGTTCAATTTACATATTGTACTGTAAGTTTTGTTGTAACGAAGATTATCATATTCATAAAATAATTTAGAAATTGGAAGAATTGTAATAAAATTGCCTATATCCCCACTGGAATATCTAGGAACAAATATGTTAATTTCATCTTTATAAATATTAGTGTTTTTTTTTGCAAAATAAGCATAGCTAATAATAAATGTAATTAAGTTAATTATTACAAAAACAAATATATGAAGAAGTTTAATCTGCTTAATAAATGAATTAAATGTTTCTTCTATTTTCATATTTAAATGTGTAAGTTATACTTTAAAAACCTTAAACTTAAATCATATATTTATATAGAGTTTCTTGGACTAAAGTTATATTTTCTATTCATTTTTATAAAGATTGCATTACCAAAGAGATACAAACACAGTATCAATAAGTAATTTTGATTTTTTTTTTTTTCGATTATTTTTTCTAATTTTTTGAGTGATTTAATTTTGAATTCTCCTTTATGGATCTTGTTAGAATAATGCATGTGTAAAATTTTATCTTGCATATGTTCAGATCCCAATTTTTTTTTATCTGCTAGCTTCTTTAAAATTTCTTTACTTCTTATATTATACTCTGGGGGAAGAATGTGAATATTAACATTTGATTTCCACAAAGCAATTCTTAAAGATGGCTGATCCCATCCTAAAGTCTGGGCATAAAATTTCATAAAATTTTTTTGCCAGAGTTGAAAAAAGTATTTTACTCTTTTATTTTTTTTAAATGCTAAAACACCTCCATTAATTTCAGAAAATGCATATGGTATATTTGAATATTCTTCAATATTATCAGAAATATTTTTCCTCTTTCTTGCAGTATCTATACAACCAGCTAAATCATATTTTGATAATATTTGAAAAATATCATCAATATTATTTTTTACAAATGTATCAGAATCTAAATAAATAGTTTTTTTAAAAGGACTCTTATAAATAAAATCTACTTTAGATCTTAAATTAGAGGGATTTATTATACCCACAAAGTCAAAAAAATTTTTTAAATTTTCATTTTTTGAATCTGTAAAAATTGCAATTTTTTTTTTTTGAATTTTTTCTCAAACTTTCACAAGATAAAATTGCTTCCTGGACAAAGTTTTTGTTAAAAGCAATATATAAGAAGCCACAATCATTTACATTAGAAGTTTTTAAATAATTTATATTTTTATTTGACTTTAAAATTTGATTTTTTTTTATAAAAAAGTTTAATTTATTCTTATACTTTGAGAAAATATTCATGAAATATTAATATAATAATGTAGTCATATTATTTCAAATTTTTTTTTATTATATGATCAAATTAAAATATTTAATTCTTTAAAAATCTTTAAAAAGCTATTTTTTATGTGCAATAAAATAATGTCTATTTTTTTCACTTTCTAATATTTTATAATTATAACTTATATGTACTTCCTTCAGAATATAATCTTTAAGTGTAATATATTGATCATCAAAATCATCAAAAATAATAACATCTCCTTTCAATTGACGGTTCTTAACATATTCAAACTCTAACTTTATATTTTCACTATCATGAACCGCATCTAAAAAAGCAAAATTAATTCTCTTTATATTATTTTTTTTCAAAAAATTCTGAACTTTTCATCTCATAAAATTCAATATTCTGTAATTCTTTTTTCCAATTTTTTAACAATTCTAGTCTAGTAACCTTACCAATTAAATGGTCATCTATATTATTCCAATACATTTTGGTATTATGTGGAATTATATCTACAGTAAAAATTTTACCTTTTGTTTTACAGTCATTTAAAGCTTTTGACATACAAATTGAGGAAAATCCCCTTGCTGTTCCACTTTCAAAAATAGTTATATTGTTATCTAAATTTTTACTCGTATAATCACATAATATTGAATATAGCACTCTTCCATGTTGATAATTAATTTTAGATTTTTTTTTTACTACTTGTGTATGCAAAGCTAAATCATCAAACCAATCCTTATCAACAGTATAATTATATTTAGAAATATACCTATCAACACTTGGATATTTTTGGGATTTAGCTTTTTCGAAAATTTCTAGATAATCTTCTGCCGATCCTGATTTTTTAAAAAATGTTGTTTTACCAAAATAAAAAAAACTTTTTATTTTCTTGAATATTAAATCTATATTTAACTTCATAATATCTATTTTAATTATTTTAGTGGATAAAAACTAATTAATTAATTCATTTAAAAAGT
>MDTB01214410.1_pt1 | contig 10986 bp, 10 predicted proteins | sample 811161 | NCBI WGS metagenome assembly MDTB01 (sample SAMN05326650, study PRJNA326480) | marine metagenome | isolation source: seawater | place: Mediterranean Sea | collected 2009 | reverse complement strand
CTAATTCAATCTTCAAATTTCTTGAAAGCTCATAGTTTTCTTTGAAAATCTTTGAACCGATTTCAGTCAATTCATTACCAACTTTTAATCCTATAATTCTTTTTAAGAATGATGGTTTTAAACTCTCAGTCTTAAACATACTGGAATTATTGATTTCATCCGTTGTACAATTAAAGTTCGCCGTTATCTCTGAATTGCTTTCAACTTTAGATTTTGAAATTAATTTTCCGTATTGAGATTGGATATTTTTTATTTGATCATTAACCGTCTTTTTGTCAGCTTTAACTTCATACTTAACTACTGGTTTTTTGGATTTTAAATTAATCTTGAACTCTGGAGTATAGCCTATTTCAAAATCAAAATTAATTATTTCAGAATCCCAATTTATTTCTTTATCTGTGTGAGGTATTGGGCCGCCTAAAATATCTAATTTTTCATCCTGAATATATTTTTTCAAGTTAGAGTCAAGTAATTTATTAATTTCGTCAACCTTTACAGCATTTCCATACTGCTTTTTAACTAGACCAATCGGAACAAAGCCTTTTCTAAAACCTGGAATCTTAGCAGTTTTTGAATACCTTTTCAACACATCATTTACATTTTGCTCATAATCACTCTTATTTATTTCCAAAGAGATAATTCCAGTAAGCTTATTTTTTTTATTTAAGGTAATTTTCATTTGTTACTAATTGGTCTGCGAAAATACTGTTTTTTTTACTCGTCTGAAAGGAAAAATATTAATTGTCAGATTAAACTTAATAAGATAGACATAAAATCAATCGGATTATCAACATGTAGCCAATGACCTGCATTAGGGATCTTATAAAACTTAGCATTTGGAAACAGATTATTGATAATAACTTTGTCAGATTCATTGATATAATCAGATGTCTCACCCTTGATAAAAATAACTTCTCTGTTGAATTGAGTCTCAGATTCAATTTTTTGACCAATTTTACCAATATTTTCAGACAGTGACTTTAAATTGAATCTAAAATTTAATTTTCCTCCATTCATTCTATAAATATTTTTCATTAGAAAATTTCTTAGACCTTCTTGATTAATTGATTTTCTTAGCTCAATATCTATTTCTTTTCTGGTCACGAAATCAGTAAAGTCAATTTCTTTAAGTGAATCAATAATATTTTGATGAAGCACTGGATATCCCCTCGGTGATGTGTCTAAGACAATAAGTTTAGAAACTAATTTTGGATTAATTAAAGAAAAATTCATTGCAGTTTTTCCACCCATTGAATGACCGATTAAAATTGGATTGTTAATGTTATTATGTTTAATATAATTGAATAGATCTTCACACATAAGGTCATAGTCAAATTTTTCAGAATGAAAGCTTCTTCCGTGATTTCGTTGATCAATAAGATGAATTGTGTATCCAAGAGGATTTAATTTTCTTGCAATAGAAATCCAATTGTCTCCAGAGCCCAAAAACCCATGAAGAATTAATATATGCTTGTTTGAATCACCTAATATTTTTGAATGAAGAATCACAAGCTAAGACAAAAATTCAAGATATTTTTTGATAGTATTTTTCAACCCAAAATACAAACTCTCCGTTATTAGTGCATGGCCTATGGAAACTTCAAGAAGATTTTCAATATTTTCTTTGAAATATTTAATGTTTTTTAAATTAAGATCATGACCCGCATTAATCCCAATTCCAGCTTTGCCTATTTCTCTGGAACATTCACAGTAATTATTAATAACACTAAAATTGTTTTTGGAGAATTGTCTTGCATAATCCTCTGTATATAATTCAATTCTATCAGGGTTTATCTCGCATACGGAATCTATAAACTGAATATCAGGATCCAAAAAAATTGATACTCTTATTCCGTATGATTTAAATTCACCAACAACCTCCTTCAACATACTTTTATTGGTATTCGTATCCCATCCATAATTTGATGTAATTGCATCAATAGCATCAGGGACCAGTGTTACTTGGGTTGGTTTTATATCAGTAACCATACTAACGAATTTATCAATCGGATTACCTTCAATATTAAATTCAGTGGTTACAACTTTTTTCAAATCATAAGCATCTTTATATCTAATGTGTCGCTGATCAGGTCTAGGGTGGATAGTTATTCCATCAGCACCATATTCTTGAATATCAAATGCAAAATCACACACATTTGGATAATTTCCTCCCCGTGAGTTTCTAAGTGTTGCAATTTTATTTATATTGACGCTAAGCTTTGTTTTTCTCAAAATTATAAGTAAGATATTTTCTGCAAAACTAATTTATTTTTACTTAATTTTGAGCTTTAATTAGCCTAAATTTTACATGAGATTTTGAGATTTGCTATTTACACAAAATTAGACCCACAAGAAAATAATGATCATATATTTTCCGTGTTAAAAAGCCTTCAAAAACACAATATAGATTTTGATATCGATGGTGATTCATTCGATCTATTATTAAATAGTTTAAATTCAAAAATTGATTTTGATAGAATAAAAAAACTGACCAAGGAATATGATTATGTTATTTCAATTGGTGGTGATGGGACTATTTTAAGAGCTGCAAACGAGATCGGTAAATTATCAATTCCAATTATTGGTTTAAATAAAGGAAGACTTGGATTTCTTGCTAATTCACCAGTTGAAGTTTTTGATTCTTTAATAAACAAAATACAAGCATCAAAGTTTAAAATTTCTGAGAGATCAATTATTCAAGTTGAGTTTGAAGGAAATATAAAAAATGCCCTGAATGAAATTTCTATTTCAAGAAAAAATACAACATCACTAATAACAATTGACACAAAACTAGACAATCAATATCTAAACACTTACTGGGCTGATGGTTTAATAATATCAACTCCAACTGGATCAACTGGATATTCTTTAAGTTGTGGTGGACCAATAATAATGCCTGATAGCAAAAATTTTGTTTTAACGCCTATAGCTCCACACAACCTAAACGCCAGACCATTAGTTATCTCTGATAAAAAGAAAATTGAAATTTCAATTAACGGAAGAGAAAGTGAATACTTTGTTTCAGCTGACTCAAAAATATTCTCTGTAAGTATAGATTCAAAACTAAATATTTCAAAAGCCCCATATGTTTTAAAAATGGTAGAATTTGAAAAGGACAGCTATATAAATACGCTTAGGGAAAAATTGATGTGGGGTAAAGACAAAAGAACTGAACAATAATTTTATCAGATCGAAGTTTATATTTAAAACAAATTTCTTGACTAGTTTAAAAAAATATATAGTTACACTCCTTTTTTTATTTACAATAAACTCATATTCTCAATTATATGAAGTGGGAATACTAAATGGGAAAACAAATTTTATTGGAGATGTTGGTAATACCACCTTCATAAATCCTGTTAATAATGGTTATGGTGGAATTATCAAATGGAACAGAAGTCCAAGACATGCATATAGACTTTCTTTTATCAGATCTAAATTATCTGCCGATGACCTTGAATCAGCCGATCCTAGAAGAATAGAAAGAGGCTACAATTTTGAAACGCCAATAAATGAATTTTCATTAGGAATGGAGTTTAATTTCTTTGATTTTGATCTTCACGATTTAAATACACTATTTACTCCTTACATATACACAGGACTCTTTTACACATCATTTAGGAAACAAGTTTTAGAAAATAATCAGCTTGTTGAAGAAAATGAAATGAAAAAGACACTTGGATTACCAATGATAGTTGGATTCAAGCAGCGGTTGTATAGAAATATAATTCTCTCTGTTGAAATTGGCGCAAGGTATTCATTTACAGATGAAATTGACGGAAGTCTAAACCCTGATGAAAACTATAATTTTGGTAATATCAATAATAAAGATTGGTATATGTTTTCTAACTTTGGATTAACTTATACTTTTGGTCAAAATCCATGTTATTGTAATATTGGAAAATGAAAATAAATAAATTAGATAAAGACAAAATCCCTGAGCACTTGGCAGTAATTATGGATGGTAACGGTAGATGGGCAAAAAAAAGGGGATTAAGAAGGGAACAGGGACATATTGAAGGTAAAAAATCAGTAAAAAGTATTGTTGAATCTTGTATTGAACTAGGAATAAAAAATTTGACTTTATATGCTTTTTCAACTGAAAATTGGAATAGACCTAAAATTGAAATAGATTTTTTAATGCAACTTTTATTTTTATCCCTTAGAGATGAAATCAAAAATTTGAATAAGAATAATATCAAATTTGAAACAATAGGAAATCTTGAAAGACTACCCAAGAAAATCATTGAATATTTGAAAAAAGTAAAAAAAGAAACAAAGTTGAATTCAAAATTAACTTTAACATTAGCATTAAGTTATGGAGGAAGAAAAGAAATAATCGATGTTGTGAAGAAAATATCCTATAAAGTTAAAAATAATATAATTTCTTCAAAAAATATTGACGAATCCGTAATAAATGACCATCTTTACACCTATAATTTGCCAGATGTAGACTTGTTAATAAGAACTAGTGGTGAAAAAAGAATTAGTAATTTCTTGCTATGGCAAATTGCATATTCAGAGCTTTATTTTACAAAAAAACTCTGGCCAGATTTTAGAAAAAAAGATATTCATAAAGCTATAATTAGCTATCAAAATAGAGAAAGAAGATTTGGAAAAACAAGTGATCAAATTAAATAGCCCCAGAGAAAAAATCTTATTTAGCCATATGATTATTTGTTTCTTAATGGTTATGTTTTCAAATTTAATATTTTCTCAAAATAATGTAGAAAGATATAATATAGGTAAAATTGAAGTTACAGGAAATACATCATTTAGTCCGATTACTATAGTTACTTTTTCAGGACTAAGAGAGGGCGATGCCATAAGCATTCCAGGAGAGAAATTGAGTAATGCTATAAAAAAACTGTGGGGCTCTAACCTATTTAGTTCTGTAGATGTTTATAAGGCTAAGGTTGAGGATGGTATAATTGACCTTGAAATAGAATTATATGATCTGCCCGAATTAACAGATTTGACAGTAACAGGTGTTAAAAAAAGAAAAATTGAAGAAATAATAAAAGAAAATAAACTTCAAACTGGAGTAAAGGTAACCGAAAACTTAATTACTACCACAAAAAATTATTTAGAAAATAAATACAGAAAGAAGGGATTTCTTAATGCAAAAGTTATCATAAAAACCGAAGAGGTTGTGGACTCCTCAAAAAAATCTAAAGTTAAAATGACATTAGATATTGTAAAGGGTAATAAAATCAAGATAAACGAAATTAACTTTAACGGAATTAGTGAGCTCAAGGCGAAAACTCTTGAAAAAGCTATGAAAAATACCAAAAGAAGAAAATTCTACAGAATTTTTAAGAGGTCAAAGTATGTTCCAGACGATTTTAATGAAGATCTTTCTAGCCTGGTAGATAAATATAAAGAAAATGGTTTCAGAGATGCAAGAATAATTTCAGACACAATATTAAACAATGATAATAAAGAAATTGATGTAGCAATATCAATAGTAGAAGGATCCAAGTATAGATTTGGTAAAATTGACTATTTAGGAAATAGTATTTACACTGACAAACAACTAAATCAAATATTAAAAATTAAAGAAGGAGACACTTATAATGGAGTAGAATTAGAAAAAAGAATCTCAGACAGGTCTAATCCAGATGCTGATGATCTAAGTAATTTATATCAAAATAATGGATATCTTTTTTCATCTATCACCCCTGTTGAGGTAAATGCAGATGGAAATGTAATTGATTTAGAAATTAGAATTAATGAAGGTAAACCAGCCTATTTCAATAAAATAACTGTAGTTGGTAATAATAAAACTAATGATCATGTTGTTTACAGGGAAATAAGGACAAGACCTGGTCAACTTTACAGTAAAGCAAACGTGTTTAGATCACTAAGGGAATTGGGACAATTAGGGTTTTTTGATCCTCAATTAATTTCACCTGATTTCAAAAACATTAATCCTAATGATGGAACGGTTGATCTTGAGTACACTCTGGTTGAAACTGGGTCCAGTCAAATTGAACTTCAAGGTGGTTATGGTGGTGGAGGGTTTATAGGAACAATTGGATTATCATTTAATAATTTTTCTATTAAAGATATTTTCAAAAAAGAAGCTTATACTCCTATTCCTATGGGTGATGGGCAAAGATTAGCTCTTAGGCTACAAGCCAGTAGGTTTTACACTGTTAATAGCTTCAATTTTACAGAACCTTGGCTTGGTGGAAAGAGACCAGTACAATTTTCTATTCAATTATCTCAAACAAAACAGTTTATGTTTAACCCTTACAACTATACCGCGGATAAATCAAGATATTTCAATATTTCCGGACTTTCTGTAGGTTTAGCTAAAAGGCTAACTTTTCCGGATGATTATTTTACTTTATCTCAATTCATTGGATTTCAATATTATGATCTCAACGAATATAACACAGGTCTTTTTACTTTTGGCAATGGATCATCCAATAATTTATCTTACACAGTTGCACTAAGTAGAAATAACACATACACTGACCCAATTTATCCGACAGGTGGTTCAAACTTTACTCTCTCTGCAAAACTTACCTTACCTTACTCAGCATTTAATGATACTGATTACAAAGCATTGAAGGAAGAGAGAGATAATTTAGTTGATGAGCTAGGAGTTGATCCATCTAATACATCGGCTGGTGACAGAATAGCTGAAATAGATCAAGAAAGATATAAGTGGCTTGAATTTTATAAAATCAAATTCAAAGGAGAATGGTTTACTGCTTTGACCAAAAAACTTGTTTTACGACCGGCATTTGAATTTGGTTTTCTGGGAGCATATAATAATGATAGAGGGGTTATACCTTTTGAAAGATTTTTCCTTGGAGGAGATGGAATGGGAATGTATAATCTTGACGGTAGAGAGAATATTCCATTAAGAGGATATCCAAATCAGTCACTATCAGCGCAGGATGGGGGATCAATATATAATAAATATTCTCTAGAATTAAGATACCCAATAAGTCTTGGTGAACAAGCAAAAATATTTGCACTGACATTTGTTGAGGGTGGGTCATCGTTTAATAGTTTTAGAGATTTTGACCCGTTTTTACTTAAAAGGTCAGCAGGAATAGGGGTAAGATTGTTTATGCCACAGTTTGGTTTACTTGGAATTGATTTTGGTCATGGATTTGATTCAGTTCCTGGTCAATCAAATAAACACGGATGGGAAACGCATTTTATTTTTGGTCAAAACTTTTAAACAATAATCAACCAACTAAATCGTTATAATAATTTATTAGTATGAATAAAATAGCTACACTTTTATTATTTCTTTTTATATCAATCTATAGCTTTTCACAAAGAGGAATCAAAATTGGCTATATTGACACAGAATACATCTTAGAAAATTTGAGTGAATTTAATGAGATATCTATAAGACTGGAAGAAAAATCACAGGAATGGGAAGAGGAAATTGAAGATAAAAATAATGACATAATCCAGAAAAAAGAGAATTTGAATTCTGAAAGAATATTATTAACAAAGGAAATGATTGATGAAATTGAGGAAGAAATAAGTTTTGAAATGATTGAATTGAGAAATTATCAGAAAAAACGATTTGGCCCAGATGGTGACTACATACTACAAAAAAAACAATTAATTCAACCAATCCAGGATCAGATATTTAATGCAATTAAAGAAATTGCAAAAAACAAAGGTTATGATTTTATTTTTGACAAATCAGCAGATATTGTGATGTTATACTCAGATAAAAGATACGACATTAGTGATCAAATAATTAGAATTATTTCAAGAGCCAACAACAGAAGAAAACTTGATAATAAAAAGGATATAAGAGAAGCAGAAAATGAGAACTTGATAAGTGAAATTATTATTGATGAAAAAGAAAATAAAGGTGATATGCAGGAAAATAATTCGAATGTTAATACAAAAAGATTGTCGGTGAAAGAGTTGCTAGAAAAAAGAAAACAAAAAAATAGTATAAAAAGAGAAATAAAAGATTAGTACCTTTGTTTCACTTAAAAAATTAATTACCATGAAAAAATTGAAAATATTAATAGTTATAATATTGTTTGCGGTTTGCTTTTCTGGATATACACAAACTAAAATTGCACATATAAATACAACAGAACTTGTAGCTTCAATGCCAGAAATGAATGATGCAAAAACTGAACTTGAAAAACTTGCCAAAACCTATGAAACAGATATCCAAACTATGGCATCTGAACTTCAAAGTAAGGTTAAGCAATATGACAGCGAGGCAGCAACTCAAACTGATGAAGAAAATGCCAAAAGGCTTCAAGAAGTCCAAGGAATGGAGCAAAGCATTAGGCAATATCAAGCACAAGCACAGCAAGAATTACAAAAAAAAGAATTTGACCTTTTAAAACCCATTACAGAAAAAGCTCAAGCTGCAATTAATAAAGTTGCAACTGATCTAGGATTTGATTATGTTTTGGATTCAACGCAAGGACAAGGAGTTATTGTTGCAAATGGAAGCGACTTAATGAACCAAGTTAAAAAAGAACTTGGTTTCTGAAAATAAAAACTTTAAATCTTAAAAGCTGTCTTAAATCGACAGCTTTTTTTTTAATTTTATGGTGAACCCTATTGGGATATTCGACTCGGGTATTGGTGGTCTTTCAATTTTAAATAAATTAAAAGAAATATTACCCAATGAAAATTTTATATATCTAGCGGATAATAAAAATTTTCCCTACGGTGGTAAATCCAAAAAAGAGATATTTTCTCTAAGTTTAAAGAATTGTGAAAAATTAATCAGTTTAAATTGTAAAATTATTCTTATCGCATGTAATACTTCTACTACTAATTCAATTCAAAAACTAAGAAAATCAATCTCAATTCCAATAATTGGTATAGAACCAGCATTAAAACCTGCCATTAATTACACAAAAACAAAACAAATAGGTGTATTGGCAACAAAAAAAACACTAGGCAGTAAATTATTTTTTGAAACCTTGAATAAATATAAAATTGATGATATAAATATTCATGAGCAAATCGGATATAAACTTGTAGATATTATCGAAAAGAGTTTTGAATCCAAAATAAAAATTCATAAAATTTTAAAATCTTATTTAACCCCTATGATTGATAAAAATATTGATTGCCTTCTTTTAGGATGCACCCATTATAATCACATAAAAGATATTATTGAAGAAATTCTTCCCAAAGGAATTAATATTATTGATAATATAGAGGCGATCAATAAACATGTTTTGAATAAACTTATAATAAACAACATTTTTAATAATTCAAAAAACGGAAGGTATATAAAAATATTTTATAATGGTGATAAACTATCTAACACAATTGCGAATAAAGAATACAAAACAAAATATCTAATTTTTTAGATTATTTAATCCATGGACAATCACAATCATATCTTTGTTTACGACAACCAAAATTAAAACCAAGTGTTAGCTGGTGGTATCCTCCATTATCAAAAACAACTGAGTTTGACTGATATGAATAAGTATATGCAAAAATAAAACCGTTAAACTCTAATCCGAAAAGGGCTGTCATATAGCTTAGATTCTGGTCTTTTACTTCAGATTGATTACTTAGATATTCTGCTCCATCAAAACTGTTTCTGTTTGAAATTCCAGTGTAAATTCTACCAAAATCCGTTTCTCTGTAAATTTTAAAATTTATGTCTAAAAATGTTTCTTTTGTTGAGTCTTTGTGGGCAAATAATAATGAAGGCTCAAAATTCCAATTTTCTGAGTTGTCAGAAAATAAATACCCGCTTGAAAATAGATAGGTTCTTAAGTTATTATAGCTTAAACCTTGTTCATTAAAATTTATTCCGTCATTATTCAATAAATTCTTAATTGAGGCATGCGCATAAAAATCTAAATAATGATATGAGAAACCAAAATCTATGTTAAAATCTGTAGCACTTTGCTCAAATCCGGAAATCAGCGGATCAAATCCACCTAACATAAATGCAGACTCATCTAGTTTATGTTGAATTAAGCCCGCACTTAATCCAAAAGATAACATGTTTAAATCAAGATCACTTCTAGAAAACATTAAGTGATGACCATAAGTAAAATATGCACCTGTTTGCGAGTGATAACCATTGCTATCATTAAAAGCTATTGCACCAATTGCAGATGGGCTGTCTCCAATCCTTCCGTTTATACTAACTGTTTGTAAATTTGGAGCTTCACTTTGATTCATCCATTGTTTTCTCCCGGTAAATCTTATTTTTGTACAGTTTGAAACACCTGCCATTGAAGGATAAAGTAAATAGTAATTATCTGTCAAATAGTCTGAGTATATAGGTAGTCCTTCTTGTGATAAGGATTTATTATTAAAAACTAAAAAAATTGTTATTAAAGAAATTATATATTTTATCTTCATTTAGAACACCTTTTTTAAGAGATTCACAGCATTTGTCAAATACTGTAAAGTACCCAAATATATAAATTTTAATAGACATATCTTATGAATTATTTTAGTAAAGGCTCTTATTTACTATTTTTGCTGAAATACTTTATAAATATGAAATATATTGTTAAAATCGAGAGAACCCAGAATAAGTTTATAAATAAGTTTGAAGTTAATGAGTTTATTACGGATCATTTAAGTTTTGAATATAATGATATTGATGATGCAAAAAATTCTAAACTAGCTCAGGAATTATTTTATTTGCCTTTTGTCAAAAAAGTGTATATCACCTCTTCATTTATCTCTGTTGAGAGATTTAATATAGTTGAATGGGATGAAGTGGAAGAAGAAGTAAGAAAATTAATAGAGAATTATCTAAACAGCGGCAGAAAGGTTATCAGTGAAGCTGAAAAAAATAAAAGTAACCCCATTTCAATTTATACTGAAAGCACTCCGAACCCTGCGGTTTTAAAATTTGTTTCAAATAAATTGATTATAGAAGATAGTTTAGAATTCAATAATATTGAGGAAGCTCAGGAAATGGAATTTGCAAAAAAACTATTTGAATTCTCTTATATTAAAAGTATTTATATTTCAAAAAATTTTATT
>MDTB01154958.1_pt1 | contig 10986 bp, 9 predicted proteins | sample 811161 | NCBI WGS metagenome assembly MDTB01 (sample SAMN05326650, study PRJNA326480) | marine metagenome | isolation source: seawater | place: Mediterranean Sea | collected 2009 | reverse complement strand
TAACGTTGTTCTGCTAATTTTTTCTTGGCTGCGAATGCTTCTAGAGCCTCCTGCTCAACTGATCCAAATACCTTACGAAAGATAGGTGGTTTCTTGGTTGACTTTTCTTTTTGATCTATGTCTGATGCTGCACTCATCCACCTTGATAAATCTCCTGACATGGCTTCTATATCACGACCTGCTGCAAATGCTTTCTTTAGACCTGCAAAAGCTGTGCTTGCTGTGGTTAGAGCAGCACCTATGGTAATTGGATCAAACATTATGGTTTAGTAGGCCAATCAGATTCAGTAATATTAGGCCAGTTGCTGTGTGTTGACAAATCTCTAAGAGCTTGCCTATAAGTTTTCATACTGTCAGACATGGTTACATCTGATAAGGCATAAAAATCTGTTTCGGTTAGCATACTGTTTCTTATATTCCTCATTCTTTCTTGTTTGTTTTCATCAACCTTCTGTAAAAATTTCTCATCTTTACTAGCTTTAGTTGTTACGTTACCTTCAGAGTCTGTTGTATCAGAGTGTAAATCTATTTCTTTGTATACTAAAGTCCAACCATCAGCTTCTTCTTTAACACCATCCTCTACAATAATTTTTAAATTACTAGAAGGAGTTGGTTTAGTAGGAAATATTACTTCTTCAAAACCAAGATCATTAACTAATGCAGTATTCGGCTCATTTGGAAAAGAAGTGTTAGGGTAGTCAACCTTTATTTGACTCCACGTTTTTAACTCTGTTTTAGTAGGATTGTAGTAGTACGACATCTTTTTCTCCTTTAGGCCATTGCCCAGTAAATATATTTACCTGTTGATTGATCAGCATGAAAAGTAAAACCACCACCACTAGGAATTGTGCTAGTAAAATAATTAGTCGAGGCTGAAGTAAGACCATCCCCACCATTTAAAGTTAAACCTCTTGTACCATAGTAATTACTTGGATTTAGATATTGACCAAAAGTCATCCAATGTCCATCTGCGATTGAACTTCCATCTGTTACTCTTTTTACTACTAAAAATCTTGGGTGATAGTTAGCTCCAAAATTTAAAGAAACAGTAGTATTACTCCCTGTTGTGTGATCAAAATTACCTATATCACAATATCCACTTTTTGATGCAAATAATACAGCTATAAAATCACTTCCTGATACACCATTATAGTCAATCATATTTCCACCAATACAAAAATTAGTTGCAGTTGGAAGGGTATAAGGGTTCCATTGAATATTAAATGTAGTATCATTACTTAAAAATACTTGTTTTGCATTTGTTGATGAAGTTACTTCTAAATCTTTATGATAGACTAACCAATCTTTTCCTGCTGTATAAATATCATTCGTGTGTTTGTACAAAATTAATTCTGGAACTGCACCTAATCTATGAGGTATCATATAAGCATTACTAGATGTTGCTCCAGATAAAGCTCTATAATATTTTATACTGCATACTTCTGGTGTTTCTTTCCAAGACCAAGTTTCATTATGAACTGCTTGAAGTGTATGTATATCCTCTTCAAAACCAAAACCTCTGGGATGATCTGCAAAATACTGATCAGGGTCAAGTCCAGAATTTTGACTCCAACTACCATTTACTAAACCTGAATTCCAAGGAGAGTTTATACTAAGATAAGTTGGGTCAGATCTCACAGCAGATCCTCTTTCTGTCCACAAGTATCTTGCTCCAAACCTATTTATTCCTGCGCCACCACCAACTAAATAACCATTTATCCAAAAATCTGGGGGCCAACCTTCTTCAGAAGTAGCATCAAAAGTATCGTAATTTTTATTAAAGGTTGTCCAAGAACCACCACCATTGTTTCTTCCATAAGAATCCATACTATAAGCAGCAGCATCCCAAGTATTAGTATTGCCATCAAAGTTAAAATTTCCATAACATCTTGACCTATCAGGCACTCTCATAGGTTCATCTCTTATGTGCATATAAACAGCACTATACTTATCTGGGTTACTTCCAAAGTTAGAGTTACTAAAACCAAACTCATGTCTATAAATTTCTTTTCCAAACAAAGTATTAGATGTTCCACCAAAAGAATGAATTTTTCCCTCTCCACTAGAAGTTAAAAGAGTTCCGTCTAGTTTTCTTTCTATTGTATTTTCGTCTAAAGAATAAACATTTGAGCCATAGCTATCTTGTTGGTCACCACCACTATTATTAAAGTTAGCAGTTAAACCACGTAGCTTATCCCCAACCATCCAGTGTCTATTACTATCACCAAACTTGTATGCCTTAGCTAAAACAAATTGTGCTTTCCAACCAAAGTCATAGTAGTTAGAATTTAAAGTGTCTGTATTAGAAGAATCATAAGCACCCATTTTTACGCATCTAATCATACCATCTTCAGAGTCATCATCACCAAAAAGATAAGCAATATAATTTATACCATTTTGATTTATTCTACTGTTTGTACCATAAACTCCAAATTGTGTTGCAGTTGTTTGTGGCATCCAATTAGAAACTAAAGATCCACTATCACCTGCACTATTAAGAGTTAGATGATCATTAGCTAAGTAGTCATTATGTATTCCTTTATGCCAAACAACCCAATCAGTACTATCACTATCTAAATTTTTTATCCAAACCATTCCCGGTTTTTGTTCTAAGTTGTGAGCGAATGGATTAGATCCATCATTTCCTTGATAAGTAACTACATCAAAAAACTTGGGTGCTTTACGAAAGACATAGGCTGAAAACCTATTACCTTCACTGTTACCAGAAGTCATTAAATTATCTGTGTTTACAGTAAAACCAGTAGTACTAAAAGCAGATAAACTATTAGATACAGTTACTTGTGCATCAGAGGTGTCTGCTCTTAACAACTTGTTTACCCCTCTAACAGTATCAAAGATCATAGTACCTCTACTATTTGTTGTATCTAAATTTTTTAAGATAACCATCCCACCCTTGTTCTGCAAATCTATACCAGAGGTAGTTGTAGTCTCCCCTAACTTAATAGGATAATCTACGCCTGTATAGCCAGTGAATCTCCAAGTTTTAAATACGTCTTCTACTGCAAGCTTTTGACCACCTGCACCCATCGTAACTTTTCTACTAATACCACTCATATTTATTCCTTATGAAGATGTTCCACCTGAACCACTTAGATTAGTTCCTGCATGAAAACCATAATAGTTACTACCACCATCATGGGTAAAAAATGTAAATACTTCTACAGAACTTGCTGATCCTGTTAGCGTTGGAACACTACCTGAAGGCCATCTTACTGCAGAAGGCCATGTTAAACTTCTTCCACCAGATCCATCTTGCGTTACTTTTAAAGTAAATCCATAACCTTGTGGTGAAGAAGGGGGATTAGCAAAACTAAAAGTAATGCTGTGTCCTGCAGTTACAAAAAATACATTACCTATTTCTAGATTTATAGTTACACTAGTATTAGAAGTTAAACTAGTACCAGTTTCATTATAAGATGTTGCTCTAAACTCGCCTGAGTGAATAGTATCTCCACTGCTATCAGTAGTTAATACTTTACTATTCTCTGATGTACCTAATGTAGTTATATCTAAATAGTTTATTTCAGCAGTACTTGCAGTTACACCATCTAGTTTATTTAATTCTGTTGAAGTAGCTGTCATGTTTACAGCTTCATTAAACTCTGGATTATTTAATTGCTTATTAGTAAGTGTTTCACTACCTGCTAATGTTGCAAAAGAACCATCACTTAAAGCTGTATTAAATTCAGCAGTAGTTCCTGAAATACTATTATCAGTTAAATCAATAGTTTTATTTGTAAGAGTATCTGATGTAGCTCTACCAACAAGAGTATCTTCTGTTGTAGGTAAGCTTATTAAAGCTCCATTGTTTAGTTTACTGCTAATTGTTGTAGCATGATTACCCATGTAATTATGACTGCTACATTGATAGTATAGTATATTTGGGGTATCTTTGTCAACAGCTATTATTGTTTTTCCATTAGATCCCGGAGTACCACTTGTTGTTACACCCGTAGTATAAGCTACACTTTTAGCAGCATCTAAATAAAATCTAAGTGGGTGACTTGAATTACTGCTATCACTTTGATCAAACTCATAGTAGTAAGGATAAGAAGAATCTGCACCATGAAACTTTATTGCAGGCGATTGTTTACCATTTAAAACATAAGCACTACTACTGCCTTGACCTTGATACGGATGTCCAGACTTTGTTGCTACAGTAACAGTTATAACAATAGGCGAACCAGAAGTTCCTAAATTACCACCAATTACATCAGCAGTTGTAACACCTGTCATGTTAGAACTGGCATTTGAAGACTGAGCATCTACATAAGTTTTAATTGCTTTAGCAGAAGCTAATGTATTATCAGTTCCAGAAACACTTGTAAGATCTGTATCTATAGCACCTGTTTTAAAGTTGTCCGTTTCTAATTCAGTTATTGGATTATCATCTGCACTAATATTTTTATTAGTTATAGTAGTAGACCCACTATCAACATAAGCTTTTACAGATTGTTGTGTTGGAAAGTGTGTGTCTGAATCATCAGTCATAGCATCTTGATCTTTACTTCTTTGACTAAAGATGTAAGTATCAAAATCAGATACAAGAGCTTGTGTCATAGTATCAGCATCTGATATTACAACACCATCTGTTCCTTGCAATGTTACTGTAGCTTGAGTAGTAGCACTACCATCTAAAACATTTAGTTCAGCTGCAGTTGTTGTTATAGCAGTAGATCCAAAAGCTAAATCTCCTTCAGCTATTTTGACTAGCCCTGATCCTTTAGGAGTTATAGCAATACTTATATTAGTATCATCACCTGTAGATGACAGAGTAACATCTCCACCAGTAGCTGCATTTGCAACTGTAAACTCATTAACTGCACTACCTGTAGCAGTTATCTTTATTGCTTCATTACCTGTTGTATCAGCTATAGTGGGCGTTTTAAGAGATGTATCTATACTAACAGTACCACTTATAAAAGCATCTCTAAACTTAGCTCCTGAAGTTCCTATATCTATTGTAACTGTACCTGGAAATATAGATGTTGTAGCTGTCTGTAATTCTTCGTTTGCTCCTAATTTTACTACTCTAGCACTATCTGCACCATTATGTGAATGTCCTGTACTAGCACTGAATGCAGCTATTACCGAATCAAATTCATTGTTTATATGTTCTGATTTAATTATTCCACCAGTTGTAGGAAGACCAACCCCATTCCCCGATACAACTCTAGTTTGATATGTATTTCCCATTATTTGTCTCCTATTGCCTTGTCTCTACACTATACTCAAATACAGCAGTATCAAGTCTGAATGAAGGTTTAGTTGAAGATTCTTGTATACGTATAGCCACCGTTTTACCAGAACCAACAACATTGTTTCTATATAGTTTATCTAAGTCTACACTATAAAGACTTGGATTAGGGTCATCACTATATGCAGGTCCTGTCCCTGTAGCATACGCAAAGTTTACATCATTAAATTTAGATATACCTGTCCCTGTTGTTTCTATTTGAATAGTAGCTGGTTGTATAACATCTACTTCATCTTGATCGTACTTAATATTAACATCGGCTGTAACACCACCTTCAGGCTCAAGAAACAACAAGAGTTTATAAAAAGTTTTTCTAATAGCAGGGTCATTAATAGGCATGAACGGTGACTCATAAACAGCAGTAATATTAACTGCACTATTAGAGCTATCAACAAAACCTGCAGTAGATTCTAACTGATAGATGTAACCATCAGTATTAGCAAAAATAATTAACTCACCTAAAGCACCTGCTTCTCCATAATATCGTGAGTCAGATGCGTAAGATTTAATACCTCTTGTTCTAGCCCAATTAATACCAGTACCACCTTGAGCAATAAACTTAGTTGCAATTAAACCTACTGAGTCTAAATTATCAACACTATCATTATAAGCAAGTAATCTATACTGTGCTTTTTCTCTAATAATTAACGAATCAAACGAAGTAGCACTTAAAGTATCTACATCTTCCTTAATAGGTTGGGATGCAACATCTAAACTAAAGTCACCAATTCTTTCTGTAGCAGCTAATGATCTAATTCCATCTGGGGCGAAAAATAAAATATCACCACCAACCTCTTGAATAGTATCTTCTTTAATACAGCCTATGTTTTTTGCAATAGGTGTTAGTACAAATGCATCACTACCAGTAGAAGCTGAACCTGTAATTTTTTGAATACTATCTTTAGTAAAAATAATTAACTGCTCTCTAAAAACAATAAGACCTGTAACAGTAGATTTAACTTTTAATTCTAAACCATTTGTAGCAAAAGAGTCATCAGTATTAGTATCACCTATAAAAACAGAACTGCCCTTACCAAGTACAAGATGATTTTTAAACTCTGTTACAAACTTAGCACCTACAATAGGAACAAACTCACTAGCTGCAGGATTAGCAAAGCTGACAGAAGTACTGTTTGCATTCCCATCATAAAATGCAGGGGCATTAAAACCATCTACAAATATAGTTTTTTCTCCAGAACCAAAGTCATAGTTACAGTGTCTTACTTTACCACCTGACAAGGCTGTTCTTCCTGCATAGTTAGTTGCACTATTAGAGTGAGCTTGTACTACAGTACTAGAAGTAACTACAAAATATTTATCGTTACGTACAGCTATTGCAGTATAACCATTACTAACTAAGGCAAGACCTTGTACTTTACCTGATCCTGTAACAACATTAGGATTAAATCTTTTAAAACCTTTTATCTTACTATAACCACCTGTCAAAGATGGTTCAAAGTTTTCTAAGATAGTAGCACTGCCAACAGCATTTGTACCTTGCTGTAATGGTGTTAGGTTTGATATTAAACCACCTTTAAACTCTAATGGAAATGTTTGCCAGTCTGTTGCCATTATGATAACCTTGGATTACTACTTAAACCGTGACTTGAGACTATCATAGAAGACCTAAGATAATCGTATCTGTTAATGTAGAGACTTCTCATATACTTAACACCCTCTACAAATTTTTGTTGAGCTAGTTGAGAGGCTTGCACATCTCCCCTAAACTGGTATGCATAGAACATCGCACCATCAACTATAACATGTTGAAATTCTTTAGGTACAGTTGGTACATCTGAGTGTAAGGATAAAGAAACAGGATTTTGATAGTACTCGTATATTATCTCATAAGCTTTATCAGGATTAGGTAGTACTATAAACTCTTGGCTTGGAGTTCTAATTACAAATCTAGGAGTTGATCTAATACTAGTACTACTATTATATTCGTTATCAACATGGTTGTCAAGATATTCCTGGTAATCCATAATAGTTAATTTTCGTGTATCTACATTTAATGCAGAGTTTCTTTTAATACGGAAACTATTCATATTAATTAACTTGACATCTTCAGGATAAGAATATCTAACAACACCGGCTGTAAGAGTTTCTTCTTCTTCTCTGTGATTCCAAGGCCAGTTATACTCTTCATGGTTAATATGTCTTATTGAAGAATTTACAGCATCTTTAGCTGACTGGTAAAATCCTGAAGCTGTTGAAAACGTAGTAGTAGTTAATTCAACTTCATTCAATCTTCTATTAATTTCATTTACTAACTCTAAAAAATTATAAGCCATATTAGTTTTCCTTAATCCTTAGTGTCACAGTTCTTTCAGAAACTAATCCACTACTAGAAGTCATCTGACAAGTTATCTTATAGCTTGTATTGACAGTTCCTAATGCAAGTCTAATTGTTGCAACTGTAGTTGTTTGTGTTTGATTAGCACCCACTGATTTTAAACCATTTATAGTTACATCAGAATTATATGTAGCAGCAGTTTTAACACCACTTGCATCATCAATAAACCATGCTACTCTTGGACTGGTAGATATTGTATCACTACCTAAAAATCTAGACCAATCAATGCTATAGTCCAGTATTTCATCAGGATCTTTATTAGGCCATTTATAAGACATTTTATTTTCCTATGCTGCTTTTGCTACCCTAGATTGCAATTCGTGTTGTTTTTCTCTAATGTATATTATTCTATTTTGTTCTGGTATTTGTACAGTAGAAGAAACAAGATGTGGTTTTTCAGTTATGTAAATAGTTCTGTTTTGCTCTGCGATAAAAATATTATTTGAAATAAAGTTATCTTTAAAGTCTACATAAACTGTTCTCTCTCTGCTGTAATCTTCTGCATTAAATACATAAACACCTGAATTGGTATCTATTGTAGAAGTTAAACTTAGACCTGTTAATTCAACAAGAGCATTACCTACGATTGTTACAGTGCTAATAGCTGAAGTAACTTCAAAAGAATCTGTAATATTAAAGGTTGCTCCACCACTAATATCTACAGCACTTATACCCATAGATGCAGAAATTGATGGTAGTGTAACTACTGCTGTTCCTGTAAACTCTGTAGGCCCTGTAAATCCTGTTGATAAAGCAAAACCAGATGTTAATTCAAAAAGTACAGAACCTTGTATACTAACAGCAGTTAAACCTAACGTACCACTTATAGATGGTAATAAAACAGATCCATCACCTGTAAGCTCAACAGTACTTATACCACTTACTATTGGAAAGGTAGAAGCTGCTCCAAGTGAAATAGCTGCATTGCCTGTTACAGTTGTCCCACCAACGTCTACTGTTAATCCTGTAGGTGGTGTATTTATAGTTACGGCAGAGTCACCTGCAAATAAAACTGGTGAGATAGAGGTAATTAAACCAAGACTAGGTAAAACTACTTCAACACTTACACTACCTACACCTGCAAAAGTGTCTTGACTAAAGGTTAATCCACCAAAACTCATTTATATTTATACCTTGTAATCTAAACTAGGCCACACAATACTAAACGGATCTGTTTGTTCTTGTGGTATTTGCCTTAATTTTTCAATGTATTCGTCTACCTTAGATATATTAATAGTAGGAGTTACTTCTCTTCTAATTTCACTATCATACTTTTCAACTAAATAACTACATTCATTTATAAAAGTATCTCTTTGTTTTCTAATAGCTATCCACTTTTCATTTAATGTTTGAGCTTTTTCATCAGAAGAAATATCTTCAATGCGCCATTCTGTTTCGTACCAATTAGCTCTTTTATACCATTCAGAAAAAGATGGTGGTGCATCTACTACTTCGATACCAAATTCTTTTAACTCTTCATCAGTGTAACTTTCAAGATCAGTTTTTGTAGTAGCATCTGGCAGTCTAATTCTGCTAGGTAATTGTAGTGTTGGATGACCTTTATTAATTGAGTAGTATTTCATTATATAAACCTTTTAACTAAATATGTTTATTGCTTGAACAGTTCTAGTTGTTGAAGAGGCAACACCAGATGCAAAAGTAGACCAAGCTCCTTTAATAAAATAACAGTCAACACCACCTTTTATTTCATTAGTCCATAGGTATAAATTGTCACCACTAATTCCTCTATTAATAGCTGCACTTTGACTTTCTAACCTATTAATAAAATAAGTAGAAAATATTTCACTAGAGCTACCATTTTGATAATTGTAATTGCCATACAAAGTAAAATTAACAGTATTAGAAGAGGTGTAAGTTCCAGACTGATTACTGTTTACTGTATTCCCATCGCTTCCCATGTTACCACCCATGCAAAAGCGAAATGGCCAAGTGTAATCAGCAAAGGTTATGAGCATAGCATATGCACCTTGAGAGAAATAACCATACTGCATTTTAACATGTTTTCGTAAGGATGAGTTTGTTGCCCCACCTTGGTTAAAATCTGCTACAAAGTATACTGTATTTACTGTGCCATTAGCAGCTTCAGTTACCCAATTTGTCCAATTTTGTGCTGCTACTGAAACAGTTGTATCATCTTGAAAGTTACTATTATAGGTGTACTCTGCTTTTGTAGTAGTCGTAATTTCAGCTACACCATGTGTAGGATTCCAAAAATGCCAATAGCCCCAACCATCAAATATATCATTACCCCAATCACTCCAATAATATCCGTTAACACTAGTCTGACTACCACTAGGATGACCATAAGTAGGAAAATTGTGTGTGCCAGAATTTTTATTTTTTGTATTGGCTATTGCAGTACCTGTTGACATTGAAGTTGCATAAAGTTGGTTAATGCCAGCAGTGTCAGTTACTGCTACAGAAACACCAGGCCCTATGTAACTAACCCAATTAGTATTATAAATACTAACTTGTATATAATCCCCTCTAAAATGGCTATCATTATCAGCGTTAGATCCAAGATATAGGTAAAAATTTCCACTTGCGTCAACTTCTACTGTCCCTTTTGTAGAAGTTCCTATATCGTATGGAGTCTGACCATCTATTGTGTCAATAACATAATAGATTAAAGCTCCTTCAGGATATCCTGTTGTTGATCCTGTAAAAGTAACTTGAGTATGCTCTCCTTCTGTAACTGATGTAGAACCTGAATACGTTAAAGAATCTACACTTTTTGGTTTAGGCCAAAGGTTTTGTTGTTGCCAATACCTGTTATCGTGTATATCAGCTATCCCGTAGGATGTATCAATAGTAGCGTCTTTAAAACCACCACCAATAAAACCAAAATTCCTACGCATTAATACCAACTTCCTGTAGTTTTAACAATATCATTTGCTACATTTGATGAAACATTACTGCTTTTTGCATAATAAAAAGTAGCACCATGAGTAAGAGGTCCATACCAAAGAGCTAGATTATCATTACCACTTATACCTGAAAAGAAAATAGAACTGTTCCAACTACCACTATTATTAATTGAGACTACTTTGGGTATGGCATATGTTGAAAATACTTCAGAGGAAGAACCTGATTGTTGATTATAGTTCCAATATAAATATCCCCAACTTGCACTAGTATATGTATTATTCGTATTTACCGTAGACCCATCAGATCCCATATTTCCCCAATGACTAATCCAAAAAGTAAAAGATGGATCAGTACAAGCAACATCTAATTTAAAAACTCCTTGGGCTACCCATCCATGTTTTATTTCAAAAGTCTTACTATGCTTGGTTTGAGTTTCAGAATATATTGTACCATCTGGACCATT
>MDTB01114274.1_pt1 | contig 10986 bp, 18 predicted proteins | sample 811161 | NCBI WGS metagenome assembly MDTB01 (sample SAMN05326650, study PRJNA326480) | marine metagenome | isolation source: seawater | place: Mediterranean Sea | collected 2009 | reverse complement strand
CAGCTGTAGTTCTTGCTGCTGGAGCTGCTGCTAATGATTTATTAAATGTTTATGCCTTTAAATCTTTTACTGTATCAGAACTTAATGCAAATAATTTAAACGATGGAACAATCCCAGATGCTCGTTTCCCAGCTACACTTCCAGCTATCTCTGGTGCTAATCTTACAAATTTAGATGCGGCAGATCTTGCCTCTGGAACTGTGCCTACAGCTCGTCTTGGTAGTGGTACTGCTAGTTCATCAACTTTCCTTGCTGGTGACCAAACTTTTAAAACTATTACTGTACCCGCGGGAACAACAATTAATAACAATGCCAACAATAGATTAATTACGGGTAGTGGAACAGCTAACACCTTAGAGGGTGAAGCTAGTCTTACTTTTGACGGAACTAATCTTGATTTACCAGACGATAAAAAAATTAGATTAGGTACAGGAAATGATTTAGAGATTTACCATGACGGAAGCAATAGTTATATAAAAGAAAATGGAACTGGAGATTTAATTATACGAGCTGAATCTAATATTAAATTTCAAGATAGTAGTGGTTCAGAAACCTTTGCAAACTTCAAACATAATGATTCAGTAGAACTTTTCACTAATGGTACAAAAGTTTTTCAAACAGTTTCTGATGGAGTCGAAATTTTAGGTCATGTAAAACCTTCTGCTAGTAATACTTATGACTTAGGTACATCTAGTGTAGTTTGGCGAAACATCTATACCTCTGACTTTCACATGACTAACGAAGGTCTCGAAGAAGGTAATTCAGTTGACGGCACAAAAGGCTCTTGGACTTTCCAAGAGGGTGCTGAAGATTTGTTTTTATTAAATAACAAGAATGGCAAAAAATATAAATTTAAATTAGAGGAGTGTAAATAATGGCAATAATATCAAACGGAACAACTGTAGCTAGTGGTGGAACTGTACAAGGTTCAGCTAGTAATTTAACTGGTATTCCCGCTCCTAGTAATTCAGCTATTTTGACAGGCGTTGCTAGTGTCACCACTGGAGCTGTAGGAAGTTATATAGCTATGAATATTGGAAGTTTTTCTAAAACAAACAATCAGACTTTTGCATCAAACAATGCCATGAAATATTGTTCTTTTGGTGGAAATGAGATCAGTGGTGGTGTTCAGCCAGGTGGTACTTATCGGTCAATGGGTGAGGCAGAAGGTAATGCAAATAACCAAGATAAAAAATCAACAATATTTTTAAGGATATCATAATGACAAATTTTACTTGCATATTAATAGACGCAAAAAATCCAAAATGGTCAAACGCAGAAAAAACTATGATTGAAGTAGAAGCTAAATGGCAACACTTAGAGAGTGAAGGTTATCTTGCTTTTGGTGCTAATCCAAATGATGTCGAGGCTCATGGTGTAGATTTATATAATAGGTGTGTAGCTGGTGAATTTGGAACAGTTGCAGATTATGTAGCTCCAGATGAGGGAGGCGAATAATGACAACTAAAACAAGAGATTTATCAGATTTATTAGATGCTAATGGTGATGTTAAAGCAACTCACTTAGATAATGCTAGTGGTACTACTATTAACAACAACGCTGATAACAGACTTATAACAGGAAGTGGCTCTGCTAATACTTTAGAAGGCGAAGCCAACTTAACCTTTGACGGAACTAATTTAAAATTACCTGATAGTAAAAAAATTCAATTTGGAACTGGTGGAGATATGTCAATTTTCCATGACGGAACAAATTCTATTATTGCTGAAGAAGGTGGCGGAGATTTGTATGTTCAAAATAATGCTAACTTTGAAATTTTAAATGAAGCGGGTAATGAAACAAAAGCTAAATTTATAACTGACGGAGCAGTAGAGCTTTATCATAATAATGTAAAAAAAATTGAAACTACTTCTGGTGGTGTTGATATTACAGGAGCAATAACTGTCAATGGTTCTGCTTTAGCGGGTGGTGTTTCTGCTGTTAAAACTGTAGATATTACTTCTTCTAGTACTTACACCCCAACTGCGGGAACAAAGTTTGTCACTGTCTATGCTACAGGCGGTGGTGCGGGTGCGGGTGGTATAAACCAATCAACAACAGTTTATTATGCTTATGGTAGTGGTGGTGCTGGTGGTGCTGGTGGAACGGGTATAAGGACTTATGACGCTACTCAATTAGGTGCTAACGCCTCTATTACAATCGGAGCTGGTGGCAGTGGTGGCTCGGGTAATGCTACTGGAAGTAATGGTGGTACTACTACATTTGATCCCGCAGGAACAGGAACAACAATCACAGCTTATGGCGGTGGTGGCGGTCGTGGAATTGCTATAGCACACGGAACATTGAGCGGAATGTTTGGCTCAGGTGGCGGAACTTCAGGAGCGCAAGTTCAAATAATTGGAGAATGCGGTAATTCTAGCGATTTAAATACCGCTAGTGGCAGTACAGTAAATACACAAGCAAATACGGGTGGTGCTAGTTTTTGGGGTGGTCACAATTCAACCCGAACAGCAAATGGTAATCAAGATCATGGTCAAGACGCTTCCTCTCATGGTGCGGGTGGTAATGGTGCTGTCACAAAAGGTGCTAGTGGCAGTAAAAATGGCGGTAGTGGTAAAGCGGGTCTAGTCGTAATAATGGAGTACGCATAAAATGAAAATATGTATTTTAAATAAAACAACTAATGTCGTAGAAAATATCTGCGAGGTAGATGATATAAATAATGTTCCCTCTTTTTTAATTGGTGAAGGTCAAGTTCTAGCTACTGACCATACAGGAAAAATTGAAGATACTTGGAATGGTTCTTCTTACGATACAACTGTAGAAGAAGAAACTGATGAGCAAAAGTGGATTAATATTAGAGAAACAAGAAACCTACTTTTATCTCATACTGATTTTTATGCTTTATCTGATAGTACGCTTACTAATGAAATGCAAACTTACAGACAACAATTAAGGGATTTACCAGCATCTACATCTAATCCTAATGATGTGGTATTTCCAACAAAACCGTAGGAGTAAATAATGTGTGAATGTAATGAAGGTTATGACTGTATATGTAAAGGAAGAAACAATGTGCGAATGTAATGGCGAATGTTTATGTAGATGAAGGTTTTTTTAATCTTCTGGCTTTGCGTTCAATCACCAGGAATAACATTAAAGGATACTTGTATAACAGAAATTAGACACGAACCAATGTACGAAAGTCTAGAGCAATGCAAACAAGCAGCTATAGACTTAGCAGAATATGTGATGCGTACACCAGATGTATACCTCACAACTTTTTGTACCTCTAAAGAACTACAATCAACATAATGAAAGAACTATTTTTAATATTATTTTTATTTACTTCTATGGCTGTATTGACAGATGCTAGAGCTAACACCAATACTGTGTCGAGTAATACTGTAGCCTCAACTACTGTAGATAAATCAGTTCCAACTGCTTCTGCTCCTCCATTTAATATTATGCAAAATGATAGCTGCTATATACCAGGAGGAAGTATTGGCATACAAACCCAGGTACTAGGCATAGCTACTGGTAAAGCATTTAAAGATATAGATTGTATCAAACTGAAATATTCAAAGCTGCTTTTTCAATATGGCTTAAAAATTGCAGCTGTGAATGTACTGTGTACTGATCCTATTGTTTATCAATCTTTAGAAAGAAGTGGCTCACCTTGTCCAGCTGGTAAAGGTTTGATTGGTCAAGATGCACAAGACTACTGGGATGAACATCCAGAAGAACGACCAGACTATGAAGAATGGCTCACAAAAAATAAAACTACAAAGAAAGAAACTGAGGTAGATAATAATGGTCTTAAAGATTTTGCTCTTATGGCTCTTTCTGTTATCCTCTTATTCTAAAGCAGAAACTCTTAATACTGGAAATTTATTAGATGAAGCTGATACCTGGGATCAAACTGGATTAGTCAGCTCTGATACTTGTTCTTATTCTGGAACATTAGATCCAGGTCAAGTTTGTTTTGGTCATAGCAACACTAGAGGAGAAGTTGATGGTGGAGGAACTATAACATCAGATCAAATAAGTTTGATTAATGATGGTGGTTTATCTATCCAGGAACTGAACCAGGGATTTGAAATGTCTTATGGTTTTGGATCTGAAAGTCATATCAGTAATGCTAACCTACCCTCATGTATAGAAACTAGCGGTGATTGCAGAGATATAATTGATTATACTTTAACACTTACTGATCCAGATGGGATCACCATAAATACTTTTAACCATTATATAGAATTAGATTATGGAGGATTGAAAGACTATCAATTCTCACAAACAATAGATCCTAACAATTATGCAGATATCTTTAGCCAAGTTTCAATTTATGGAGTTGACTCTGGCTACACAGGCGGCAGCTTCGGAGCAATCATCTATGATCCCTACCTGGCTATTGAGTATACAACTTATGTTTTAATTGATGAGATCATCGACATTATAGATGATGCTGTTGAACAAATAGATATACCAGATGTTGTTGAGATTGAGATTGATCTGCCAGAAATATTTGACCAACCTATTGAAATAGAAATAGAAATTACAGACATAGAGCTGCCAGACTTAGAGGTAGTGCAAGAGATTGAGATTATTGAAGTCATTGAGATTGAAGTTGCTGATGCTCAGACAATGGAAATGAACATGGAGATTGAAATGGAAATCGAGATGGAGCTAGAGATGGAGCTAGAGCAAGAAATGGAAGCTGCCATTGAAGAAACAATCCAGGAGAATATTGATGAACCCAGCGAACCAGAACCCACTACTGATGATGTTGAAGGATCAGAACCAGAAGAAACTACAGAAGAGGAAGCTGAACCAGAACCAGAAGAACAAGAGCAAGAAGAAGAACCCAGAGAAACTTTAACAGCTGAAAAAAAACAAGAAGTAAAAGAAAAGATTGTAAAAAAAATGATGGAAAAAACAGATAAGAATAATCCAAATTCACAAGCTCAGACAATGGCATTGATGGTTATCCTTACAGATACCCAGGCATTTAATGAATACACTAGCAAAGAACTAATAGAGCCTATTGCATTTCAAAATCAATCCTTGCCAGTACAAGAAATGATACCAGATCCTTATGGTGGATTATTTGAATCAGCACAAAACAATTTAATGGAGCAGTTGATTAACTCACAGTATTAATATGGAAGCAGAATTTGGCGGAGTAAAATTTAAGGGTGGTAAAATTTTTGGACTACTCATAGCTCTAAGTACACTTGTCGGAGGTTTGTATGGTGGTTTTGTTGCTTATAAAGATTACCAAGACATGAAAGAAACAATGCTTAATTATACAGCTCCAGATCTATCTGGCTTTGATAAACGCATTGACCTGGTGCAACAAGAAATTGAGATGATATCTGGTGAAATGAGCATGATGTTATCGGAAATAGAATTGGTGGCTGGTGTAGCTACCGAACTCAAAAATGATTTAAAGACTGATATTAGACAGATGGAACAAGATAACAGACACATAGAAACCATTGTCGATTCAATTAAGAACAAAACTAGAGATGAGCTGCGGTTGTTTGAAGATAGCATCAAAGAGCTAGAGGCAGATCTAGTATTAAGAATACAAAAAGCATTAGAGAACCCACTAAATAACATGGCGGTAGTTAAGTAATGGCAACACAAGGTGATAAGATAAACAAACTTAATTTAGAAGTAGAACTTATTAAGAAAGATATTTCTATAATTAAGAACAACCATCTAACACATATACAAGCTGACATAAAAAAGATTAATTTTGTTTTATGGTCTGTCGGCTTTGCAGTCTTTGCTAATTTAATTATTTTAGTCAGAGATATTATTGGATAAGAAGCACGCTAAAGGTACAGCGTCAGAGTTTGCAGTATCTAAATACTTCGCAGAAAAAGGTTATTATATATTTACATCCATAACCTCCTCTACTTCTCCTATAGATCTTATAGCTATCAACCCAGAAACAAACGACCAACTTTTTATAGATGTCAAAACATTTTCTTGTAGAAAAACTGGCAAACAAAAAGGAACAATTATTAATCGTTCATTATCAGATGAACAAAAAAAATTAGGAGTGAAAATAGTATATTGCTATGATGACGGAACAATACGATTTAGAAACAAAAGAAAGAATAAAACTTCACGAAGGTTGCGTTCTAAAAATTTATGATGATCCCCTATTAGGTGCAGCCGCACCCACTATCTTTTATGGTCACCTCTGTACTGCTAGTGATCCCTGGAAGCCAGGCATAACATATACGCAAGCACAAGCAGAAGCAGTCTTTGAAGAGGATTATGCAATAGCAAAAGAAGATGCAAAAAAATTTATTGGTGATGTCGTAGTACCAGATGAAATAATCTCTGTAGTAGTGGAGATTGCTTTTAACATTGGTGCTAGTCGTTTAGCTGGCTTTAAATTATTTAAAGCTGCAATCCAAGATCAAAACTTTGTGGAGGCTTCATTTGAATTAGAAGATTCAAAGCTCTATCGTCAACTAGAAACTAGATACAAACCATTAGTAGAACTCATAAGGGAGGCATAAATGATTGCAAAACTACTTGGAATGACTGGATCAATAAAAGAACCAGTAGAAGCTGTAGGTTCAGTTTTAGATAATTTATTTACCAGCAAAGAAGAAACACTAACTTTAGAAATAGCTAAAGAAAGACTAGCTGCTAAACCAGCACTCATACAAGCAGAGATTAATAAGGTTCAAGCTGGTCATAGGTCTATGTTTGTTGCTGGTGCTAGACCTTTTTTAATGTGGGTTTGCGGTGTTGGTTTCGCTTATGCTTTTATTGTAGAGCCGATGCTTAGTTGGATACTGCCAACTGCTGATAAACCAGAGCTTCCATTAGACGTTATGATGGAATTAACAGTAGCAATGCTGGGTTTGTCATCTCTCAGAACAGTAGAAAAACTTACTAATAAATCAAAATAGGAGGAAATATGGAAAAAATAAAATCAATATGGAATAGTTTAAATAGAAACTTTCAGTTATTTTTGATGGGAGCAGCAGCTCTTATTGTTATTTCAATAATTAGTTCAGCATTATAATGGTGATTAAAGAAGAAATTTTATTTTTAAGAGATAAAAATAGCAAATTAAAGAGCAAAATCAGAGAGTTAAATAAGATAATTAAAGAGATGAAAGAGAATGAGGTCTTTTTAATTAATAGATTAGATGTTGAAAAACAACTGAAACAACAATATCGAAATGCCAACTTTGGTGAGTTAGTTATTAATAAAAAAATGAACGAAATAGAACAAGAAATTGTCGAACAAACTAACCAGAAGCCTTAGAGAACAAGAATATCTAGATTTATTTCAACAAGGCAAAAAGAAATCCCCTGGCGAACTTATGGATGAAACTAAAGAAGCTGGGAGAAGATGCACTGATTGCCAGAAAAACCTATGTATAGGCGATGGTGTACAATGGATGTGCTGGGATTGTCAGCATAATAAATACAACACAAACAAGGAGTGGATATAATGCCAGGAAAAGGACTTTATAGTAATATTAATTCTAGGCGTAAAAAAGGAATCTCAAGATCTAAAAAGAACTCAACTATCTCAGCAAAGGCTTACAAGAACATGAAAGCTGGGTTTCCTAAAAAGAAAAAATAAGATATAAAATACCCTTCCTATGGGAAGGGTGGCAGAGTTGGTTGATTGCACTAGTCTTGAAAACTAGCAAACATGAAAGTGTTTCGTGGGTTCGAATCCCACCCCTTCCGCCATACTAAAATGTTGTAGTTTAATTTGTGTTTAATTTGGTGTTATTGCATTTTAAAATAAAAAAAACTATATTTTTCAATGGTGGTTAGCAGTCTTGAAAACCAAAATAAAACAAAGTATATCAACAAAAAAATACTGAAAAACTTGAATAACACAATAATGTTGATGTCTGTATACTAAGTATATTTAGTCTAATTTGGTGTTAATTTGGTGTTGTATTTGGTGTTATAATACCTATCTTAATAAGTATGAAAGCACACAAAGTTAAAAACAATGGCAAATGGGTATGGAGAGTTAGAATACCTAATGGCAGAAATGCAGATGGTAATTATCTCTATGCTTATGTTTACGCAAACACTTCTAAAGACGCAGTAGAAAAAGGTTATGCTAAAAGAGAAGAGTTAAAAAATAAAAATAATATTTTACCGTCTACAGATGGTAAAGCTAACATCACTTTAGAAGAAGGAATAAAAAAAATTTGTATGTTCTGGGATACTTTAAGTGACGACAGATTAAATGATCCAGAAGGTAATGAGGGTATTGAACCAAAAACTGCTAAAGGCTACAAATCAAATATTGAAGTAATTTACAAAACAGATGTAGATTTAAAAACAGACATAAATGATATCGATAGTGTTTTTGTAGAAGATAAAATTTTAAATGGATTAAAAGATAAAAAATTTAATTTATCTAAAAGACAACAAGAAAGATGTTTCCAAAAAATTCATGCTATGCTTGTTTACTTAAAACAAAGAAAACAAATTAGAGAAGTTGCAACCAGAGATTTTTTAGATGTTGGCTCTATGGTTAAGCCTCCTAAATACAAACCAAGTATTGATAATAAAGTACCTTTATCAGATCAAGATATAATTAAAGTTCATAATTATTTAGATGCAGCTTTAAAATTTGGCAAGGGTGGTGATATCAATTTGGAAAGACAAGCAGCGTTAGCTATTAAAATTCAACTGGCATCTGGAACAAGAATTGAAGAAGTTTTACCTTTGGAATATAAAGATTTTGATTGGAAAAATGTAGATCTTACTATTTCTAAATCTCAATGTTCACCAGACAGAGTAAAAAAAACAAAAGCTGGTAGTTTAAGAAAAAACCCTAATGACAAAGGCGTAAGGGTAGTTTGGTTTAATAGAGATATACAGCCTCATTTTCAATTTTATGTAAGTAAACAAGCAATATTACTACATGATATTAAAGATATCTCCGAATTTAAAATTTTTACTACACTTAAAGAGGCTTATGTTCATACTTTTATTCAAAAAATGAGAGAAGAACTTGGTATTATACAAATGACAACAAAAAGTTTTAGAAGATATTTTATGACTAAAATGAAAAATCTTAAAACTGGTGACCAAAGACTTTTAGATGCTACTGATATTAGACTACAAGTAGGTCACGCAGACGAATTAACTCAACAAGATTATATTGATTATACTACTGAAACTACAAAACTTGCTTGTGAGAATAATTTTAGAGAAACTAATAATTAACCAATTTTAGGGGTATCCAATCATACTGGGTACCCTATTAAAACCCTCTGTATGGTCTTTTATAGAGATTTTATAACCCACAATACCCATCGCACTCGTCTAAAAATGAGTATTGACCAGAAATCTCATCTTTTTCTCTTAAATCTACCTCATCAATAGGCTTACAATCTCTATGTAAATACAAAATTGAATCAAGTTTGTGTTCTTTAGCTCGTAATAATTTATCCATTTTTACAACATCATCCCATTCTTTTTTATTATCTTTTATTCTTCTCCATTCTTTGTTTGAATGAAAAGGACAAAAAGTACAAGCACTTCTAGGTGGTTCTGGATAATTATTTTTTTTCATCCATTCAATACAATGATGCCTACGAATTGATCTTTCAACTAATGGATATTTATTTTTAATGTATTTTAATGGATTTATTTTCATTCTTTGCATTTCATCGTAAGAAATACCCATAATTAATTCTACTTTTGTGCCTTTAATAACTCTTTCGCCTTTATTATATCCTAAAATAGATCTTATTTTTTGTGTGACTGGTTTAACTTTGTAATCCGCAGTACACTTTCTCCGCATTATACCCTTTTTACCAGTCTTTTTATTTATTGTAAAAAAAGGTGCATCAAAATCTTTATGTAATCCTAAAGCCGCATTTAAAATATCATCTTTTAAATTTCTGTGCTTTGCTATATAAACTGGAAACCATAATTCATCTCTTAACCACTCTAACCAATCGTAAACTTCTTTAGGTTCAGCTCCAGTATCAGCAAAGATAGCACAATCAACCATAGGTATTTCACCTTTTTGTATCATTAATGCTAGTGTGGATGATTGAACCCCAGCACCAAGAGATAAAACTTTTAAATTTTTTTTTATTATTGATGACATTCTTTTATGTGATCTTCTTGTAGTTTGGTAAAATACCTTTTTAATGTAAGAGGCTTGATAATTCTTTCTTTTTTATATGTTGGTGTGAGTTGAGTAATTCTTATCCTGGTCACTGGTATATTATAAAATATTAAAAAACTAGGTAAGCCAGCTCTGTGTGCTAGTCGTCTAGTTGTGGTGCAAGTTTTATGGGTTTGATTTTTATCAAATGCAGTTTCATATAAACAAAGTGGCTCATAACATTTTCTACAGACTGACACCAGGTCAATATCTATAGCAGCTATCTTATCTTTAATACTGCGGTGCCACTCATTAAATTCATCTCCCCTACTATGATAGATTTCTCTTGCCAAGGATTATTTTTTCTTCTCCAAATTTATTATTCATAGTTTTCTCTTTTACTATTTTTAAATTCTTATTTTCTTTTTCAATTTGTTTTAGAATTTTCTTTATTATAGGTAATGGATTATTAATTTTTTCCATACTCTTTTCCCTTTTGTGTGATCTCTATAGACCTGGCGGTGTTCGGTAAGACAGTCACATATCCCTTTTTAGCTAACTGAAAAACCATGTTGCTGACAACATTAGCAGTTTTATATTTTAAAACTTTAGCCATCTCTGAATATGTAGGAGCATACTGGTTTTCGTTCCAATAATCTTTCAACGCTACTAAAACTTTTGCTTGTTTAGGTGTCATTGCTCTCCTTAATATGACCTTGTGCTGGTGGTATGCTGCCAGTTTCTTGCAGCTTTAATACTTTTGTAATGCCAGTATAAGCTCCTAGGTCATCATAGTTATCTTGATTAAAACCAGGCTTAGTACATCTTACTAATTTAAGTGCAGCCATACATAGAGCTACATCACTAGATCTTAATTCTGTTTTTAATTTATTT
>MDTB01085272.1_pt1 | contig 10986 bp, 7 predicted proteins | sample 811161 | NCBI WGS metagenome assembly MDTB01 (sample SAMN05326650, study PRJNA326480) | marine metagenome | isolation source: seawater | place: Mediterranean Sea | collected 2009 | reverse complement strand
TTGGCATCTGATGTTTGCTTTGACACGCAAGACAATTTGTGGGTGCTCAATGGTTATACGGAGCAACCCTTGAATGTAAGGAGGCAAGATGGGTCTTGGGCGAATTTTGATTGTGGATCAAGTGCAAGAAATATTTATACGACAAAAATGATCATCGACTTTAATGACAATATTTGGTTCGCCTCCGAGGATCATGGTATGTTCGGATATAATCACAATAATACCATTGACGAACCCAATGATGATGAATATGTGCACATATATACAGGAGTCAATTCAGGAAATCTACCATCGTCGAATGTTACCGCCTTAGCTGCAGATTTTGATGGAGAAATTTGGGTAGGTACGGATGCAGGATTTACCATTTTATACAATGCATCGAATGCATTTGATGCAAATCCAGGAGAGTATGATGTTCAACGTGTAAAAGTAACTTTTGAGGGCAACGTCGAGTACGTCTTGGGAAATACACACATCACCGATATTGAAGTCGATGGTGGAAATAGAAAATGGATTGCAACGGCAAATGCTGGTATTCTCTTGCTTAGCCCTGATGGATCAGAAATATTGGAGCAGCATACAACTGAGAACTCTCCACTTGTTTCAAATAATATTTTCGATCTTAAACTTGACCAAAACTCAGGAGAACTTTTCATTATTACAGACAATGGATTGATTTCATATCGCTCTGATGCGAGCTACGAAGACCCAACCTATGAAACCTACAATGTTTTCCCAAATCCTGTTAGGCCGAACTACTCGGGACCTGTTACAATACAAGGAATCCGCTATAATAGCGATGTGAAAATTACGGATGCTGCCGGAAACCTAGTTTATAAAACAACCTCGAACGGAGGAACAGCTGCATGGAACTGTCGCGCATTAAGTGGTGAGCGGGTTGCATCAGGAGTCTATTATATTTGGACTGCAACCAACGTGGGGAAGGATAAAAAAGTAGGGAAAGTTCTTATAATGAATTAACTTTTGTCCACTTGAAAGGCATCACTCTATATAATACTGATGTTCTATAAAATAATCCAACATCGCTTCCTTAATGAGATGCTCTTGATCTTTAGAATTAATTGGCGGTAAATTCCTTATATTTTCAAAGTGTGGCCAACCGTCTTCATCTCGACCCTTATACTCATAATAACCGGCTGGGGTTAAAAGTGTGCAAATCGCGACATGAATTAAATCCGTTTTCTCCTGTTTACTGTATTTATCATGACCCTTACCTAGCTCATTGACACCAATCAAAAACAACAAAGCATGGACGTCTAAGTCTTCTCCAAAAGTTTTTTCTAGGTGTTTGGTTAATTTCTGATAACGCAATTCTATTTCATGGTCCATACAAACACAAAGTTAAAATTTGAGGATTAAAATGAGCTTAAATTTATTTCAATTTAAAGTCTATACTTCGTATTGTGTTGGAATTAGTCCCAATAAATAGGCTAAATGTTCCTGGTTCTGATTCCCATTTCTTGTTGGCACTATAGAACTGCAAAGTTTCAGGGGTGATTTCAAATATAATTTGCTTAGATTCTCCGGGCTCCAACTCCACCAATTCAAAATCTTTCAGCTCTCTGACGGGGCGAGTGACACTCGCGTAATGATCTTTAATATACATTTGAACGACCTCCTTTCCTTTGACTTTTCCAATGTTGGTCAAAGTTACCGAAGCTTCTATCTTGGTTCCATTATCCAGCTCCGATTTACTTAAAGTAATATCAGAATACTCAAACTCGGTATAGCTTAACCCATACCCAAATGGATATAATGGCGTGTTTTTTTCATCGCCATAATGTGACCAAAATACACTTCCTGCATCGGCTCCCTTTGCTCCAGGACGGCCAGTGTTTTTAAAATTGTAGTACAAAGGCATTTGTCCAACACTTCTTGGAAAGCTCATCGGCAGCTTTCCACTTGGGTTGTAGTCGCCATATAAAACCTCTGCAATGGCATTTCCACTTTCGGTACCCAAATGCCAAGCTTCTACAATCGCAGGAAGGTGCTCATCGGCCCAATTCAAGACCAATGGCCTGCCGTTCATCAGTACAAGAACAATATTTTTATTTACGCTATATACTTCTTCCAAAAGCTCTTGTTGAAAACCAGGCAGGTCGAGTTTTGAGCGGCTTCTACCCTCTCCTGACTGAAAACCATACTCCCCTAAAACCATAACCACCACATCGGCATTCTTTGCAGCGTTCTTTGCCGCTTTCATTCCACCTTTATCTGTTGTATTAATGTCAACCTCCTGATGAAAAGCCGGAATAGCATTCACGAGCTTAACGCCCTGCTCATGGATAATTGTGTTGCCATCATATTTGAGCATTCCTTCAAGAACTGAAATAGCCGAATTATTTTCTCCTGCGATACGCCAATTACCTAGTGGACTGTTTTTATCAGCAGCTAAAGGTCCAATTAAAGCAACGGTTTGCCCTTCCTTTTTAAGCGGTAGAACGGCATCATCATTTTTCAAAAGGACAATGGATTTTTTTGCCATGTCTAATGCCCCTGCCCTTATTTCGGGAGAACCTGTAATCTCTTTTTCACGAATCGTATCACAATAACGAAAAGGATCATCAAAGAGACCCAGCTCATATTTAACGGTGAGGATTCTCCTTACGGCATCGTCTATTTGTGACATTGTCACGAGACCTTTCTTTAATAGGGAGTCTAACTCCGTAAGATAGATGCAGGATTCCATATCCATATCCGAACCTCCATTAAGGCCAAGTTCACCTGCATGATTTTTATCTCGGGCATAGCCATGGACCACCATCTCTTTCAATGATCCCCAGTCTGACACGATAAAACCATCAAATCCCCATTCGCCCTTTAATATCTCTCTTTGTAAAATTTTGTCAGCCGTTGCAGGAATTCCATTTAACTCGTTAAAGGCATTCATAAAAGTACGAACACCCGCATCTGCAGCAGCCTTAAAAGGAGGTAAAACGACATTATGAAGGGTGTTCTCTCCGATATCCACTGTATTGTAATCTCTTCCGCTTTCTGCAAATCCATAGGCGGCAAAATGCTTGGCGCACGCCGCAACGGAATTTGGACTAGATAAGTCATTTCCTTGAAACCCTTTTACCCTCGCAGCAGCAACAACACTTCCTAGATAGGGGTCTTCTCCCGCCCCTTCCATTACTCTTCCCCAACGGGCATCGCGCGTAATATCAACCATAGGTGCAAAGGTCCAATTGATTCCTGCTGCAGAGGCTTCTTTTGCGCCAAGTGCTGCAGAACTTTGAATGGCCTCAAGATCCCAGCTTGCAGATTCCGCCAAAGGAATAGGACTTATCGTTTGATATCCGTGAATCAAATCAAACCCAATGATCAAAGGTATGCCAAGTCTTGATTGATTCACCGCAACTTCTTGAACAGCACGAACCTCTCTAGCGCCACGCACATTGAGCATTGACCCTACCAAGCCTTTCGCAAGATGGTCATACTTTTCCTTAGCGTTTCCATCCTTTGGTGAAGGCCCTGTTACATTCCAAAATCCATTATATTGATTCATTTGTCCAATCTTTTCTTTCAAAGTCATCTTGGCCATCAATTCATTTACACGTTGAGGGATTGAAAGTTCAGCCTGTTTTTGATCAGTACCAACACAGGATAATAGAATAGAAAAGAATAAAAAAAGGAACAGCCCTTTGGGCACGAAAAAATATGGTACTACCATTTTGTAATTTTTAATTTCAGGTTAGACATTGCGCTCATATCTATGGAGGGTTTTTTATAAGTATCACTTATTCTCCTACGAAACCGAGTATCTTTTTTTAACAATCCACGCAAAAAACCCGAGGTAAGCGAAGCAAAATACACCAATAATATAACTGCTTTGAATTCCAATACTTTCCGATACAGATCCTTGTAACCAACTGATAATTCCTCCGCCCATAATCATCATAATTAAAAAACTGCTCCCCTGGCTAGTATGCTTACCCAATCCTCTAACGGACAAAGCAAAAATACAAGGCCAAAGTGTACTACAAAATAGACCGACGCTTGTAATCGCATATACACTGATCATTCCAGTTGTCAGCATGCCAACAATTAACGCGCAAATGCCGAGTATTGAAAAAATCAATAACATTCTAGCGGCATCGCCTTTACTTGCCATGTCGGCGGCAATTAAAACTAAAATAATCAAACCATAAACATAGAATGGAGTTAGGTCATGATTCGCAATCGCATTGACCAATAGAAAAACACCAAAGGCCAAATAAGGTGCGAGAAAACGCAGTATCTTTTGCAATGACATATTATCGGTAAAAGCCTGAACGGCACCTGTCCAACGACCGATCATTAAACTTGCCCAATAAAGTGAAACATAAGGTGCAATTTCATCTATCGCAAAACCTAATTCTTTCGACATATATTCAGGAAGGTTCGCTGCGGTTGATACTTCGACTCCGACGTAAAGAAAAATAGCAAACATCCCCAAAACCAATTGCGGGTATTGCAATGCAGATTTTTTCAAAGACGAATGATCATCAGTTGATTCTTCCTGTGACTCAGGATGCTCTGGTATAGAGGAAAATTTTAACAAAACAGCTACTAATAAAAAAGCAACGCCCAGAATTAAATATGGGATTTTCACACTCTCAATACTCAAATTAGTACTCTCTGATGAAGCAGTACCAAAAATGGCAAAGCTTACAATCAAAGGTCCGATCGTCGTTCCAAAATTATTAACTCCTCCAGCTAAGGTAAGCCTTTGAGAGCCAGTCTTTACAGGACCTAAAGCAATAGCCAGTGGATTGGCCACTGTCTGCTGAAGAGAAAACCCTAGACCTACTGTGAACAAGCCTGCTAGCATTAAAGGATAAGAACCCGAATTAGCGGCAGGGTAGAAAAGTAATGTCCCGAGGGCCGAAATAACCAAGCCTAAAACCAATCCGTTTTTATACCCCATTTTATTCACGAGATCTTTTCCAATTAAAACAGAAATACCCATGTATATGAGAGAGCCAACAGTATAAGAAATATAAAATGCAATGGAAACAAATTGACTTTGACCTTGCGTTAAATCAAATGCTTCTTTAAAAACTGGAATTAAAATATCATTGCTCGCAGCAACAAATCCCCAGAAGAAAAATACAGTCGTTAATGTAAAGAGGGCACTTTGATTCGTTTTGGCAGACATAATGTTCAAATTTAGTCACCCAAGATAAAGTAAAATTTAGGATTAGCTGATGTTTTTTTTCAGTTTTATGGAAGGTATCGAAAGAGAAAGTGTCTTTATGACCGTATCTATAATGCCTTTGGCGTCATATCCACAATCAGCCCAAAGCTCTTTTTGTGTTCCATGGTGGATATACTGGTCTGGAATTCCCAGCCTTGTAACCTCCGAATGATACTTTTGATCGACCATAAATTCAATTACTGCCGAGCCAAATCCACCCATTATGCATCCGTCCTCTATGGTAATAATATGTTTAAACTTCGTAAAGATTTCATGAAGCATGATCTCATCAATAGGCTTTACAAAACGCATGTCATAATGCGCAAAAGACACACCAAGACCAGTCAAGCGCTGGGCTGCTTCTTGAACAAAGTTTCCGGGGTGACCTACGGATAAGATTGCAATATCTTTACCATTCGTGAGACGTCTTCCTTTTCCTATTGGGATTTCTTTCATAGGGGTTTTCCATTTTGAAAGAACTCCTCTGCCTCTTGGATATCTGATGGTTAAAGGACCGCGGTTAGGCAGTTGCGCTGTAAACATTAGGTTTCTGAGCTCTTCTTCATTCATTGGTGCCGAAATCACCATATTTGGTATGCATCTCATATAAGAAAGGTCATAAGCACCATGATGGGTTGCTCCATCTGCTCCTACTAATCCAGCACGATCCAAACAAAAGACAACATTTAAATTTTGTAACGCTACATCATGAAGTACTTGATCGTAGGCGCGCTGCATAAATGAGGAGTATATATTACAAAACGGTAATAACCCTTGAACGGCCAAACCCGCACTGAAGGTAACGGCATGTTGCTCTGCTATTCCCACATCAAATGCACGATCCGGCATTGCTTTCATCATAATATTTAGAGAACAACCTGAGGGCATAGCGGGTGTAATACCCATTATTTTTTCATTCTTCTCGGCAAGCTCTACAATCGTATGTCCAAAGACATCTTGGTATTTTGGAGGCTGCTCAGCTGGCGGAGCGATTTTAACAATTTCTCCTGTTTCTTTATTAAATATACCAGGGGCATGCCATTGAACAGGGTTTCCTTCCTCTGAAAATTTATAACCGGCTCCTTTGCGGGTTATACAATGTAGAATTTTTGGTCCTGGTATGTCCTTAAGCTCCGCTAGCACGGTAGCTAGACGCTCAACATCATGCCCATCGACAGGACCATAATATTGAAAGTTTAAAGACTCAAACAAATTGCTTTTACCTCCACCCTTAATGATTTTAGAAACTTTTGTTGCAATACTCTGTGCATCGGGTCCAAACTTAGATACCTTTCCCAATAATTTCCATATTTCCTCCTTCACATGTCCTAGTGGCTGAGAGGGTTTGAAATCCTTCGAATATTCTCTTAATGCGCCAACGCTTGGTTCAATTGACATCCCATTATCGTTCAAAACCACCAATAAATTTGCGTCTTTTTCAAAACCGGCGTGATTAATTCCTTCAAAAGCCATACCCGCCGTCATCGCACCATCTCCAATAACAGCAATATGTTGTGTTTTTGAATCTCCAGCGTACCTATTTGCTACCGCCATTCCTAATGCCGCCGAGACAGACGTAGATGAATGGCCTGCACCAAAGGTATCATACTCGCTTTCTGACCTTTTTGGGAAACCCGAGATTCCTCCTTTACTCCTATTGGTATGAAATACTTTTCTTCTACCTGTTAATATCTTATGTCCATATGCTTGGTGACCTACGTCCCATACAATTTTATCAACGGGCGTATCAAAAACATAATGTAAAGCAACAGTTAATTCAACAACACCTAAACTTGCGCCAAAGTGACTATTCCCTATCTCAGAAATAACATCAATAATGTATTGCCGAACCTCAGCAGAAACTTGTGGTAAATCTTCCATAGAAAACTTATCTCTAAGGTCCTTAGGGACATCTATTTGATCTAAAAAATTTCCAGGTTTGAATTTTGACATAATGCTGGGTACAAAGTTAGATGATTAAACACATTTAACCTAACAACAAAGATTTCAAAGGGTTTTAGGCACTTATATTTTCTTATGTATCTTTCTTCTTTTCGAAGTAGAAAAGACTGATAACAAAAACAAGAAGCAAACTATTTCTGAAAACCAAATTCATATAAAAGCTTTCAAGATCAATTTGAATCGCAAAGAAGTATAAAGCCAAAGCACTTCCTATGTAAAGGAAAAACTTCCATAGATTGTATGGAATTGGATAATGTTTTTGTCCTAGAAAATAGGATAGTAACATCTGAAAAAGATACACTATAAGTGTCGCCCAGGCGCAAGCCATGTATCCGTACTTGGGAATAAATAAGACATTTATTAAAACGGTTATACAAGCTCCGCTCAAGGCAATATAAGCACCAAACTTTGTCTTTCCACTCAACTTATACCAAATACTTTGATTGTAATAAATCCCCAGAAATACATTTGCAAGAAGTAAAATAGGCACCACCCTTAATCCTATCCAATAGGATTCATTCTGAATAAAGTACTTAAAAACATCAATGTTTAATGCGACCAAAAGGAAAACAACACAAACCAAACCTATAAATGCGTTCATTACCTTGACATAGATCTGATTTTTATTTTCCTTATTCATTTGGCTAAAGAAAAAAGGCTCTGCGGCATATCTGTAGGCTTGTAAGAAAATGGTGACGAGCATCGCTAATTTGTAGGAAGCACTGTATATCCCAACCTGAGCTTCGGCATAATTTAAGGAGCTTGGAATTAATGGGTCATAAAGCATCTGTTTAAGCAGAATTCTGTCAAGTGTTTCATTAATGATTCCCGCAAAACCGGCGACGGCCAGAGGAAGAGAATAAAATACCATCTTCTTAAAAAGTACACTATCAAAACTTGAGTGTAAACGAAATGACTTATATAACAATATTGGCTTGACTAATGAAGCAATCAGGTTTGCTATCAATATGAATACAATGCCTCGTTCTGGATTATCTGCCGAAACAAATCCAAGCATCAAGATCAGGTTCAATGTTATATTTACACCTATTGAGCTAAACTGAATGACAGAAAAACGAAGGGCTTTTTCTTCTGCTCTTAGCTTGGCTAACGGGAGTGAGGATATCGCATCAATAGCAACGATAGCCCCCAATAAAAGAACATATTCACCATGGTGCTCAAAGAGCAAAAGACGTGCTAAATCTTGATGAAATAGTGCAATAATTAAAAAAAACAAACCATTGACAAATAGCAAGGAAACCAAAGCTGTTGCAAAAGTCTTTTCCTTCGTACCTTCTTTCTGGATAAATTTAAAAAAGGCCGTTTCCATGCCAAAAGTAAGGAGCACAATTAAGAATGCTACCCATGCATAGAGTTCTGAGACCACTCCATAATCTGAGGGGTCTACAAAAACGGCCGTATACAAGGGTACCAATAAATAATTCAGTAGCCTTCCAAGAATAGAAGACAAACCATAAATGGCAGTTTGCCCAAAAAGTCGCTTAACAGGACTCGTCATATTATTTTCTGAAATTTGCTTTTCGTTTTTCTAAAAAAGCAGTAGTTCCTTCCTTAAATTCCTCTGTTCCAAAGCACTTCGCAAATTCTTCAATTTCCACTTCATAACCATTCACTCCTGAAGTATAACCAGCATTTACCGCTTTTATAGCAGAACGAATGGCCATCGGTGAATTGCGCAAAATTTTAGAGGCCATCTTTAATGCTGTTTCCATAAGCACATCTTGTTCCACAACTGAATTAACCAATCCACAACGAAACGCTTCTTCCGATGAAATCATTCCAGCTGTAAATATGAGCTCATTCGCTTTTCCTTTGCCCACGAGTTGCGCCAATCTTTGTGTCCCTCCATATCCAGGGATTACCCCAAGAGAAACCTCGGGTAAACCCATTTTTGCATTTGTCGAAGCAATCCTAATGTGTGCAGACATTGCTAATTCTAATCCGCCACCTAAGGCAAAACCATTCACAGCAGCGATCACAGGTTTAGGATAATGATCTACCAAATCAAATAAAAGCTCTTGTCCTTTTTGAGCCAGCGAGCCACCCTGTGCGATACTAAAATCTGCAAATTCCTTTATGTCTGCCCCCGCTACAAAAGCTTTATCCTCCGCACCCGTCAATACCACGACACCTACCTCCTTATTCACCTGTATGTTTTTCAAGGCTGTATGTGCCTCTTCAATGGTTTGTTTATTAAGGGCGTTTAGCTGTTTGGGACGGTTAATGGTCAATATCGCAATACCATTAGAAATGTCAACAGAAATGTTTTCGAACATAGGAAATGATTTTTTGTGTTAAATATAAGAGTAATTGTGCGTAGCCTAAGAGCAATGATTTGGTTTTTTATTATTTATGAAAATCCCATAATCCTCGGGTAAGCACTATTTAATTCGTAATTTTGCACGTCAATGGCGCAAAAAGATTCAACAAAGCAGACGCTTTACAAGAAAATCTTGGTATTTACCAAGTTTAGACTATCCTTTCTCGTGGTGTTATCCGCATTAGCGGGTTACCTTTTTGCTGGGGGTTCAGACTACTTACAAATCGCTTTTTTAATGTTGGGAGGTTCCTTTGTCACAGCTGCCTCTAATGGCGCCAATCAAATTTGGGAAAAAGACATCGATAAGCTAATGGCCAGGACGAAAAACAGGCCTTTACCACTTGGCACTATGAGCTTACGGCTTGCCTATTCAATTGTCATTATATTGCTCATTACAGGAAGCCTATTATTGCTGCTGATCAATCTTAAATGTATGCTTCTAGGAATAGCTGCTTTTGTTTCATATGTATTTATTTATACTCCCATGAAATCTAAAAGTCCTTGGGCAGTTTTTGTTGGGGCATTTCCGGGTGCCATCCCACCTTTTTTGGGAGCAATCGCTGCAACCGATGCATTTGGTTTTCTGCCCGGCGTTCTCTTTTTTGTTCAGTTCACATGGCAGTTCCCTCACTTTTGGGCAATTGCATGGGTAAGCCATGAAGATTACAAGAAAGCCGGATATCATCTACTACCATCCTCACTGGGTAAGTCAAAGCAGTCGGCTTTTCAAATTCTGATTTATTCACTGGCATTAATTCCTTTCAGTTTAATCCCTTGGATTTTGGATTGGACTGGGAATACGACCTTCGTAATTGCGGCAATACTGGGCACTTTATTTTTCATTTATGCGTACAAATTGTTCCTTAGTCAAGAAGATGCTGATGCACGAAAACTTATGTTCGCTTCTTTTGTTTACTTACCAATAATTCAATTTACCTATGTCTTTGACAAGGTTGAACATATTAAATTTTTAAGTGATGGATTTATCTAAAGATATGGACCCGGTCGTCCATGAAAAAATGAAAAAAAACATGGTTTATGTAAGCTGCTTTAGCATCGTAATGCTTTTTGCCGGTTTATCATCCGCCTACATTGTGAGTATGGGCGATGCTTTTTGGTTGGAAACAGCCTTACCCAATGCCTTTTGGTGGAGCACAGCTTGTATCGTTTTAAGCAGTATAACCTTTATATTTTCAATTTCTGCGGCGCGCAAGGGTCAGGCTTCCCTATTAAAAGCAGGCATGGCGACAACCCTATTGCTAGGATTGCTTTTCGTTTATTTTCAGTGGACAGGTTTTGGGCAACTCATGTCCAACGGTGTTCACCCTTTTCAAAACCATCTTGTTGTGACTGATGGACGTTATGGGGACTATTTCGAGGTGAAAAAAAATGACCAGTTCATTACCGTTGATGGAAATGACTACCTATTGAATGAGAAAAAAATGAATGCTGACGAATTCAGTTCATTCCAAGGTTTCATGAA
>MDTB01076077.1_pt1 | contig 10986 bp, 13 predicted proteins | sample 811161 | NCBI WGS metagenome assembly MDTB01 (sample SAMN05326650, study PRJNA326480) | marine metagenome | isolation source: seawater | place: Mediterranean Sea | collected 2009 | reverse complement strand
ATGTTAATTATACCAGCTGCAATGGCACGAAATATTTCTTCAAGCCCCCAGAGTATGGTAATTTATTCAGTACTTGGAGGTTTGTTGTCTGTAATTTTGGGTTTGTTTACCTCGTTACAGTTTAATACATCTTCAGGCCCATCAATCATTGCAGCTTCCTTGTTTTTATTCATCCTTTCATTAGTGAGAATTAAACAATCGATTAAATTGAAAAATTAATGAAGAATCAGTACAATGACTAGAATGCGCAAAGAAAACAATCTTTCTAAAAATCAGCAAATAATTTTTGATTTAATTGATAAATCTCTAGAGCCTTTAAAGGCATATACGATACTTTATAATGTTCAGAAGAAAGGAATTAATGCTCCACAACAAATATATAGAGCATTAGATAAATTAGTTGAGATAGGAAAAATTCATAAAATCGAGAGTAAGAATGCTTTTGTTGCTTGTAGAAATTCAAATTGTGAAATTTCAAAAGCAACTGCATTTTCAATCTGTGAGAGTTGTGAAATGGTTGATGAAATAAGTGATACAAAATTATCGAAATATTTATCAAATTTTAATCATAAAAAAGGAATGAAATTTAAAAGATTTAATTTAGAATTTTTTGGCACATGTAAAAAGTGTAAATATCAAAATTAACTTGATTTCCCTTTCTCTTTTCTGCGACAATACTATCTTTTCATGTAATTTTTAAATATTTTAAAATGGTTTTAACAAAAGGAATATTATGAAATTAATAAAACTATTAACAATTATCATTTTTACTACGTTATTGAATATTTCACTTAACGCTCAAGAAATTAGAATGGGAAAAGCTGATTGGGATACCGGTTATTTCCAAGCCGAAGTATATAAAAAAGCATTAGAAAAAATGGGTTACAAAGTCGTTGGACCAACAGTAATGAAACCCCAAGTATTTTATGTTGCAGCAGCAGCTGGTGACATGGATCTTTGGGTAAATGGTTGGTTTGGTAACCATGATACTTACGTTACTGAAGCCAAAGGTAAAGTTAAACCAGTTGGTTATGTTGCTAAAAATGGAGGTTTACAGGGTTACTTAATCGATAAGAAAACCGCTGATAAATTTAATATTAAATCTGTAATGGATATAAAAAAACATGCTAAAGAATTTGACTCAAACGGAGACGGAAAAGCAGACATGGTTGCTTGCCATCCAGGGTGGGGATGTGAAAAAATTATTTCAAAACATTTTGATGAGTTAGGTTTAGGTGAATTTATAAATCCAATCAAAGCAGATTATTCAGCTGCAATGGCAGACATCATTTCACGTTATAAAAATGGAAAATCTATATTATTTTATACTTGGACACCTAATTGGACAGTGGGAACTTTAAAATTAGGTCAAGACATAGTTTGGATTGAAGCTCCATTTAGTGAAACTAAAGTTGTTAGTGTTCCAAATGCAACTAAATCAAAACTAAACATGGGATTTGGAGTAAACGATATAAGACCAGCCGCAAACGTCGATTTTTTAAAAGCAAATCCAAAGGTTGAAAAGTTTTTAAAAAAAGCTTCAATTCCTTTAGCTGATATTGCTGCTCAAAACCTAAAAATGAACGAAGGCGAGAAAAGTGAAAAAGCTATTAAAAAACACGCTGAGGAATGGATTAAATCCAATCAAAACACTTTTGATAGTTGGATAAAATAAACAAAAAAGTTAGCAAATAGGAAAATATGCGCACTCGTGTGCGCATATAAGACATATCTCACTTTTTAGTTGTATTACGGTTACAATTTAATTTCATACATGTTAGAAAAAATTAACAGGGAGTATGAAATGAAATATTTAAAACATCTAGTAAGTATAATAACAGCTTTATCTATTAGTGGTATAGCATACGCAAATGAGATCAAGATGGCTAAAGCTAATTGGGATACCGGTTATTTCCAAGCAGAGATATACAAACAAGCCTTGGAAAAATTGGGTTACAAAGTAACCGAGCCTAAAGCTATTAAACCTTCAGTATTTTATGTAGCGGCAGCTGCAGGAGATCTTGACCTTTGGGTTAATGGTTGGTTTGGCACTCATGATGGATATTTAAAAGAGTCAAAAGGAAAAGTTAAAACTGTTGGTTATGTAATGAAAAAAGGTGGGCTACAGGGTTATCTTATTGACAAAAAATCAGCTGATAGTCTTGGCATCAAAAGTGTAATGGATATTAAAAAACACGCTAGCAAGTTCGATTCAAATGGTGACGGTAAGGCCGACATGGTAGCTTGCCCTCCAGGTTGGGGTTGCGAAAAGCAAATTACAAAACACTTCGATGAATTAGGTCTTGGAGAGTTTATTAATCCAGTAAAAGCAGACTATTCTGCATCAATGGCAGACGCGGTGGCAAAATACAAAAATGGAAAACCAGTATTGTTTTATACTTGGACTCCTAATTGGACAGTCGGTGCTTTAAAACTTGGACAGGATGTTGTTTGGATTGAAGTTCCTTACAGTGGTTCTAAAAAAGTAAGTGTGCCAAATGCTACAAAATCAAAAATTAACATGGGTTTTGGTGCAGATGATATTCGTCCGGCAGCAAATGCTGATTTTTTAAAAGCAAATCCAAAAGTGAAAAAAATGCTATCAAAAGCTTCTATTCCACTTTCAGATATCGCAGCGCAAAACATGAAAATGAATGCCGGCGAGAAAAGTGAGAGAGCTATTAAGAAGCATGCTGATGCTTGGATTAAAGCGAACCAAAGCACGTTCAATAGTTGGCTTAAGTAGGGTAATTTTTAAGTTCAGTGAGCTTAAAACTTTCACCTTCTGACTACGAAGTATACATTCCAATAGCAGAATGGATTGAAAAAAATATTAAAGAGTGGTTATTTACTCAAAGACCACTCTTTAAAAAGCTGTCAGCTCCAATTGACAGTGTATTGAACGGATTAGATAATCTTTTTAACTTCATACCATTCCCACTAGTAGTTTTAATATTTATGTTCTTTGCTTTTAAAACTAACGGGTTAAAATTTGCCTTAATTACTGCTGTAAGTTTGATTTTTATTGATCTAGTAGATTTATGGCAAGAAACAATGACCACTTTAGCAATGATATTCACAGCTGTAATTTTTTGCATGATAATTGGAATACCATTAGGTATTGGAGCATCTCGAAGCAATTTGTTTGAAGCAATAATGCGCCCCATTTTAGATATAATGCAAACCATACCAAGTTTTGTTTATTTAATACCAGTCGTAATGCTTTTTGGAGTCGGTTTAACACCCGGTGTTGTAGCAACAATTATTTTTGCACTACCTCCAATTATTAGACTTACAAATTTGGGAATTAGACAAGTTGGCAAAGGATTTAAAGAAGCTGGTGCAAGTTTAGGACTTTCAAGATTTTTGATACTTACAAAAATTGAAATACCCTTAGCAATGAAAACTATTATGGCAGGTGTAAATCAAACTTTAATGTTGGCTTTATCAATGGTAGTCATAGCTGCTCTTATTGGAGCTGGCGGATTAGGATTAACAGTTTACGTTGCACTTGGACGATTAGACATCGGTGGAGCTGTTATAGGAGGAACGGGTATAGTGATTTTAGCAATCGTATTAGATCGAATAACACAAAAAATTGTTCCCCAAGATAAGTTTAAATCAAGATAATTAATCTTTTTTAAAGTAAAATGAATTAAAACAACTATCTATTTTTTTAAAACCGTTTTTTTCTAAAATCAACATAAGATTTTGTGACTCTAATTTATCAAAAATATTATAATGAAGTTCAAATATAATTTCTTTAATACTCTTTAGTTTAGAAAGATTTTTAATAAAATACTCTTCAATACCTTCTCCATCAATAATTAAAGTGTTAAAATTGCTGAAATTTTTTACTTTATTTATATTCATATTGCTTACTTTAAATTCCTTATCGGTTTTAATATATTTAGAAGTTCCTATAAAACTGTTAGAATAAAAAAACTTTTCAAATTTATTCTTAAATTTACCTATTTTAAAATTTTTATTTAATAAAGCAAATTTACAATTATTCAACTCTAAGTTGCTTTTTAAATTTGGAATAATTTTCTTATTAATTTCTGAAACTAAAATTTTATTTTTGGTTTTATGATAAGCTAATACAGGAATAAATCCTAATCCTCCGCCAATAATAATACATCTATTATTTTCTGATAAATAATTTTCTACTAATTTTCTATCATTATATTCGTAAGTATTAAATAAAAAGCTAGAGTAATGAGATAAAGGTATACCTAATTTTTGTAACTTAAATTTAAATTTCTTGTAATAAAATATTTTAATGACAAATTTTTGGAAAAAACCAAAAATAATATTGTGGTGTATCAGATAGTAAATTGGGAATAAAAATAACTTAGTAAAATTTGTGAAAACAACCATCAGGCATTAAATTATAAGATTAAATTCTTTGCCAATTAATAAAAGAATTAAAAATATAGCAAACCATCCTATCCATTGGGAAAATTGTTTTATCATTGGACCTTTGTCTATATTTTTCCAAGGCATAAAAACATATGTAGCTAATGTAACTAATATTAAAAATAAAAGTGTATTTGTAAGTGTCATTTTAAAAGTTCGTTTTTTATATTTATCCTAAAAAAAACATTATCAATAAATTGTATTTTTAAATACCTACAATTTTGACTGATTTAGCTGTTCATTTTGGTTCAATCTTGGGTTGTAAATATACAATTATTAGTTTAGTATTATTCTATGAGAATAACGACCTCTAAAATTAAAAACTCAAAACTATTAGATTATTCTAAGAGGCAAACTTCCACTTTAAAATTAAAAAGTTCCTTAAAGTCAGATTTTTATTATCTTATTAGACAAAAAAAAGACGCTAATAAATATTAAATCTTACTCAAAAATTCTTTTAATACATTTTCATCAACATTTACTGAATTTTCCTTTGTGGGAAATTTTCCTTCTATACTATCTTTTATAAATAATTTTAAAGCTTTAACCCTCTCTATTTCAATATTTTCTCTGAGCTTTCTTAAGTTGGTAAATGCTTTCGAATGTCTGGGTAATTTTTCATTTTCACCACAGATATCCTCCATAAATAGATACATTACATCCGCGCCTTTTCCAGATCCAAGTGAAACAGTGATAATACTTGTTCTTTTAGAAATTTCAGTCATCACATTTTCTGGGATAACTTCACATTCAGCGCTAAAAGCACCAGCGTCTTCTAATCTTTTAAATTTTTTAAAAAGTTCAAAAGCTTCATTAGCGGTTTTTCCAACAGCTCTTAAACCCCCAATCCAAGTTGACTTTCTAGGAACTAATCCTAAATGACCCATCACTGGAACATCCTCTTTTGCCAACATACTTACCACATCCATACTTCTCGCAGTCATTACAGCATCAGCTCCATTTTCTAACGCCTTAAAGGCACCGCGAAGCACATCTTCTTGAGTAGGATAATTATGTAATTCTAAAGCTGCCGTAAAAAATAAAGTTTTTGATCCTTCTCTTACTTTTTTAACATTACTTGCGCTTCCAATTATCATGTCGAAACCAGCTTGTTCAGCAGCTTTTGCCTCTAAAGCAGTGTTAGCAGTTACTTGGGTAAATTTTTTTTTTCCTTTCTGAAAAATTAAGTCACCAACAGTGATTGATCTTTTAGCTGGTTTTGCAGACCAAGTGTAAATATTTTTCATTAAAATATTAAATCAAATTATTTTGATTTTTTCAATTCTTTATAAATATTATTAACCCTAAATACTTCGTGAGCAATATTAAAATAACATTCATATTCAATATCATTTGGTGTTACATCGAAATGGTAGTGTCCAGCTTCTGGCTTATTATTGTAAGAGTGAAAATGCGTATGTTCACCTGACTCTCTTAAATTGAGATCTCCACCTGTTGGATCCCCAGTCCATAAAACTGAGTAACATTGCAATTTTGGTCCAACAGGTTCATAAAACTGTAAAAAATCTTTAGTACATTTCATAAGCTTTGAATCATAATATTCATGTTTAATATCTTCATAATCTGGTTGAACATGGGATTTAACCCCTCCATGTAAAACTCTAAAAACTCCTCCCAACGCAAAATGTCTGTTTTTTTGGATAATAATATTTTCTAACAAAGCGGACCGCATTGCTTGAGGTAGAGACCCTTGTTTACCTATTCTTTTCTTTAATTTTATTTTAATTACTTTCCCGATTTTGCCATCTGAAAAAAAAATATTAGCCAAGCCACCATGTTTTTTTTCAGTATACTTTTTTGTTACACACTCTTTATTTTTATTTACCTGTGCAATAATTGAATTTGACTCGTTTGTAATCAAATTTTCATTAATAATTAGTTCACCACAATGGCCCTCCAAACATGACATTGCGCCAGAACCTGCACCTAGAGCATAAGATTTTTCGGATCCAATATTTTTTGCGATTTCTTCGTAGTCAAATTCAGTTCCAATAAACTGCTTATCGTGCATATAAGGCTCTCCACCTACATCAATAATTCTCTCGTTACCTGAAATTCCTTCAGACGGGCAGTTCCATTCTCTAAGATTTGGACAGTTAATTATTTCGACTGTAACTTCTTGATAATTGGCTTTTAAACCCTTTTTTAGAGCTTCTGCTAAAATCTCTAGCGAAGGATTATTAAATTTTGCACTTTCAAATGTGAGCATCATGTGATTATTTATAGATAATGAATACTTTAGCAGAAAAATTAGTAGATGCATGGAAAAAAAGAGATTTAATCAAAATTAATTCTGAAGAACTACCGAAGAGCAGAGAGGAGTCTCATAACATTCAAAAACAATTTCATGATGTTTTAAAGAAAAAAACAGTTGGTTGGAAAATTGGTCTGGTTTCAAAAAATTTACAAGAAGGAGCCAAAGTCAACGGTCCGATGATAGGTAAAATCATAGATGAAACAGTTTTAATGAATCCACTTAAAGTAGATTACAGCAAAGTTCCAGATTGTATTCTTGAATGTGAATTTTGTTTAAGATTTTTAGAGGATACAAAAAATGATACCCGGTGCCGAAAATAAAACAGGCAACTATGAAGCGTATATAGCATTAGAATTAGTATCTACAAGAGTTCACTCAGAAAGCAAAAAAGATTTGGATCCAAATAATATGATGAATTTAAATATAGCTGACAACGGTGGTGCTGGAGCGATAGTAATTGGAGATCAAATAAAAAATCTTGATAAAATTGACTTAGATTCTATTCAAGTTGAAATTAATCTAAACGGTAATGTAACTGAGCCCTTCTTTAAAGGCGAAAAAAGAGCTGGTCCGATCGAAGCAATTAAATGTATAATTAATGAATTTAAAGATAATCCTGTAACTTTTAAAAAGGGAGATTGGTTTATGACAGGTTCGGTCATACAGCCTTTTAAAGTAAATAAGGGAGATAAACTTAAAGTTGACTTTAGAACCTTAGGAAAAATCAACGTCGATTTTATTTAATGAAGATTGCAGTCGTAACAGGCTCTAGCAAAGGCATAGGTTCTTCTATTGCAAAATATTTAAATAAAAAAAAAATTAAAGTAATTCTAATCGCAAGATCGAAAAAACTTTTAAAAAAAGCACAACAGAATTTACCATATCCAAAATTATCACAAATTATATCTAAAGATTTAAGATCTTTATCCTCATGCAATTTTGTTGGAAAAAAAGTAAAAAAAATTAATTATTTAATCAATGTAGCTGGGGCGACCAAAGGAGGCCACTTTCTCAAACTCAATGATAAAACATGGAATGATGGTTTTGATTTAAAATTTAAATCTGCTTTAAGATTAAGTAAAATTTTTTGGCCTAAATTAAAAAAAAATAGAGGAAAGATAATTAACATTGGTGGAGGAGCTGGGTCATGGGAAAAACCATCAAGAACATTTATGATTGGTGGAGCTGTAAACGCTGCTTTAAATCACTTCACCAAAACTTTATCGTTACAAGGTAAGTTGGATAAAGTTTCAGTATCTATAATAAATCCAGGAATGACCCTGACTGGACGATTACAAAAGTTACTTAAAGCAGACTCAAAGATCTTAAAAAAAAGTGTGGAACAACTTTTAAAAAAAAGAACTAAGTTAGCCAAAATTAAAAGACCAACAAAACCAGAGGAAGTTGCAAGACTGACTTTAAAATTAATTAATGATAAAAAATCTAATGGAAAATTTCTCTCAATAGATGGTGGAAAAGTTAAGAATTTAAGTTAATTACTTTATAGGTATTTTATTTCCTGACCTTGAACTTTTGATAATAGCATCAAAAATTTTTAATGATATCAACCCATCACTTCCCGTTACTTTTGGTTTTGTTTTTCCTATCACAACATCACAAAAATGATTAATTTGGTTTATTAAAGTAAAGCGACTTAATTTTACGTCCATATTTTTGTTATAAATTGGTTTCCACCAACTACGTTCACCTTTATTATACCAATGTTTTAAATTAGGAAATTGAACTGAACCTTTCGTACCCCCAATAAAGTATGATGATTGATTGGTAACAGGGTAGGCAGGGTTTTCACCTGCAGTAAGCTCATAACTCCAAGGAGAGACAATCGTATCAGAAACACTTAAGGTGCATAAAGCACCAGATTTAAAAATAAAATTTACAACAGCTGTATCCTCTACTTCATATTTTCTTATTCGATTTGATGTAAAAGCTTGCACAGACTTAACAGGACCAAGAAGATAACAAATAAGATCAATATCGTGAACTAAATTTATCCCTAAGGGACCAGCTCCTTTTTTTGTCCTCCATTTTTCTTTAAACCATTCTTTATTTTTATATAGCCAACACATTACATTTGCTGAAACAATTGTTCCAAGCTGACCTTTTGAAATTTTATTTTTAATCTTTGATACAATACTATTGTGTCTTCGATGATAACCAATTAATAAATGTGTTTTATTTTTATTAGAACTATCTATTATTCTTTTTGCCTTAACGATACTATCAGAAATAGGTTTTTCTAATAAAACAGGTATTTTATTATTTAGCAAATTGATTGTATGTTTTTCATGAAATTGATTTGGTGTGGCTACAATCGCTGCATCAGGTTTATTCTTCTTTAAAAGAGAAGAAGATTTAATGTAAAAGGGGACGTTATATTTTTTCGCAAATATTTTGGAATTTTGATTTATATCAACAATTGAATGTAGACTTGCTTTCTTTGATGATTGTATAGCTTTTAAATGTTGTTTCCCCATTAATCCAACACCAAGTAAAGCAATTTTTATTTTTTTCATATTTACATTTTTAATAAATCTCTAAACCCACACTGTCGATACCCGCTTTTCATTATATTTAAATAATATTGAGAAGGTTTTCTTATTGGAGATTTTATTTTCATATAATAATACATAATTTTTACTCATTTATGATAAAAGTACTTTTTGATATATAATCTGGGAAAATCCTCGTATATATCTAATTTTTTCTCGATCAAATTATCAATTTGGTAAATTACTCCATTCACTTTATTCCCTTTTTTCCTTTGAATATCTGGAACACCATACTTAGACCTAAAAACTACCTCAAAATTATTAAGATAATATTTTTTTAGATATTTTGCATTTTTAAATTTTTTTAAAAAGAATTTTTTATTTACGTTTGTTCCATATGCAAAATATAAAAACTTTTTTATAGATTTCATGAAAAAATTTTATTAGAAATTTCAATTTGATCAGGATGAATGCAGGCTTTTCCACCAAAACCTAATTTTTCAGCAAGTAAACAAGATTTTTCAAAGCCTTTCAAATCTTTGAAATTTAGATAGGATGTATCAATAGGTTTTTCGATTTTAATAGATTTGCTCACAATATTTTTTCTAAATTCAAGAATTTCTTTTTCACCTTCCGATACTTTTAAATTTATAGATTTTGTTAAATCATGAGAACCGAAAGAAATTAAATTTACCCTTTCTTTAAATGAGCAAATTTCTTGTAAATTTGCCAAACCGTTTATACTCTCTAGAATTGGAATAATATTTGTTTTTAAGTTTTCATTTTTTTTGAGGATATTTTCTATTTCTTTTAACTGTTTCTCACTTTCAGTGAAAGGTAAAAAAATTCCTGGAAAATTCTCTGATGTAATAAAATTCAAATCTGAATTATTATTTATTCTGATATAGGTTTTATTTTTATCGACACTACAAGATCTGATAATTTTTTTGGCGTTTTCCTTTTCATTATTTGGAACTGTTGACTCTAAATCTATCACTATCAAATCAGCATTTAATGAATAAGCCTTTTTAATTTTTTTTTCCTCATGTCCCGGAACAAATAATACCGATCTATATTTCATACTTCAAACTTGGATATCAAATTCTCATTTATTTCCATGCCAAGACCTGGGCCTTCGGGTAGATTATAAACACCATTTTTGGCAGTTTTAAAACCAGGATAAAACTCTTCCGCTAAGTCTAACCAAAAACGCTCAATAAAAATTTCCGTATTTGAAGTTGAAGCAAGGTGAAGTGAAGCTAAAAATCCTGGACCGAAATAAGCAGTATGAGGCATGACAGGTATTTTTTTTTCTTCCGATATTTTAAAAATTTTTATCATTTCGCTTATTCCACCAACTTTTATAACTGATGGTTGAGCAAAATTTACTGCTTTGCTTTCTAACATCTTATCAAATTCCCAATGTGTACAAGCATTTTCTCCAGCAGCAATTGGAATTTTTAGATCATTATTTATTTTTGAGAGTGTTTTAAAATCTTCGGGTGGAAATATTGGTTCTTCTAACCAAAAAAGTCCAATATTTTTAAGAAATTTTTCTTTTTCTACTACCTCTTCGTAGGTCCATGCACAATTTACATCTGTCATTAATGGTATATCTTTGCCAATAAATTTTCTAGCTGCTTCAATAGTTTCATTAGTTATTTCATGAAGCTTGATAATTTTAAAACCTTTATCTAGAGACTCTTGACATTTTTTTTCTACTAACTTTTTATCAGAATATCTAAACAAACTTGCATAAGCTTTAAATTCTTTTTTTTT
>MDTB01027703.1_pt1 | contig 10986 bp, 9 predicted proteins | sample 811161 | NCBI WGS metagenome assembly MDTB01 (sample SAMN05326650, study PRJNA326480) | marine metagenome | isolation source: seawater | place: Mediterranean Sea | collected 2009 | reverse complement strand
TCGGGGTCTAGTTTAAATATTAAAGATCTGACTTTTTCAAACATTAATTTATTTTCTCTTTAATAAGTGAAATCATTTCTTTTCTTCCAAAAAAACTTATGAAAAATCCTAACCTCGGACCATTTTGCACTCCAAAGACAACTTCATATATTAGTTTAAACCATTCTCTAAGATTTTCCTTATATCCGTTGTTCTTCCCCACTGTATAAATTTCTGTTTGTATGTCTTCCGGGTTCATATCATCAGAACAATTTTCTAAAGTTGATATTAAATCTATTAAGGCTTTAATTTCAACACTGTTTGGCTTTTTATATTTTTTGTTTTTTTTTACAATATCTTTAAAATATTTAATTGAATATTTTATTAATTTGTTAAATATTGGAAAATCATCTCTATCGATATCCTTTTTGTAATTATTTACAAATTTCCAAAGTATATCCTCTGAGGAAGCATTGCTTGTTTCAACTAAATTTAATAACATCGAAAAGCTCATTATATTAGCCTCGAAGGGTATTTTGCCATTGTGCACATGCCACAAAGGATTTAATAGAAGTTCTCGAGCATCTTGTTTTTTACTTTTTTCAATTAAATCTAAATATTCATCTACAGCTTTAGGCACAATTTCTTTATAAAGTTTTTTGGCTCTTTTTGGATTTTGATACATAAATAATGATAAACTTTCAGGTGAAGCATAATTCAACCATTCCTCAATAGTCACGCCATTACCTTTAGACTTCGATATTTTCTCACCTTTGTCATCAAGAAATAATTCATAAGCAAAACCAGATGGATTATTTTTACCCAAAAGTTTAATTATTTTGGTTGACAGTATTGCGCTCTCAATTAGATCTTTACCGTACATTTCGAAGTCGACATCAAGGGTGTACCATCTCATTGCCCAATCGACTTTCCACTGTAATTTACAATTTCCATCTAGGATGCTAGCTTCCAATTTTTTTCCATTATTATCAAAAATCAAAGAAGAATTTTTTTTGTTTATCTCTAGAATTGGTATCTCTAAAACTTTACCAGTCTCTTTACATATTGGCAGAAAAGGTGAATATGTTTTCTGTCTTTCTTTACCTAATGTAGGAATAATTATATTCATTATGTCTTCATAGTTATCTAGGATTTTTTTCAGAGTAGAATTAAAAAACCCAGATTTATACAAATTTGTCGAACTCATAAAATTATAATCAAAATTAAATTCATCCAAAAATTTTTTTAACATTTCATTATTGTGTTCACCAAAACTTTCAAATTTACCAAACGGATCAGGAATATTTGTCAGAGGTTTATGTAAATTGTTTTTTAATATATCTTTATTTGGTACATTATCAGGCACCTTCCTTAATCCATCTAAATCATCTGAAAATGTAATAATTTCTTTTGGTACATCTGTTAAATAGTTTAAAGCATTGACTACCATGCTTGTTCTGGCAACTTCTCCAAAAGTTCCGATATGAGGTAACCCTGAAGGACCATATCCAGTCTGTAGTATAATTTTTTCTTTTTTGTCTATATATTTTCCTCTTTCTTTAAGTATTTTTTTTGCCTCAACAAATGGCCAAGAGTTTGTCTTTTCTATATCTTCTTGTTTAATATTTATCATCAAATTAAAATATCTTGTATTTTAAGAACATATTTTATTCATATAATGTTGAAATTTATTTTCCATAAAATAATGTCCAATAAAAATGTCCAATTATAAAACAGTATTTTTTACATTAGGGATTTTATTAATAATTTTAGGAATTGCCATGATGGTCCCGGTAGCGTTTCAACTAATTTATAATGAATATGACTCTACGTTTATTATTTCTAGTATTATTACAATTACTTTTGGCATATTGTTTTTTTTGTCAAATATTGATCATTTAAAGTCAATAAATACACAGCAGGCTTTTTTATTAACAGCTCTTTCTTGGCTAGGTATTGCTATATTTGGATCCTTACCATTTTTTTTTTCAAAACTGAATTTATCCGTCACCGATTCCTTTTTTGAAAGTATGTCAGGTATAACTACAACAGGGGCAACAATTTTAGATAATATAGAAGGGTCACCAAAAGGAATTTTAATATGGAGGGCGATGCTACAATGGTTAGGCGGCATTGGTATTATTTTGATGGCTATAACATTAATGCCAATTATGAATATAGGGGGAATGCAATTACTTAAGGTTACTTCTTACGATACATCAGAAAAAATTTTACCTAAATCTAAGGAGATTTCTTTAAAATTAATAACAGTTTATTTATCTCTAACAGCACTTTGTGCAATATTTTATAAAATTTTTGGAATGAATTCATTTGATAGTATAACACATTCAATGACAACAATTGCAACAGGTGGATTTTCAAATTATGACCAGTCAATAGGATATTTTAATAATCCAAATATAGAAGTTATCTCAATATTATTCATTTTATTGGGAAGTATACCTTTTATTTTATACATTAAATTTATGTCTGATAATCAAAAAATAATTTTTAAGGATGAGCAATTAAAATTATTTTTAAAGCTAACTTTAGTTTCTATATTAATATTATTTTTTTATTTAATTTTGGTTAATAAAGATATTTACGAAATTCATATCAGGTCTGTAATTTTTAATGTAGTTTCAATTTTAACAGGCACAGGATATGTAACCAAAGAATTCGATCAGTGGGGAAACTTTCCATTAATTTTTTTTCTAATTTTAATGTTCATAGGAGGCTGTGCTGGATCAACTACATGTGGAATTAAAATATTTAGAGTACATATATTGTATTATTTTATTAGAAACCAGTTAATGAAAATCATTTATCCAAGAGCAGTAATAAATTTAAAATATAATAACAATAAAGTTGAAGATAAACTAATTGCATCAATAATATCATTTATATATTTGTATATATTGATATTTTTTGTTCTAGCATCTCTTTTAACTTTAACAGGATTAGATTTCATTACATCAATTTCTGGAGCAGCATCTTCCCTTTCAAATGTCGGTCCTGGCTTAGGAAGTGAAATTGGACCGAACAGCAATTATTCAGGTCTACCCGATCAATCGAAGTGGTTATTATCAGCCGGAATGATATTAGGTAGATTGGAAATTTTTGCTTTACTGATAATTTTTTTACCCTCTTTTTGGAGAAGATAATTGAATAATAAATTTTTATTTTTTTTTACAGAAAAACCTTTAAAAATGATAATGTTAGGTTTTTCTTCAGGGCTGCCAATACTTTTGGTATTTTCTACTCTTTCAGTTTGGTTGACTAAAGCCGGGGTAGAAAGAAGTACAGTAACACTTTTTAGTTGGGCAGGATTTGCATATGCCTTTAAATTTTTATGGTCTCCACTTGTAGATAAAGTAAGTATTCCAATTTTTTTAAATTTGGGTCATAGAAGAAGTTGGTTACTTTTAACTCAATTATTAATAATATTTTCTTTAGTTTTAACTTCGGTGAACGACCCACAGAATAATATTATAATAACAGCAGTATGTATAACTTTTGTCGCTTTTTTTAGTGCGACTCAAGATATAATTATCGATGCTTATAGAATTGAGTCTATAGATCAAAAACTACAAGGTTCACTATCATCTATGTACATAATGGGTTACAGAATTGGAATGTTGGTTGGAGGGGCTGGCAGCTTGTGGTTAGCTTCTTATTGGGGTAGTGAGAATTACGAACACGATGTATGGAAAAAGGTATATTTATCGATGTCTCTGTTAATGTTGATTGGCGTCGCTGCTAATTTAATTTCTAAAGAACCCAAAAAAGTTAGGAATTATACGAATAACACTAATTTACATTTTAAATTTTTTTTAAGTATATTAATATCAGTACTAATTTTCATATTTATTTACTCTTATCTAGATAATCCTTTTTCTGGATCTATACTGAGTTTTTTTTACACAATCTTTAAATTAATTTTTTGTTTTACATGTAGTGGATTATTTCTTTTACTTTTGATAAAATTAAAATTACAAAATAAATTAGTATTAAAAGAAAGTTACTACAATCCAATTAAAAATTTTGTAGTCAAATATGGAAAATTTGCGTTACTAATTTTACTTTTAATTTCACTTTACAGAATTGCAGATGTTGTGATGGGTGTTATAGCTAATATTTTTTATTTAGAAAAGGGTTACAGTATTAATCAAATTGCCACTTATTCGAAATTTTTAGGTGTCTTTGCTACAATAGCTGGTGGATTACTAGGTGGTTATTTTGCAATGAAGTATGGAACTATGATCACTTTATTCATTGGTGCTTTAATAGCTTCTTTAAGTAATTTATTATTTGCCTGGCTAGCAACTGCTGAAACCAATATTAAATTTTTAATTTCTGTTATTACAGCTGATAACATATCAAGTGGATTCGCTGGAGCAGCTTTTGTTATTTATTTATCTGGATTAACCTCTTTGAAGTTTACAGCAACTCAATATGCGCTATTTAGCTCTATAATGTTGTTTTTACCAAAATTAATAGCAGGGTATTCCGGTGCTTGGGTAAACATAATAGGTTATCAAAACTATTTTGTTGTGACTGCTTTATTGGGTGTGCCAGTGCTGTTTCTGATAATTTATATTTCAAAGGTAGCGCCAATAAAATGATAAATAATTACCCTTTAATAAACATTTATGAAAAAAGTTCGTTAAAATCAAAGTTGTCGTCACAATTATTATATGGAGAAAAATTTCAAATATTAAAGAAAAAAAATAGTTGGCTTAAAATCAAAACATCTTACGATAGATATATTGGATATATAAAAACTAGAAATTTTATAAAAAAAATGAAATTTACCCATAAGATTTCTTCACTTAGAGCAAATTTATACTCAAAACCTAGAAAAATTTCTAAAATTGGTTCTAAATTATCATTTTGCTCACTAATAAGTGTAAGTGATAAAAAAAATAATTTCTATAAGTTTGAAAAATATTGGGTACAAAAAGATGATGTAATGCCCATAAGCTATAAACAGGATATATTTAAGAATATAAAGATGTTTATAAATATACCTTATAAATGGGGTGGAAAAAGTTATAAAGGAATAGATTGTTCCGCGTTAGTTCAGCTCTTTTTTAAATTTAACAATCTGTACTGTCCAAGAGATACCAAAGATCAAATAAAGTATTTTAAGAAGGTAAATAAAATTAAAAAAAATGCTATAATTTTTTGGAAAGGTCATGTTGCTGTTTGTTTATCAAAAAAAAATCTAATACATGCTTATGGTCCAAAAAAAAAAGTATTAATTATGAATATTAATAAAACATTAAAACTAATAAAAGAAGAAGCTAGATTACAAGTAATAGGAATTAGATAAATGGATAAATCTCTATCAGGTTTACAAAAAAAATTTGAAGAACTAAAAAAGAAATATTTTGATAACAAGAATGATGAAGTAATTGAAGAATGCAAAAACATTTTAAAAAAAAATAAGATTGATGTTTTTTATAACTTACTTTGTCTATCTTATAATAATAAAGGTAATTTCTTAAAAGCTATAGGTATTATGGATGAGGCTTTAAAACAAAATCCAAATAATATAGATTTTTTAAATAATATAGGCATGAGCTATGCAAATATTTATAAATATAAAAAGGCGGAAGAGTTCTACAAAAAAGGTTTAAAAATTGATGACAATAATCATCACATATTAAATAATTTAGCTAACCTAAAAAAAGACTTGGATAAAACTAATGAGGCTGTTGCTTTATATAAGGAAATATTGTCAAGGCAACCAAATGCAATGGCTGCAATGTACAATCTTGCAAACCTTTATAATACAATGGGTGAGTTTGAGAAATCTAAAAATTTATTTTTTAAAATATTAAAATTAAGATCAGATTTAACAGAAGCTGACAGAATAATTTCTCAAATGACTAAATATGATAATCAAAATCCACATTTTATAAGCATGAAAAAAAAAAATTCAGATATGAAACTCTCTGATAGGTCCTTATTACATTTGCATTTTGCATTAGGAAAAGCTTATGATGATCAAAAAAAATATGACAAATCCTTTGAAAATTACAAGAAGGCCAATGATATTTCAAAACAATTTAGTAAATATGATTTTGAGATCGATAAGAAAAAATTTATTAAAATTAAAGATAAGTTTAACTCGTTAGACAATATAGAATTATATAAAAATACAAGAAGGTTTCTGTTTATCATTGGTATGCCAAGATCTGGTACTTCTTTAACAGAACAAATTATTTCATCTCATGAAGATGTCTTTGGAGGCGGAGAATTGCCCTTTATAGGTAGGATATATGAAAATTATTTTGAATTTAATGATGTTGTTAAGTCAGAGGACTTATCAAAATGTGAAAGGGATTATATTGAATTCACATCTAATATTGATAGCACAGATAGAGTTTTCACTGATAAGGCTCCATTAAATTTTTTATATATAGGTTTTATTTTAAAATTTTTACCGAATTCTAAATTTATCAATATTGTTAGAAATCCAATTGATAATTGTTGGTCATTATACAAAAACCATTTCCCGACAAAAATTAATTTTGCTAATGATTTAAATGATTTAGTAAATTATTATAAGCACTATGAAAATTTGATGAAGTACTGGAGAAAATTATTTCCAAATCATATATATGATCTACAATATGAAAATTTGATCAATGATACAAAAGGTGAGGTAGAAAAATTATTAAAATTCTGTTCTTTAAAGTGGGATAAGAAATGTTTAGAACACCAAAAAAATAGAAGGGTAATCAAAACAATAAGCTATAATCAAGCCAGAAAACCAATATACAATACATCTGTAAAATCTTTTAAAGGTTATGAGAGCTACCTAAGTGTTCTTAAAAAACTAAATTAAAAAATATCCCTTCCAAAGTTAGGTTTAGGTATATCCTGTTTTAAATCTATTATTCGTCTTCTAACCTTTTTAGTATCTTTTAAGATTTTAAGTATATTTTTATTATTTTCTTTTTTAATAAGGTTTTTGAGATAATTTAAGTTTTTAATAAAAATATTTATAGATTCTATCATATTATCCTTATTATTGAAGAATATATCTCTCCACATGATTTCATTTGATGCAGCCGTGCGTGAAAAATCTCTTAAACCACCAGCGCTATACTTGATAATATTTTTTTTATTTTTTCTTTGAAAGTCTGTTGCAGTTTTAACAAGATTGTAAGCAATCAAATGGGGTAAGTGACTTGTTATTGAGAAGATCTTGTCGTGTTCTATAGCATTCATAAAAATTATTTTTGAACCAAGTTTTTTCCAAAAAATTTCAACTCTTTTTAATTTTTTTTTATTTACATTATTTAAGATGATGCACCATTTATTTTTAAAAAGATTTTTATTTCCATATTTAGGTCCGCTGACCTCTGATCCTGCGATAGGATGACTTGGAATAAATATATCTTTAATATTATTATTTTTATTTATTATATTAACAATATTACGTTTTGTTGAACCTGTATCCGTAATTATATTTTTTGAAGATACATACTTTTGTAATTTGTTGATTATACCACTGTACTGGCTCATATGGGCGCAGATTATAATCAGATCCATTTCTGAAACATTATGATCTAATTTATTTAAAAATTTTATTTTTTTATTGGTTTTTTTTATAAAGGAAATATTTTTTTTTGATTTCTCATGGACATAAATTTTCTTTGATACCTTCTTATCAAATGAACCTCTAAGAATTGATGATCCTATAAGTCCGCAACCAATTATTAATATATTATTAAACATTTAAAAATATTGATTTCAAAGTTTTTATTAAAAAAATATTTTCTTTGGAATTTCCAATTGTAACTCTTAATTTATTTTTGATACCATATACTTCAAGGCTTCTAACAATTATTCCTTTTTCTTCAAGTTTTTTTTTAAATAATCTTGATGATATTTTACATTTATCAAAATTTAAAAATAAAAAATTTGCTGTTATTGAATTTGTATTTATATTAAATTTTTCAAAATTAGTTTTAAGTGTTTTTGCCCATTTTTTATTGTGTTTAATAGATTTATTTATAAAGTTTTTATCTTTAAGTGACTCTAAAGCTGATACCTCGCCAATTTTTGAAACGTTAAATGGTGGCTTAATTTTCATAAGAGCACTTACTATCTCTTTTGAACCATGCCCCCAACCAATACGTAAAGACGCTAAACCGTAAATTTTAGAAAAAGTTCTTAATATGAAAACATTCTTAAAATTTTTGAATAAGCTAAGTCCAGACTTGTAATTTTTGTTCAACATATATTCTTCATAAGCATCATCTACAACAAGTAATATATTAGATCTAAGTCTTTTTCTTAAATCTTTTAATTCTGACGAGGATAAGTAAGTTGCTGTGGGATTATTTGGATTAGCTAAAAAAACAACTTTAGTTTTACGAGTAACTTTTTTTATAATTTCATCAACAGATATTTTAAAATTATTTTCTTTTGCATAAATGATTTTAGCACCAATAATACCTGAATAAATTCTATACATTAAGAAACTATATTTAGGTATAATTACTTCATCAGATTTTCTTAAAAATAACTGACAAATCATTTGAATTATTTCATCAGAACCTGCGCCGCAAATTATTTGATCAAAATTACATTTAAATTTTTTTGAAATTTGTTTGCGTAAACTTTTAGATTTTGAGTCTGGATATCTTGAAAACAATTTAATTTTTGATATTTTTCTCTTTACTAATGGTGAAAAACCAAGCGCAGACTCATTTGCTGATAATTTTATTACTTTTTTTTGATTTAAAAGTATAGACTTACCAGGCTTATAACTATTTACTCCAATTTTCCTAAATGAAACTTTTTGCATAAAGGTATATATAAATAATAATTGAATAATTTAAATAAAATTAAACAACGATTAGTTGCAATTGACATAATTGCTGACATACTGTAGAAAATAGACGCGCTGATTTATCTGAATTGCGAGCGCTATAAAAAAACCGCTAAATAAGTTTTTTTCCTCACAATTCAAGCTAAAATTATGAATAATATAGAAAATATTAAAAAAATTATAATTAAGAAACCACTAAAATTAGATTGTGGTGTTACTATTTCAAATTATCCTCTAGCTTACGAAACCTATGGGGAACTTAATCAAAATAAAGACAATGCGATAATGGTGTTTCATGCACTTACTGGAGATCAATTCGCATCTGGAAAAAACCCAGTCACAAATAAAGATGGTTGGTGGTCATATGTCATTGGTCCAAATAAAGCACTTGATACCAATAAGTATTTTATAATAAGTGCAAATGTTATAGGCGGCTGCATGGGCTCATATGGTCCTAGCTCCATAGATGAAAAAAGTGGAAAAAAAATTGGTATCAATTTCCCAGTAATAACAATAAACGATATGGTAAACGCACAATTTAACCTACTCGAACATTTTAATATAAATAAATTGCTTTGTGTGACTGGTGGATCTATGGGTGGAATGCAAGTTTTGCAGTTTGTTGCTAACTTCCCTGACAAATCAAAAATAGCTATTCCTATAGCATGCTCTGCTAGTCACTCAGCTCAAAATATTGCTTTTAATGAGTTAGGAAGGCAAGCAATAATGGCAGATGAAAACTGGAAAAACGGTAATTATGAGTTAGAAAATAAGTCTCCTGCTAAAGGATTGTCTGTTGCAAGGATGGCAGCCCACATAACATATTTATCAAAAAAAGGTCTTCAAGAAAAATTTGGCAGAAAACTTCAAGAGCGAGACAAAATTAAATTTGGTTTTGATGCCGACTTTCAAATTGAGAGTTATCTTAGATACCAGGGATCAATATTTGTTGATCGTTTCGATGCAAATAGCTATCTTTATATAACAAGAGCCATGGATTATTTTGATCTTAGCAAAAATTTTAACGGTAGTCTTTCAAAAGTATTTGAAAATACAAAAACCAAATTTTTTATTATTTCATTTACCTCTGATTGGCTGTATCCAACAGCTGAAAATAGAGAAATAGTAATTGCTTTAAATGCAATAAACGCAGATGTAGGATTTTTAGAGGTAAAATCTGATAAAGGTCATGACTCTTTTTTATTAGATGTTCCTGATTTTCTAAATTCATTAAAAAATTTTGTTGATAATTCTTATAAAAAATAATTATGAGAGAAGAATTTAAAATTATTGCAAAGTCTATTCAAAAAGACAAATTAATTTTAGATGTAGGTTGTGGTGACGGTGAATTGATGAAATTTATTTACGAAAATATATCTAAAAAAATTAGAGGCCTAGAAATATCCAAAGATAATGTACAAAAATGTATTCAAAAGGGGCTTACCGTAATTGAAGGTAATGCTGAGATGGATTTACAACAATTTCCTAATAATAGTTTTGACTACGTTATTTTAAGTCAAACCTTGCAAGCTTTTTTAAATCCTGAAAAAGTAATAAGTGATTTATTAAGAATAGGAAAGACATCAATTGTAACAATACCAAATTTTGGTTTTTGGAAAGTGAGATTTAACTTGTTATTTAAAGGCACAATGCCTGTTACAAAGACGCTACCAAATGAGTGGTATAATACACCCAATCTCCACATGTGTTCGATTAAGGACTTTGTAAACTTTTGTAACAAAAGAAAAATAAATTTATTTAAATCTTTAGCTCTTACAAATAATAAAGTATCTTTAATTAATAAAGTGAATTTAAATTTTAAAAATTTAACTTCTGAACTTGGTATTTTTTTAATAGAAAAATGATAAAAGTTGAAATTGTAAAATGTTTAAAAGATAATTTTTCATATATAGTGCATAATAATAATGAGGCACTAGTTATAGACCCAAGCGAATCTGATCCACTTATTAGATCATTAGAAAAATTAAATCTAAAATTAAAATATATCTTAAACACACACCATCACTTTGATCACATAGACGGAAATTTAACATTAAAAGAAAAGTACAAGTGTAAAATAATTGGCTTTATAGACGATAAAAAAAGAATACCAGGCATAGATATTTGTCTCAAAAATGAGGAGATATTTAAAGAAG
>MDTB01021312.1_pt1 | contig 10986 bp, 9 predicted proteins | sample 811161 | NCBI WGS metagenome assembly MDTB01 (sample SAMN05326650, study PRJNA326480) | marine metagenome | isolation source: seawater | place: Mediterranean Sea | collected 2009 | reverse complement strand
TTCTATTCCTTTAGAAATCGGTACAATTTCCCACGACATAATTGAAGTTGTATTGAAACGTCTCTTAAAAACTACTGTAGCAATTGATAGGGGAAAATTTGAGTTATACTTGGAGAAACATATCCTTACCAAACTAAATAAAAATTATTTTGAAAACTACTACGGTCAACTTGAAAAAATAGAACTTGATCAACTCCTAGGTAAAATTAACATTTGTCTTAATAATTTTTTGGCAAGTGATAGGTTCACGTGGATAAATAATGTTGCAATTGTAGAAAAAAATAATTGGATGATTGAACCTCCTGGCTACGGAGAGTCAAAGCTAGGTGAAATGAAATTGTATTGCAAAGTCGATTTCTTAACCCCCCTTGATGGAAAAATAGTAATTCTAGATTGGAAAACAGGTAAGAAGGATGGGTATAAACATACCAAGCAGCTCGTCGGTTATGCTTCATGGGTATTACATAACATGGACATCGAAACTAAAGATATAAAGCCAATCATGGTTTATTTATATCCTGAATATGATGAGATAACAATTAATGTAAACGAGCATAACCTTAGGGAATATAGAGAAATAATCATTAACCAGACACAGGAAATGTACAGTTATTGTAGTAAATATGAAGAAAATATACCTTTAGCAAAGGAAGAATTCCACATGATTGACGACAAAAATAAATGTAAATATTGTAACTATAAAGAGTTATGTGGTAGAAATTAGTTTATTAGGAATTTATGTCATAAAAAAGAACTGGAAGATGAAAGGGTGTGTGAGGCAAAAAAAGGATTTAAAATATTCAGGGGAACGGGAACGAGATAATTTTGGCTAAATATTTAAATATGTTTTTGATATTATATATATAAAATCATTATTTTACTTACTAGGCAAAAAAAACAATATCTATTTTTATTTTGATTTAATATATATTAAATCATTTTTCATTCACTTATTTTTGTATCCATAATACCAGACATTTTTTGTCTTTCCTATATTCCTAACTGTATGAAGTGAATTAGCAGGAATAAAAACTTCTTCGCCAATATGAGGATGTTGGGACCTCCCTTCAATCTCAATCTCTAACTCTCCTTCAGCTAATAAAACAAGTTCATCAGTACTATGGACAAAATTTGCCCAAACTTGGCCAGGAGGGTCTTTGAAGACTCCAAAGCTATAACCTCTGGATTCCCAGTTTACCTTAATTTGTTCTGGATACATTTTTTGTCGATTAAGGATTTATCAATTATATAACAGAAATAAATCTTACCCACATCCAAACTAAAGTTGCTGTTGCTGGTACCCATATAAAAGTTCGTACTGGAAGTGTACCATTAAAAATTAAATGATTAAAAAATACATGATAAATCGAATGAACAACTCTCAAATAGAAGTACCAATTCGCTAAAATAACAAAATAATCATCTACATTTCCTGTCATGTATAAACATATGCAAACAACATAAAAAAGGATTGGGAACTCAAATAAATTTGTTAAGTTTCTTTGAGCATTTTTTAAAATTATACTTCCCTGATCAAATGGTGGATGTCTATGTTCTTCACCAGATACCGTTTTGTTTAAAAAAATCTCTTTAAGTCTTATCGATGTTGAAAACAAAAAGACACAGACTGTTAGTAACATTAAATAAAACATTGGCAAAAATATTTCTGTATTCATATTTAATCTCTAGATTGAATTTTAAAATTAAAATAAAATTATATATCCTTTAATTATACTTTCATTTAAAAAAAGTCAATTTATCTAAAATTGTGTTTCTCAGGTCACAATCAATTTACTTGAACCATTTGGGTAATGGCAGTTTGGAGGTGAATAAATATCATGGCTACTAGGGGAAACTCATTTTTTTTATGTAAGATAAACTTTGTTACCTTCTAATCAAATTTTGATGATGGTCGTAATACTCTTTAACACTTAGAATTATAGCACCGGAAACTATTGTGAATGCTCCTAAGAAACTTATCTCATCTGGTTGGCTTTTGAAAATCAAGAAATCATATATAGTTGCAAAAACAAGAGAAAGGTGAGAAAAAGGTAAAACATAACTTGCATCACTGCTTCGCATTGCCTGAATAAATAATGCTTGTGCTGAAACCATAATTAAACCCAATGCAAATAATTCTACCCACTGTCGCTCAGAAGGGTTAACCCAGACGAAAGCTGCTGCAGTTAATGATATTACAAAACCAATGCTGTTATTTATGGTAAGTATCTGTAAGGGAGACTCCATTCCGGATAGTTTTTTGATCAGGATTACTTCTATTCCAAAGCAAAATGCGGCTGCTAATGCTATGAGAGAACCTAACTGAATACCATGAAAATCAGGCCTCAAAAGAATGATAGAACCAGTTAATGCTATTCCAGCAGCTGACCAGCGCAATGGGCCAACTCTTTCCTTTAATATTAGAAGTGCCAAAAACATTGCAAATACTGGATTGAGAAAACTTATAGAAATAGCATCTGGAACAGGAATTAATGCAACTGCAGCAAACATACAAGTAACTCCAATCCATCCAAAGACTGAACGACTGAAATGAATTAGATAGTTAGGCCTTTCAAATTTGTAGCGCTTGATTAACAAAAAAATTAATAGAGTTAGAAATGCAAAGCCAAAACGTCCCGCACTAACCTGAAGAGGATGCAAAGATTCTCCTTCGAAACCTTGACCCAGAGTCTTAGCGATAATGGCAGTCATGCCAATTAGAGAACTTGCAGCAGTCATCATCAATGTAGCACGAAATGTATTTTTAATTCCTGGCTTAAACATATTTTAGAAATCTGGTAAATATTGTTCTTTATGTGAGTGAAGTCCTAATTGGAGCATGATTTCCCATCCAATAATGGGATTTCATCTAGAAATCATAAAAAATTCACTACAGTTTTTTTATTAATTTGATCGCTGCAGCAAAATTAAGCATTTGGTTTAATTAATGAAACTACAACTTAATATAGCTAATCGATCAATAGCCTTTTTAAATTACTTGATAGCTCAAGAATTAAAAACCAGTTCCAATTCTGCGAGGCATGAAGTCATTCAGTAAAAATATAAACAATTTCAATCGCAACAATTTTTTTAAAAGGGTATTTCTGAGAAGGTGGTTATTCCAAAAATTGAAATTAAAGAAAGGAGTTGTTTATAATCCTCTGGTGAAAGAATCATTGATATGACTTAAGATTTAGCATTATTGAAAAATGCTGTGAAGCTTTCTCTCTAAAGAAATGAATTAGCTCAAATGCCTTTTCCTCTGTTTCTGTACGTAATCAACAAAGAATGCCAGAAAGATTCCTAACAACAAGCTGATCAAAATACTTAGTAATATAATCCTTTTTTTATTTATTGAACTTATTGTTTCTGTTTGAATAGCTGTCTTACCAATATTCATAACTTGAATGTCATCTTCCATTATTTCTATAGAATTTAATATATTAAGTATCTGTTCCAATTCTAAATTTTCTTTATTATGTGGAAGGTCCCACGAACGTTTTTTGAGATATTCTATTTCTACATTAAGAGCCCTATAGCCTCTATAATAGAGTGGAGAATTAAATCCGCCATCAATTCTTTCTTTAATTCCTAACTCAAAAGCTATTTGAGATGCTTCTTCATATTTAAGTAGTCTATTCAGAATGAACTGATTGTGATTGTCTTGATTTAGAATAACTCTTTTTTTAGCATATGTTATTTCATCCTGAATATACTTACGAATTTGTTTTATAATCTCACTCTTAGTCTTAATTTTTATAGATTCAATATAAGAATTAAGCCACTTTGTAAAATCTATTGGTATTTTGAAATTTGTAGAAACAGTAATTCTTGAATTAGAATTTGTTCCATCTTCATAATAAACAGAGAAATTCGATATGATTTGATTAAAATTCTCAATACTTGTTTTCGGATCCAGTTCAGTAGCTAAATTTTCTACAAGTCCATTTTTTTTAAAATAATTATTTTGATAATCAGGTAAATTGAGGTTTTGTGCAAATTTAGCAAAAAAATTAGCAGGGGAGCTTTCATCTATAATATATCGATTTGCTCTTGACTGATATATAAGGCTACTTTTGGATATTGCATATAAATCATCTATTCTAGATCTAATTTCCAACAAAGCATCGATATCTTTTTTAGTTGGCGGTAGAAGTATTGACTGGACATTGTAAACAGTGGTAGGCTTTTGTTGAAATGTATACACTATAGAAGTTAAGGCAGCCACAACTGGCAATAAAATAATCAGCCACTTTCTTTTCCAGAGGGTAATCCATAATTCATAAATATCAATGGTGCTGACGTCATAATTGAAAGGATGATTGGAATATGGAGGGGTTTGAGCAGTTTCCTGCTGTTTCTGTTCAGAAGAGCTTTTTGAATCAGTTTGTGACATTGAAATTTTTCAGAGATAATCAAAATAATATGATAGTAACAGAAATAAATTTGAATTTTTTTAGCATGAATCGCAGCATCTTTATATTACTGATTCCTGCATTAAAAAAAATAATTCAATTAAACTTTTAACAATAAATCTTAGCTGAATTTCTTATGAGAGGCAATTGAATTTTGAATTCCTCTTGGGTTAACATTCTTACGATAGTGCATAATTTAATCTAGAAGTAACATGAATGTTTAATCCATCTGCTAAGAATTCCAACCTGTATGTACCTTTTTGTAAATCAGCTCAAGATCAACTATTTTTATGGTCCTACTCAACTTACCAATTTTTAAATCTATGAAATACTTACACGCAATCTTTTCTATGCAAATTCTTGCTTCTCCACTCTTTGGTATTTCATATAAATCCGAAAGCTCTTGGCCGCAACCTATAACTGCTATTAAGTTAAAATGTTTAAATAATTGTAAATTTTAGTAAAAAATGTAATTTCGTAGCAAAAAAATTTTAGGAAAAAAACCAATAGTCTAAGATCAGAGTATTGGAAGAAGAAAAAAAATGAAAAAATTTAATTTTGAAAGTCCTTGTGTTAATAATTGTAAGTTGAATGAAACAACAAATATTTGTAAAGGATGCGGAAGAACTATAAAAGAAATAATGCAGTGGAAATATATGACAGATGAGGAAAGAAAAACCATAATTAATAGAGTTGGAGGATCAACTTTATGAAAATATTTTTAATTATATGTCTTGTTGCAACAGTAATTGTTAGTTTCTATTACTTGTTGAAATCACTCTTGATAGTGGGATGTTTGACAGCGATTGAAATAGGAATTGGTCTGTATTTTGGGATTTATAAGAAACTTAAAAGTTGATTAATTAGCAAAGTCAAAGGGGAATCCATCTTTAAGAAAATATCTAAACTCTGAAAAATTTAGCATAATGATTACCTTTTTCGATGAATTGGTATGTGAAAGAGTAAAGAAGATTGAGAGAATTCAGATTAAGAGAAAAGAGATAGATTTGGTAAAAAATTATAATTATATATTTGTTTGAATATATAATTACTCATAATTAAGAATCTAGCCATTTTAGTGCTTTCTTGAACATATATCAGAGTTCATTTATATTTAGGTTTATCTTATACGAACCAATTAATATGGCTACTTAAACTTAAACCAAAAATAAATTGAAGTTACTATAAATAGCTAGCCTGATCTATTGATTTTCTCTTATAATTTTCTCTTTATTTTTGATTATATATATAAATTCATTGAATAAATAATAATTTTATTCTCAAATCTTGTTTATTGTTCTTTTGGAGTTAGCCTTCAATTCCTTTAATTAAAATATCTTAAATTATTTTAAATTGGAATTATTAGATAACTAAACAGGATTAAATTAGGAGAAACTTTTGGAATTTATTCGATATACTTCTTAACATAAATATTATTTAAAAAAAATGTTTTTTGATAGATTCAAAAATAAATCTGAAAAAAATAACATTTATTTTAAAGATAATTTACCAAAATTTATTATAATCGGTGCTCAAAAGTCTGGCACTACTTCCTTGTATCATTACTTATCTCAACACCCAAAAATTTTACCTCCTAAATATCGTAAAGAAATTAACTATTTTGAAAAAAGATATTTTTCTAAAAGTTTACGATGGTATAAATCCCAATTTTCTAATTCAACAGGTGATTCAATTAATTTTGAAGCTTCAACAAACTACCTATTTTACCCTTGGTCTCCTAAACACGTTTTTGAAACAATTCCTCATTGCAAAATAATCATACTTCTAAGAGAACCAAAACAAAGAGCTTGGTCACATTACAAGCATCAAATTCGATCTAAAGAAGAGCAAATTCCATTTTTTAAAGCTTTAGAAAGAGAGATGATTCATTTGGATGAAATAGAAAAAAAAATACTGGCTGACCCAAAATATTTTAATAAATCTTTTAGAAATTATTCTTATCTTAGAAGGGGGCTTTATTTCAAACAAATAAAGAATTGGGCTAGATTTTTTGAGAGAGAAAGCATGTTCATATCAAGTTTTGATGATTTTTTTGAAAATCCAATAGATAAATGTAATGAGATTTTCGAGTTTTTAGAGATAGAAAAATTTTCAATTAACCCTTCAAAAATTTATAATGAATCATCTAGTAATGACATTCCTCCAAAGGAATCAATAGATCTGATGAAAAGCTATTTTTGTGAACCAAACAAATTGTTATTTAACTATTTATCAAAAGATTTTAATTGGTAGAGAACCACTTAAGCTCAAAATATTTTAGACTAATATTATTATGCTTTTATCATTGTAAACCCATTTGATTTGCATAATAAAACAAGATTTAAATATAATGCCTATTTAACTTCTAAATTTTTGAAATGTAACTGTAAATAATTATACTAAACTAGCCAGTATATACAAAAAAACATAATGCTTTTGGATTATAAAAACTAGTCAAATATCCAAATACTAATCAATAATTTTTAACTTCATTATTATTTTCATAATCTTCAATCGCTTTTTTTAGAGTCATATATTCATCACAGGCAAAAAAGCAAATTTTATCGAGCTTATTTAAATGCATTTTAGCCTTTTCTGGTTGACTAAGATTTAAATAAAGCCTACCAATATATTCATGAGTTCCTCGATGTCTTGGATCTAAATCTAAAGCCTTATTATAATTATTAAATGCTTCTTCGTTGTTACCAAGCTTTCGATTACTGTAACCAAGCATATTAAACGCATCTGCATTCGTAGAATCATTTTCAATGGATTTTTTCAAATATGTAATTGCTTCTTTGTAGTTCCCTTTATAAGCCTGCTCTTTACCATTCATATAATTTTCATCATTAACTTCTTCATAGTTGGAATCATCATCATCCGAACTACCTGCACCATGAATAACAAAATTATTAGAAATAGTTGCGACTAAAGCTAATGAGGATATGACGAATATTTTTTTTATTTCCATTTAATTTTTTCTATTAGAATTATTTTTTAAACAAAGCAATGCATTTATTTTATCAAATTAAAAAGTATTTTTTCAAATTAAAATAGTAATTTATAGTGAAATTTCGTAAAAAAAACATATTTAATATGTTTAGATATTTTTTGCTATTGTAGTTAGCAAGCAAGTCTTTCGGAAAAGAATTGTGAAACTATATTTATAAAATGTGAAATAATTAACTACCTAAAAATATTCTCAACATTTTAATATTCTTCATTTTGTGATATAAATTAATAGATCAAATCCACTGAAAGAGTAACATTTTTCTACTATCTGATATATAACCTAAGTGAAAAAACTCTTTTTATTATCAACATTCTATCTTCTATTTTTCAACCTATTTGGACAAACTTCAAAGCCTTCTGTTTTTATAATTCCAGCAAAAATAAAGGGTGAAATTCCCAAAATCCAAATTAAATTTTTGCAAACCACACTCATTGATTCTTTGTCAAATTATTTTGAAGTTTCCCCTCCTCCTCAAAATAAAAGCGGAGAATGTCTTACAGGCTGTAATTATTTCAACTTGGAAGTTGAAGTACATGATGGAGAATACCAGCTGAGTCTTAGAAGAACAAATGATGAATACAGTAAAAAAGAAACAGAATTTTGTGTTAGTTGTAATACAACCGATTTAAATGAATTGTTGAAAAATTTGGTTGATAATTTGGCCAAATGGAAAAAGCATGAAAGTAATATTTTAGTAGAAAAAAAGCATACAGGTGTTTTATTTCTCCGTTCAGTGAATGATGAATTTAGATGGTACAAAGAAGGTGATGAAAAAAAAGACGGAAAATATGAAGGGTTGATTATTAATGGCATTCCAAGTAATGCGGGTACATTGACTTGGCCAGATGGAGAGGAATATAAAGGAGAATGGAAAGATGGCAGACAGAATGGTCAGGGCACACTTAATTTTTTTAGTGGTAACAAATACAAAGGAGAATTCAAGGATGGGAAATATCATGGTAGAGGAATGTTTACTTGGGCTGATTCCAGCAAATATGAGGGGGAATTTAAAGATGGTAAAAAACATGGGTACGGAATATATAATCAAATCAACGGGAGTACATATGTTGGTGTATTCAGTTATGGATTAAAAAACGGGAATGGTTTACTCACTTACGGCAAAGGAGAATTCGAAGGAGATTTATATATAGGTGAATTCAAGAATGGTAAAAAATTTGGACATGGCATCTACAAAAAAAATGATGGCAGCAAGTATATAGGTGAATTCAAGAATGATTTAAAAAACGGACTGGGAAAAATAACTTACGGAAAAGGGAAATATGAAGGTGATTTTTATGAGGGTGAATTCAAGGATGATGAGAAACAAGGAAAGGGCATATATTCTTATTCAAATGGTGATATTTATGAAGGTGAATTCAAGAATGATAAAAAAAATGGCCAAGGGTCTTTTAAATCGAATAACGGGGATAAATATGACGGGAATTATGAAAAAGATAAAATAAATGGTGAAGGGACTCAAATTTATTTTGATGGCAGAAAGTATATCGGGAATTGGATGAATGGAAAATTCCATGGCCTTGGTAAATTTATTTCACCTGAAGGAGAGAGTTATGAAGGTCAATGGAATAATGGGAAATATAGTGGATATGGTACATATATTTTTGGTGAAGGAAAATGGAAAGGAGACATGTATGAAGGTGAATATAAAAATGGTAAAAGAGAAGGTAAAGGAACATACACCTTCTCCGATGGGAAAATGTATGTAGGTAGTTTCAAAAACGGCAAAATGGATGGTAAAGGTATTCTTACTTCACCTAGCGGTAATAGATATGAAGGTACATGGGAAAATGGAAAGTACTTGAATTTAAATAGTAATGAAAAAGATGCAAATACAAATAGAGATAATATGAAAACACTTAGGGAAGAATTAAATGATACAATGGAATAATAAAATAATATTCATAATACTAAATACACTATTTTTTCACTCATTTCATGAATTCGAAATATGTTTTTTAAACACATTTAATTATAAAATCTGAAGTAATTATTTTTATTCAATAGTATCAGTAAAATTAGGGTATAAAATCATCAAACATAATTTTTTTGGAAAGATATTTTTCGTTTATAAAATATATTTAGAACCATTGGCTTGTATAATATTTAAATGTGTCCATTAAATTCCATCCCAATAAAAAATATAATACGTCTAATTATATATATTTTTTTTGCCATAATATTAAATTCCTGCCAAAAAACAGAAGACTCAATTAGCTCTTCAGAGCCATGCTACAACTCTTCACCATCCGATGAAGGGTCATGTATATCTTCCAGTACACTCACAGCTTCAAATAAAATTCCTTTGCTAGTGGTAAGAGTTCAATACAAAAACGCATGTTTTAAAAGCGATGAAACTACTTGGGCAAATAAAATTTTTGGTACCGATGAAGGACAAATGAATCATTACTTGACTGAAACCACCTACAATAATTACCAGTTCTCTCCTGCTTCTGAGTCATCTGGCTGTGGTAATGATGGAGTTATAACTGTTAACATGGCAGAAAATCATCCAAATACGCAGCAAGATTCATGGGCATGCTATGCTGCAAAAGCTATTGCAGGAACAGATTCAAATGTTGATTTCTCTTCTTTTGACTTAGATAGCAACGGTAAACTTAGTGCCAGCGAACTTCAGGTAATTTTCATGGTCGCTGGAGGAGAGAGTGCAACTGGATTAAATTCTCCTGGAGGCGTTTGGGCGATGGCATCAAGCATGCTATGTGATGTAAATGAAGACGGTCAATACGCTGATGAGTCTGGTGAACATGGCATTACGCTAGACAATGTAAGAATGCTAGGAATCAATTCATCCACTTATGGACAAAACGGTTTTTCACAATTTGGTGAGCTTCATGGCAGTTCAATCCTATCATGGGATGCAACTATTGGTGTAATAATCCACGAACTGGGACATGCATATTTCGACTTGCCAGATTTATATGATACTTCCTTCTTAACTGCAGGGATTGGAAATTTTGGAGTTATGGGAAGTGGAATCTGGGGCAAAAAGACACTAAGTGAAAAAGTTGGATCAACCCCAGTTCATTTTAGTGCTTGGTCCAAGGAGAGTCTAGGAGTCTGCGTCCCCCAGACAGTATCTTCTGGAGAAGACAATTATACAATCCCAGCAGTATATCAAATGATCGATAATACTTCATCGTGTGGAATCTACAAAGCTTCTACTTCTAACAGCGATGAATATTTTCTCTTTGAAAACCGTTCTGCAGGAGGATATGATGAAGGCCTAAACTACCGAATAAATGACAACAGTTCAAACACAATCGTGGGGACTAACTACACTGGGGGACTTGCAGTATGGCATGTTAAGGATATTCTAAGCACCTGTATAGTTTACAATAACTGTATGGCACTAAATCCTTCTCTTGTTGATCTTGAGGAAGCTAATGACGCGGATTTAGAGAATCCATTATCAAATGGCAGAACTACACATCTTTTTTACAGTGGAAACAGCATAACTTTTGACAACAGCACAACTCCAAACAGTAATTTGTATAATGATAATTCTTCTGGCATTAG
>MDTB01143364.1_pt1 | contig 10987 bp, 8 predicted proteins | sample 811161 | NCBI WGS metagenome assembly MDTB01 (sample SAMN05326650, study PRJNA326480) | marine metagenome | isolation source: seawater | place: Mediterranean Sea | collected 2009 | reverse complement strand
TTTGCCGAAATGCCAGGCTCTCTTTTTTTACTCTTTCGGGCTTCTCTTTTCTCCTGCTCCTCGAACAGAGATAGCGCCTCTTTACCAGAAGGATTTATTCCCTGCTTGTTAGAAGGAGCCTCCTCATTTGTTTGATCGGAATCTTCCGAATTTTGGTTTTTTGGCATTAAGTTGTTCTCTTTTTTTCATGGGCGCGAATTCCGGTACTACTGATCGGACTCTTGTTCACCCTTAGACTCTTCAGATTTTCCATCCTCCTTCGAGTCATTGTTTTCATCATTTGATTGCCCAATATCATTATTGCCTGAAGCTGAATCACCATCGGTTTCAGGAGTTATTTTTTTAGCCGCATCGCATATTTTTTTTGCTGTATCATGGTCACCTTCCAATATTTCCGCAACGTCACTGACATCAACCATTGAAAAGAACTCCAAATTGACGATTCCACCCTTTACTAATTTAATCGCCGTATCTGAATCAATAATGTCCTCTCCAATTTTTGAAACAAATTCATCAGCCGCATCAATGACTCTTTTCTCAAAAATCTCTGTTTTAGATGCATCCTTGTCTATTTGAACATCCCAGCCAAGCAATCTTGAAGTTAACCTTGCATTTTGACCTCTTCTTCCAATAGCTTTTGATAATTCTTCTTCATCAACAGTAACCCTGACCTGCTTCTGCCCTTCATCAATCTCAATAGACCTTATAATTGCTGGCTTTAATGCATCTGTAACGAACTCCGTAAGATCCTCACTCCATCTTATTATATCAACTTTTTCGTTATTTAATTCTCTAACTATATTTTTAACCCTTGCACCACGAAGGCCTACACAAGCTCCCACTGGGTCTACTTTGGGATCTTCTGAATAAACAGCTACTTTTGTTCTAAAACCTGGCTCCCTTGCAATCCCTCGAATTTCAACTGTTTGGTCTGCAATTTCACTAACCTCAAATTCAAATAATCTTCTGACAAAATTTGGATGACTTCGCGATAATATGATTTCAGGACCTCTAGATCCATTTTCAACCGCCACAACATAAGCTCGAATTCTATCACCTATACTGTACTGATCTGTAGTTACCCTCTCTCTGGAAGGCATAGTTCCCTCGAACTTACCTAGGTCTACCATAACGTCGGATTTATCAAAGCGCCTTACTGTGCCACCCACAATATCACCTGCTCGGTCTTTAAACTCGTCGTAAATCATTGCCTTTTCAGCAATGCGCAGTTGTTGCATCATTGTTTGTCTGGCAGTTTGAGCCGCGATTCTGCCAAAATCCTTGGGTGTCACTTTGACTTCAATCTCATCTCCTAATTGAGCTTCAGGATTAATTTTTCGAGCTATCTCCATTGAGATCTCTTCGTATGGAGATTTTACTTTTTCTGAAGCAATTAATTTTGCAACTGCCACAATATCACCTTTTTCTGGATTAACATCTACCCGTAACTCTCGAGCTGGACCAACACTCTTACGCGCGGCAGAAAGCAACGCAGTTTCAAGAGCCTCAACCATAGTGTCACGAGGTATTCCTTTTTCCTTTTCGTAATACTCAAAGAGAACCTGTATTTCGCTAGTCATTTTTTTACATTAAGACGAAAAAAGAGCGGAACTACAAGTCCACCCTTTTTGTCGAAGATATTAACTATATAATTAGTCTTCTTAGCGTCAAGTTGTAAACCCAATAGGAACAGTATCTAATTGATTAAATCTCGTCCAAATTAGACCTAGTTAGCTCAATTTCCCCTAGAACTCCATTTTGGCGCACTTGAAACTCATTAAGGCGAATTAATTCGAGCAATGCAAGAAAGGTGACTAAAACCTCACTTTTTGTACTAGCTTCCTCAAATAATTGATAAAACTTAACCTTCTGTCCCTTGGAAACATTTGTGATAAGATAATCTATTTTATCACTAACTGTGAATCTATCATCAGCTATCTCAGTTAAATCATCTTCGTCGTCAAACCTTTTTAAAACACCTTGGAAGGCCTGTATAAGCTCAAAAATACCGACATTGACTATTGGCTCACCCTCCTCCTCTAAATCATCACAAAATTGCTGTTCAGCAGAATAAAATTTTTGATTTTCGACCTCTCTTTTTTCAAGATAATTTGCGGCATCTTTAAATTTTTTATATTCTACCAACTGTCGGATAAGTTCCCAACGAGGGTCCTCTTCATCTATATCCTCTTCTGGTGCCTGTTCATTTCTCGGCAAAAGAGTCCTACTTTTAATATACATTAAATTAGCAGCCATAACTATGAACTCACTGGCCAATTCTATATTGAGAATTTTAAATGTATCTATATACTCTAAGTACTGATCGGTTATCCTCTCTATAGACACCTCATAAATATCTACCTCATCCTTCTTTATCAAATAAAGAAGGAGGTCAAGTGGACCTTCAAAAATTTCCAGGGATACTCTATTTTCAGCTTCCAAAACTAAGATTTAATAGCAAATTATATCAATCTTACAATGAATTAGTATAAGTAAATACAGTTTATTTCTAGGCAGAATATTAATTTAGCAATGATACTCAGTTTATTTGCATATCAACCTACCAGATGTTAAGTGTCGATTGAATTAATTTTAAGACTGCTCCCTTAGCTCAGCTGGATAGAGCAACGGATTTCTAATCCGTAGGTCGCAGGTTCGAGTCCTGCAGGGAGCGCATTGATAATTGACACAAAACAAACGTCCAATTCTAGAATTTAAAAATTAGAACGTTTAATCCTATTAATAATGTATTTTTGATGTAAAAAATCCAATTTAATAGTAGTAGCTTAAAAAAATTTAGTGTTATTTAATTAAAAATCCAACTTGCGACATGCTCGTAAACTAGTAATGTCACATGCTCAAAATAAAGCGCGGATAGCTCAGTTGGTAGAGCAGTTGGCTTTTAACCAATTGGTCCTGGGTTCGAGTCCCAGTCCGCGTACTTTCTTAAACCTAAGCAGGTTGCTAACTTAGCTCACCAAACTGCAACTCATACAAAGTTTTATAGACTCCACTATCTTTTTGATAAAGCTCTTCATGGGTTCCTGACTCAACGATTCTACCATTCTTCATTACAATAATTCGATCAACACTCCTCACAGTTGAGAGTCTATGAGCAACAATCATACAAGTTCTTTCAGCCATCAAGCTCTCTAGCCCTTCTTGAACAAGAATTTCACTTTTTGAATCTAAAGAACTCGTAGCCTCATCCAATAGTAAGACTGAAGGATCTGAAAGAATAGCTCTTGCAATTGCAATTCTTTGTCGCTGTCCACCTGAAAGCTTCACCCCCCTCTCTCCGACAAAGGTATCATAGCCTTCAGGTAGCTTTACTATAAAATCGTGAGCATTAGCCGTGACGGCTGCTTCCTTGATTTTTGATTCGTCTGATCCTGGAGCGCCATACCCAATATTCTCACCAATAGTACCACCAAAAAGAAAAACTTCCTGGGGCACGATTGAAATTTGGTTTCTCAATGAGCTAATTGAAATCTCGCTAGCACCTTTACCATCATACTTTATACTTCCAGATGAAGGCTCATAAAAACGTAAAAGCAGTTTAATCAACGTTGACTTACCAGCCCCACTCGCGCCAACAATTGCAATCCTTTCACCAGGAGAAACAGAAAGGTTAAGGTTATCAATAACCATTGTATTATTTCTAGATGGGTAAGAAAAACATAGGTTTTCAAATTCTATTTCACCCCTAAGTATTTGATCGCTGGTTCCTTTATCATGACAATACTCTGTTTTTTCTGATAATATCTCCCTTATTCTCTCAGTGGCTCCGACGGCTTTATACAATTGACTCATTATTTCTGGAAAAGAGCCCATAGCAGCTCCAACAAAAATACTAAACAGTACAAATTGAGTAAACTTTTCTGCATCAATTTGACCATTAGAAAGCATTCCTGCTCCAAACCATACAACCAAAGTAATAACTCCAAAAAGAGCAAAAATTATAAAAGAAACAAAAAAAGCACGAGCCTTGGCAGCATGAATTGTCAATTCAATGAATTCGCTCAAGGAACTTGAGTATCTATTTTTTTCATACTCTTCATTTGTGAATGCCTTAACATTTGAAATGCCATGTAAGGACTCCTCAACAACAACATTACTTTTGGCAAGCTCATCTTGAGCTCTTGCTGTTTTACTTTTGATTCCTCTTCCAAAGACAGCTAGAAAAATTATGACTATAGGTATGCAGAGCAACATAACCCCTGTCAATTTCGGAGAAGACCATGCTATAAATATTATTCCACCTATTAGCATTACAGTCTGACGAATAATCTGAGGCAATGTTATAATTAGCGTGTCTCGTATTAAGCTTAAATCTGCAGATAGGCGGCTACTGATTTCACCTACTCTATTATCTGAAAAATAAGACATCGGCAACATGACGAGCCTTTCAAAAACTTCTTTCCTTATATCTGCAAGCGCAGATTCTCCAGCAAAAGCGAACCACTTGATTCGCCAATAGGCTATGAATGCTTGAAGTCCAAGAACGACAATAAGTATTTTAGTCACGCCATCAATTGAACTACCAACATATTCTGGATTAGCTAACTCTCCAGTTGACCTCATTGCTCCACCAATAAGGCTTCCCATCAAATATGGAAACGCAAGCGAAAGAGTTGCTGTGAAAAATAAACAACAAAGAGCTAAATAGAATTTTCCCTTATATGGCAATATATAGGAGAAAAGCTCTCGCAACTCTCTTAAACTAGTTTTCGATCTAACGCTATTCTTTGTATTTGATAAATTAGCCACTTTAATTAGGAGATTCACTGAAGAAGAGAACACACAAAAAGGCAAGCCTCCTTTCAATTATGATTTATTGCAACGCGGTGCTAATATCATTATTTTAATTCTCATAAGTTAAGATAAGAATGCAGCAGGTAAAATCTAAATCACTATTTTATATTATATTCATAATATTTGTAATAGTAGGAGTCTGTTTAAGATTTGAAAATCTGGATTCTCGTCCGATGCATACTGACGAGGCCATTCAAGCGTGGAGACTCGGAAACCTCATAGAGGGAGAAGGCTTCGAATATCTCCCTGATGATGGTCATGGCCCAGGACTACTATTTCTTACTCTTCCAGTTTTATGGATTAAATCTATTAATGATTACATAGGATTGGAAGAACAAATCATAAGGGCAGCTCCAGCAATATATGGGTCACTTCTAATAATATTAATGCTCTTATTCAGGCGGCTTATCAAAGCTCCAGGAATTGCTGCCGCGGCAGCTCTTATGGCTCTGTCACCTATGCACGTCTACTACAGCAAATATTATATAATGGAAATTCCGATGCTCGTGTTGTTGATGTTATTCCTATTTTTTTCGTGGAAATATTTAGAACTTCAGAAACTACGCTGGATGATAGGAGCTGGTTTTGTTTGCGGAGCAATGCATGCCACCAAAGAAACATTTATAATTTCAGTCGCCGCGCTAGTGATAGCAGCCACAGTTGTTTTCATATACGAAGAAATAAATAAAAGCACAAAAGCAAGACTTAAACTAAAAGATTTAATTAAAAATTTTTCTATAGGGTTCATCCTCATGGCTCTAGTATCTGCAGCTTTATACTCAATATTTTTTGATAATCTCACCGCGATAAAAGAGAGCTACACTTCTTATTTAAATTACCTATCTCGAGCTGAAGGCAGCGGCCATGAGAAACCATTTTATTATTATCTGAGACTAATAGCCTGGAATAGGATGGAGTTGTACACCTGGAATGAACTGGCGACGCTAATACTAGCTTCAGTTGGTGTGATTTTTTCTTTCCTAAAAAATAATGATCCTACAAAAAGAACAATATTTCTAAGGGTCCTTTCCCTTTACACCATTATAACTTTGTTAATCTATTCTATAATACCTTATAAAACCCCTTGGTCGATACTACCCTTTCTCCAAGGCTCAATCATTCTAGCAGGATTCGGATTCACTTCAATTTACGAACTTTCGAACAGGTCTTTAAAATTGCGATACATTTCTCGCATAGCTTTAGTTGCCATATCGATAGGGGTTACCTTAAACTTATATACACAAAATCAAAATGCTCTGAAATTTCCGGCGAACCCCGACAGAACTCCATACGCATATGGACACACTTCTCCCAGCTTGGTATCCAAACTCGTAAAACAAGTCGACGAACTTAAAGAAATTAAGAATGACTTGTCCATAAAAGTTTTTCACCCAGAAACCGGATGGCCTCTTCCATATTATTTTAGAGGAATTGAAAATAGTGGTTACTACCCAAATGTGGTTGGTAACATGTCATCAGATGTAATAATATCGGATGCGGCATATGATGATGATATAACAAAAAAAATTGGGGATAATTATATTGGACCAGACCTTATGAATCTAAGAGATAATGTAATGCTACACTTGTACATAGAAAAGGACCTCTTTTTTCAACTTGTTAATAAAAGATCAGAACAAAATTAATGGCTTCTGAAATTCATAGACTCGGCGCTCATGCAATGGCGACAGAATTCCAAATTTTTATAACTGCAACCTCTGAAGCTAAGGCATTAACCGCAGCTTCTACTGCTCTCCGCGACCTCGAAACACTAGAGTCAGAGCTGAGTCGATTTAAAGGAAATAGCGATATCCATCGAATTAATCACCTGCCAAAAGGACAATCAACTCCAGTAGGACATGCTGCTATTGATTGTATCGAACTGGCTAGGGACATTCATCACAAAACTAATGGAGCTTTCGACATAACACTAGGACCACTGTTAGCAATATTCACCAACCCTGACAAAAGCCCTCGAGAGCCAAGTGCAAAAGAAATTAAAAAAGCCACTTCATCCATTGGGATGGATAAGTTAAAAACTGATGTAAATTCCTTAACTGCATCAGTCAATTCAGAAGATTTATGGATTGATCTTGGCGGCATCGGTAAGGGGTATGCACTAGACCAGATGGCATTAAGCTTGAAAGAAAGCGGCATTACAAACGCCATGCTTGACGCTGGAAGCAGCACTTTGCTAGCATTCGGTCAAGGACCTGAAGGAGACGGATGGCCCGCAAGCCTTGGGCTCCCAAACTCTCCAATCATAAATCTAGAAAACAACGCATTAAGTGGATCTGGATTTAGTGCACAGGGAGAACACATAATTGACCCAAGAAAACATTGCAGAGTTTGTATCGAGAAAATGAATGCGTGGGCAATTGCTCCTTATGCTGCTCTATCAGATGCCTTATCAACAGCATTTCTAGTAATGACAGAGAATGAGATAATAAATTTTTGCTCAAGCAACACCGGAGTTGAAGCGGTATTACCTGATGAATCAAAGAATATTTAAAACAAAAGTGTTAAGCGTGAAAACAAAATATATCGCAACGACATTAATCAGCTTGGTGATTTTCTTTATATGGTTTGAGTTTGAACGAAATATTAATTTATCAAAAGCCGAGTTATCTACCAAAATAGGATCTATTAGTTCTCATTCACTATTTAGGAAAATCTTGACAGGAATACTAATTTTGAGCCCCCCATTTTTACTTTTTATTTATTCCCGATCTAAACTGTTAACCAAATATGTAATCCAAGAATTTTGCCTTCCTTTCATTTTCTGCCTTACCGGATTTATTGCTATTTGGCTAATAATTGATCTAAGCGACAACGGGGCAGACCTCGCAAGTGCTGGTGCAAATATCATTGGCTATTTTAAATATTATTTAGTCCAATCTCCTCAAATAATCGTAACGATTATACCTATATCAATCCTTCTATCTATTCTTTACAGCCTTGGGCGACTATCAAGGTGCAATGAAATAATGTCCATGCAAGGAGCTGGAAAAAGTTACTTCAAAATACTTTCACCCATTCTTTTTATCAGTGCATACATTTCACTAATTTCATTATCCTTAAACTACCAATGGGCTCCAGAAGCGGAAGCTCAGAAAGAAACAGTTTTATCATCATTCATAAGAGGAGAAGAATATGCCAAAAATAAAGAATATAAGATCAATTCAAAACTATATAAAAACAAATTAGATTCTAGAACTTGGTTCATTGGAGCGATGCCCTCAAATCTGCATAGTGGCAAACTGCGAAATGTAGAAATCTTTCAGACAGAAACTACAGGACAGATTGCCGAAGTTTATTATGCTGAAACGGCACATTGGTCTAAAGAGGGAAAGAGTTGGTCTCTTCGTAACGGAATGCGTATTAGTTTTGGAAATAGTTCTGAAAAAATTAAGCAGGAACCATTTAATGATTTGAAATTGAATAATTGGAGAGAAACACCTTGGAAAATATATACAGACAGCTTAATACCTGACCAACTTGGAATAATAAACTTAATTTATCATTTAAAGCGCAATCCTGAAAAAACGCAAAAAACAATGGCTCCATTTAAAACTCATCTACACTACAGATGGGCCTTGCCTCTTAGCTGCATAGCCATAGCTCTGATTGCATGCCCAATAGGAATAACCAATTCAAGAAGTAACCTTAAAGGAAGTGGAACTATAGCTTTAATAATATATTTCATAGTGATAATGCTTAACAATTTGTTTCTAGCACTCGGGCAAGGAATGCGCATTAGTCCATTTTTGGGAGCATGGTCAACAAACATAATTTTAATAATTTCAGGAATTCTTCTCTTTCGATTTAAGGAAAAGCAGATTGAAATCCAGGTGCTTTCTATAATAAAACTCTTACAATCATCTATAAAAAAATTAATCAAAAAACCTTTAGAACAAACTCGCTAACAAATATTTTTAAAATACTATGCCAATCAGCAATTCATGGAACATAAGACCAAGATCCAACCAATGTAGCGTGACTAACAAAGAATTTACGGATGGAGAAATTTTTTATACTGCCATATTTCTTAATCAAGAGACTAATTTCTACGAACGATCTGACTTCACTGTTGAAGCTTGGGACAGAACCGCTCATTCCGAAGAAACCTCTTCACTGTTTTCTTTTTGGCGGTCAACATTCGAAAAGAAAGAAGAGAATGAGAAGGCGCAAGAAGTTGTTGAAAAAGAAAGCGCTGAAGTCATGCTCCGCAGACTCATAGATGAAAATGATCCAAACAGTGAAAATGCTAGATACATTTTAGCTGTAATGCTTGAGAGAAAAAAGATATTACTTCCAACAGATGTCAAAAAAGAGAAAAAAGAGATGATGCTCTTTTACGAGCACCACAAAAGTGGTGAAGTTTTTATTATTAGGGACCCTGTGTTAAAACTTGACGAAATAGATAAAGTCCAAGAAGAGGTTTCAGTTTGGCTATCTAACGAACAAATTTGACAATCAGGAACTAATCATTAAGAACAGTTTCTTAAGAGTACTTACACGATACCTTTTACTGGCAACTTTAAATCCATCTTTTCTCATTAAATTGAGTAGGCTTCTGTAAATCTTACCCATGCTTCTAGCTGACTTCAAAATTTTATAATCAGCATCATTTAAACTTTGGCCTGCAAGTTTATAATAGGATTCAGCCCTCTCTGCTTGAAACTGCATCATTAATTGAAACTCCTTGGTTCCTGCAGATTCAAGAAGCAATTCACTTTTAAGCCCAAAGCTATTTATTTCATCAGATGGCAAGTATATTCTTCCCATTAAATAGTCCTCTGAAAAGTCACGAATTATGTTAGTTAACTGTAAAGCATATCCAAGATTAATAGCGTAGTCCTTGGATTTTTCATAATTTGCACCAAAAATTTTCAAACTTATTAAACCAACAACAGAAGCGACCTTGTAACAGTAAACCTTTAACTCCTCAAAACTTGCATAGTCAACCCCCTTAAGATCCATTTCCATGCCCTCAATGAGTTGAATAAAAAGACTTCTATCTATATTATATTTAGATATCAAATTCTCGATACCTAGTTGGATTAAATTAGCATTATCAAAACCATTATTCAAACCACGCTTCCATAGCGCCAACTCCTTTTCTCTGTCCTCAAGCATTCTATCTGGCTCATCTGCAAGATCATCAACGATACGGCAGAACGCATAAAAAGTGACCATATCCGTCCTCCTTTCTTTTGGTAAACACCGTAAAGCAAAAGCCAAATTTGACTTTGACCCTCTTGTAATTTCCTCAGCACTAAATTCACTCACTAATCAGGAAAGCCTAAATAGTTATTTCATTAACCCCCAATGCTCTAATGGCCAATATACCATTAATCCAGGCCCTAATAAATTTTCCTCTGGGACGGATCCCCACATCCTACTATCAGCGCTGTCATCACTATTATCACCAAGAGCAAAGTATTCATCATTCTGCAATAAGGTTTTATTAATTCCTTGATAATCAGGAGACCTAATTTTTCTAATTAATGAGTAACCATCATATTTCTCAAATACTTTAGCTATTCCATTTTCCTTTGCAACCTCACCATTAACATACAGAGGCCCTCCGTTTCTTTTAATTTCTAAATTGTCACCTGGGGTGCCACATAACCTTTTGATGTAATGCTGAGATTGGATACCCCCATTTATACCTAAAATTCCTTTAGTATTAAAAACAAAAATCTCACCCCGCATAGGATTGCGGAAATGGTATATCATCTTGTTGACTAAAACCTGATCACCTGTGTCGCAATGACCTTGCAACCTAAAATCGTAATCAATATCCTTATGCCGACCATTAACAAAAAACTCCTTGCTTGATTCTCTAGAACTATTGAACGATCTGGAAATATTTAAGGCTGACCTAAGACCAAGCCCACCTCTATTTTTTTCTTGAAAAAGGTTTTTCATAGGGACTCCAACCTTGATCGCATCAAGCTCAGGGTTTTGAAAATGTATCTTTGTTGAAGTGAAAAATTTAAAACGAGTTATTTCTTGAAACCTCTCTATTTTGGAACCCGCAGGAATCCTAATATCAACATATGTTCGCCCTTCAGAAAATTTTTCCCATACGGCTTTTATGAACCCAGGGTTATAATTAGCCTGTTCGTCTTGGTCAGCAACATGACAAATGATACCATTAAGAGTC
>MDTB01114676.1_pt1 | contig 10987 bp, 15 predicted proteins | sample 811161 | NCBI WGS metagenome assembly MDTB01 (sample SAMN05326650, study PRJNA326480) | marine metagenome | isolation source: seawater | place: Mediterranean Sea | collected 2009 | reverse complement strand
TACTCCAGGTTCTGTAGAACTAGGATATTCTGGAGATAGCTGTAAGTTATTCAACGATATAAAAGAAGCAACCATACATGAGAAGAATAAGAACTCGATAGAGTGGGAAGGACAGATAGGAATTGAATAGACTTTTTGTAGAAACAATATTAGAGACATATGGTCTTTACCCAACAATTATATTTGAAGATGACTTAGATGTTAAAGCTAAGTTTATACCAGAAGAAGATAAATTAATTATGAAAAGAGTGTCTAATAAAAATACAGAACCTAAGGATTTTTTTATAACAGTATTACATGAAGCAAAACATATGCTAGATGCAAGAAGATTAGGAATCTCTAAATTCTTAAAAAAATATGCACAAGCTGGAACTGTAGCAGTATATTGTGATAAAGATTATCATGATGATAATAAGTGGGAAATCAAAGCAGAGAGATGGGCACATAAAGAATTTAATAATTACTGGGTTGGAGATAAAAAGAAATCAGAAGGGCAAAGCGATTAAGCTAAGCCCCTCTGACCTAGGAGGGAGAGAGAGAAAAGTTTTTCCTTATAGAGTGCAGTCATATTGCCTCTTTACTTGTGCAGAGAAAGAGGGTGTAGTAGTCGAGCTATGCCCTCTTTTTATTTACATAGACTTTCTACTCTTAGGAACAGCATCGCTGTCTTGTATTATCCTAAAGAAGTTATTTAAGTCTTTAGTCGCATTAGGATCGCCTATTTGAAATCTAGGTCTAACTGTAACTAAATACTTTACTATATCATTTACAGTTTTTATATCAGAGCTCTGTCCAACCATTCTAGATAAATCATCTGTCGATATTTCAGTAGGTGTATCTACATTTGTCCTATCCATTTGAGCTTTAGATAATGTTTGAGCAAGATCAGATTCTTTTATTATATCATCTATAGATTTAGAACTTACATCTTTGTTTAGTTTAAATCTACCCATCATGCTAGAAAACTGACTTTGGATAGGGGAGTTAGGTTTTGCCATTCCCCTTATAATCTCTTGTATGTCAACATTCTCTGGTACACTAACTCCAGGATTCATACTTGGATCAGTTAAAAATAAAACCTCTCTACCCATAGGAGTTTTAGAAAGTGCACCTTGTCCTTGAGTTAAGGAATCTATTAGTTTAAATAATTGTTCGTTGTTCATAATATTACCATTTTACTTTATCTGCCCACCAAGCTGCAGACATTTTACCTCTTGCTATATTCTTTCTATGTCTAGCTTTGAATGACTTTCTCTTGGCTTTCATTCTAGCAGACTCACCTTTTTTTGGTTTACCAGCAGTACCAGATAGAGTTCCTACCTTTTTGCCTTGCTGACCAAAGCGTATAGTTTTAATCTTAGTTCCCTCTTTCGCAACTACGACATGAGACTTTGTAGGATGACTAGGAGTTCTCTTAGGTTTGTTGTAACCAGAGACACCAGCCTTAGCTAGTCTCGAATCTTTTTTCTTTCCTCTCTTTTTAGAAGCCATTACTTCTTCTTTTTTCTAGCTTTAGATTTTAATATCATTTTTTGAAGATTCTTTGGCAATGTCTTTTGCTTTGCAGTTAGACCATTCATTTTCTTTTTACCGTTTTTCTTTTTATGCTTTCCTGGCATTTTATTATCCTTCCTATTTTACTACCTGATAACCTGAATCTGTTATTATCTTTCTAACTTCTATCAAGTCTAAAGGCACTTTGTCTTTTATTGTTATTGTTATAACACCTTTTTTTAAATCTACTTTTACATTCTCTACAGCTTCTAGTTTAGATATATTCTTTTTTATACCTTGAGCACAAAAAGAACATACCATCCCTTTAACTTCTATTTGCACATAAGTTGGCATAGCAAAAACAAGGCTTAAAAATAATAGTATTCTATACATTTACTTTTTCTTCTTTTTATTATGCATTCTTCTGATAGCATCTTTACCAGCCTTAGCTATCTTAGCTTGTTGTGTTTTCTTAGCTACCTTAGCTCTCTGCTCTAGTACAGTTAATATTTGTATCTTCCTAGCAAAAGGCTTTCTTATCTTCTTAACTTTAGCTACAGTTGCTCTAGCATCTGCAGGTGTAGCAAACTTTATTCTTACTGTATCCTTAGGATTCTCATCTGTATATAATCTTCTACCAGAACCCTTAGGCTTTTTACCAGTTCCTACTCTTGGGTCTCTCTTCTTCCTCTTCTTCATTTCTTTTTACGCTTTGTAGTAGTCTTCTTTTTTTTCTTGCCACCTCTGATCAAATCAGCATCAGCTTTTCTAGCACCACCTTTGCCAGTAGCAAAGCTTCTTACTCTCCCTGCAGCCCATTGATGAGGACTAACTCCAGGTCTACTACCACTCGAATAGTACGCCCCCAACCCTCTCGAGTAGACCTTAGACAAGGTTGATTTAGATATACCAGAACTCTTAGAGTACTTTGCTAATACTGCAGACTTGCCTCCTCCAGTAGATTTTTTCTTAGGACTTGCTTTTTTTCTTACGCTTTTTTTTCTTGTTGCCACTATTCTTTCTCACTTCCGATATAGCATCCATCATAGCTGGAGTTAGCTTTCCCTCTCTGTAAAGCCTTCTTGTTCTAATTATCTCAGCCTCACTAGCAGATGGATTCTTAGAGCCTCTCACATATTTAAGTGGAGTTCCTCTTTTTGTTTTAGGTACTTTTTTAAATTTTCTTTTAGACATTATTTTTTCTTAGCTTTATGAACCTTTTGTATATCAAAGCTAGCCATTAAAGATGCACCTTTATGTGCTTTAAACTTACCAGTATGTTTCATTAGTTTGTAATTATTCTTACCTTTTTTCATCCAATGAAAGCCAGTAGGTGCTTTTACTTTTTTAATCATACTAATCTCTCCTTATTCTAATAGTTTATTTATTAAAGAAACTACCCTAGGTAACACTTCTTGTCTGCTTTTTCTTTTGTCTATTAAACCACCTGGAGTCATAGGTAACTCCATTAATGGTCTGCCTCCAGATATAGTTTTTTGAGTATACTCTTCTGCTGATTTTAATATGTTCATAAGCTCTTCTCTTTCTAGAGCAAGCTTGTTAAGCTCTTCAGCATCAAAAGATTTGCTTTTAAATTCTTGAATTCTAGAACCATAATCTTCGAATCTTTTTACCTGCTCTTTTCCTAAAACTCTTTTTATTCTATCAATACTAGACATCCCAGTAAGAGGGCTTTGAGTAGCTTCTTCCATTGTTCTTGGTGTTGCTCTTATAACATCTGATAACCTGGGAGCTGTTTTTGTTTTAGTCATATTTTTTAAAACCCTAGTTAGAGATGGAACAACATTGCTACTAGTAGTCATACCCATTACTAAATCTTGTATATCTCCTTGAGTAAAAGGTTGTGTAGGTTGTCCAAAAATATTTGTACCAGCTTCAGCTAAAACCATACCTCTAGACCTTTGCTCTGCCTCCATTGCTGATTGCAATAAATCTGACACCACTTGCTTTCCAGTTGGCAAATCACCAGAAGTCATAAATCTGCCTCCAGTTAACAAGCCTAAAAGCGTATTTTCATTTCCGTTCATGCTATGTTCTCCATTTTTAATCCAGCCTCTTCTGTTCTAACTCTTAAGGCTTTTTGTATAATTTTTTGATAACCTCTTTGAAAGTTAATATCGTCTCCAGTTATTATAAACTCTGGAAACTTTTGATTCCATTCTCTAATATTGCTTATCACTTCACTAGACCTACCATCTAAAAGCAAATCTATTTGGTCAGATACTATTCTCGATCTTCTCTGTTTTATGGTCTCTATTTTTTGCTGTGGGGTTTGTAATTTACTAATTAATCTGGATGGAACAGATCCAAATATTGATGCAATAGGTTTTAAACTTCTTCTCAACGCTATTTCTCCAATACCAAAAGTATCTAAGTTTTTTTGCAAAGCTACTAATCCATCATATAATTTATCAATATCACTTGCTACAACTGGAGTAAACGTCCAAGCTAGTTTAGCAACTAAGTCCTCTCCTTCAACTATATCTCCAAGTACTCCAAAAGCACCAACAGATAACATGCTATCAAGTATAAAATCCATTCCTTCTTTGTTTTCAGAAAAACTTTTTTCTCCAGTAAGCTTTTCTAAATATATTTCTCTAAGTTTATTTACAGCATATCCACCAGCTACACCACCTAAACCTAATCTCATATGTGCAGTAACATTTCCAGCTTTAAATTCTCTTGATAAAACTTCACTAATATAATTTACTTGTTTATAACCAAATCTTTTAAATATAATAAAAGGTCTCCACTTTGGTTCATTGAAAAAAATAGGGTCGCTAAGTATATTTTTTTGAAGCTGACTGTCTCTAGCAAACTTAAACATACCAGCAGAAAGTTTTTCAGAAGACAATGCTTTTGATGGGTCAATATCAAATCTTTTTAAATTTTTTGTAGCCCAATTTTTTCTAGCTTTTATAGAAGATGTATTTGCTATTCTATGTAAATCTTTTATAAACATTTCTGCTGTAGAGGCAGCAAGAAGATTGTTAAAATAGTTAACACCTTTAAAACCAGATAAGGTTGCTAATGCATTTGATATATTTAACAATGAATTCTTAGGATTCTTTACAGCTTCTTTTACAGACCTTTTTATTCCATCTGCAGATCTTAATTCTAAATTAGTTCCTAACAAAACATCTAATGCATTGTGATATGTAGAACCAGTTGCTTCTAATTTTTTTCTATAGTCTTTATTTAAAAGCTTAAATACACTTTTAAAAGTTCTGTAATAGCCAGCTTCTACTGCAGTAGATATTGCAAACTGACTTAAGTTTGGTATGGTAGCAGTTCCTAAAGCTATCTTAGTTCCCATTTCAAACGCCATAACATTTTCTGCTATTTTTTTACCAGTAGGAGAATAATTTTTAAATGGATCAGATTCTATTTGACCAGTAAAACTTTGCCAAACAGTATTCATAGCTCTTGCTTCTGATGGATTTTTTTCAGCTATTTCTTTTAGTAGAGACTCTGCCCTCTCTCCTTTTCTTCCAAACAAAGATGCTATTTCAACTCTTCTAGCTAACTTCATATTGTAAGCTGTTGAAACTTTTAAAGCATCTCTTTCTAGTATTTCTTCTGGAAGATTAAGTCTTCTTTTCTTTTCAAGGTTTCCAAATGGACTTAACTGTTGTACAAATAATTCATTCTGTAACTGTTTGTATGCATCAAAAGCATTTAAATTATTTTCTCTCATCACATACTTCATAACATTTCTAGATTCTTTACTAAACTCTGTATCTACTTTTTTCATTACAAACTTATTTAGCTCTTTTACAGTCTCTGGACTGTAGCCATCATCTAAAAGCTGACCTCTTTTTGAAACCATTGACATAAAATCATTATTTATAACTTCAGATATAGAACGCTTTATCATTTGTGGAAAATAATCTTGTCTGTACTGAGCAACTTTTATACCTTTTGAATCAGCGTAATTATACATATCATCATATATACTTCTAACTTCTTTTGCTATCAAAGATATTTTTCTATCAGGAGACCCTTTGTTTTCCATAGCACTTGCAACACTATTTAAATCTTTATCATTTAAAGTTCTTAATGCTTTATCAATTCTGTTTTGATACTTCTCAAAGGTAAGCTTAGTAGCTATATCTGCTTTTTCAATATTATCTACTATAACTCTAGATTGTAAAGCCTTTGCTCTTTTTTTAGCTGGTACTAAAAATTTTACCAATGAAGGTGGTAAGGCGTGTTCAATAAGAGTTTTTTGAGGTAAGTCTGCAAGATCTAAATATTTATTTTTATACTCTCTGATTCTATAATCTGCTGTAATATTTTTAGAATAATTTACAAGCTGCACATTGTCCATATCAGATAATTTAATATTGCCTTTTATCTTATCACCTACAGCATATCTTCTTTGAGTTTGTATCTGGTCTTTTGTATAACCACTCTCTACTTCATACAATCTATATTTATCTAGAAGTAAATCTCTAGAATCTGATGTTGTATATAGTTTTCTAAAATTTTCAGATGTAAGCGTGCTTTTAGACTTGTTTGCTTTATTAACAAGGTTGAATCTTTTTACATTATCTTTTCCTACGTTTACGCTTTTTATTGTAACAACATCTGAAGGGTTATCTTTTCTTCTATACAGCGTAGTGCCTTGCTGCATTTTTAATTCTTGTTCAACTTGATCAGCAGCTAATCTAGTTGTCAACTGTTCTAATTCTGTTTTTCTCTCTAATGAAATTTTTGGTCTCTCTGTCAATCCTATTTTTCTAGAAGCTAAAGATAATCCAGCAGCAGCAGTTCCTAATCCCATAACTGTGCCAACAGAATATACAAAATCTTGTGGGGTTGGAGCTCTTCCCTCTAATACTGGAGAAATGACTCCAAAAGCAGTACCTTCTTGCAATGTTCTTACAGCTTTGCTAGTTCCTTTTATATCTGCTCTTGCTCCTATACCACCAGTTACAGCTCCTAGTAAAGCTCCTTTTCCAGTATCTGTTAAAACTTGACTATAATCTATTTGCCCTTTTTGAATCTCTTGACTTAATGCGCTAGCTATACCAGAATAAGTACCAAATCCAGTTGCTCCAGTAACTACTCTATTTATGCCATTATCTACTATTGCTCTGGTGGATTTTTTACTGACACCAGATCGAAGTAGCTGTTTAGTAGCCATAGTCCCAGCTCTTTTAGCTGCAGCTTTTACAGCTAAACCACCTACGCCACCACCAATTACTGTAGTAGCTAAATCAGCAGGCATTAAAAAACTAACCAAAGAAGAACCTATATCACTAAGTATTTTAGGGTCGTACTTTTCTATGTCAAATGGTTTTTTACCTATAGCAAGTTCCCTAGCCATTCCAGTAATAGAATTATTATATCCATCTTTTATAAAATCTGGCAACCAACCAAAAACTCTTTGCTCAAAGTTTTCAGTCTTTACATACTCTTGTGGTGCTATTACTGGTTTTTGTTGCTTTCTTCTTCGGTCTAATTCAAACTGAACTAAACTTAAGTTTTTTTGTAAATAGTCAGACATCTATTACTCGTTATAATAGCTTTGCAAAGCCCTATAACCTTCTTTTGTGTTTAAAGCTTCTGCAGATTCAAACCCTAATTGTCTAGCAAGGACATCTAAAAATTCAAATTTTGGAGTTGTTTGAGCAAATATTCCTTGTTGTGCTGCTCTTGGATTAGGTACAAATTCTTCTTTAATTTTAATTAATCTTCTTAAAGTAGCTGGAGTTATTTGTTTACCTACTAGCCCTTGAGGTACTCCTGCAACTGAAGGTGCTGTAACTTTTATAGTAGTCTGTCTGTTTTGAGGTATTATAATATCAGATAAACTTTGCAATGGCTCTGAAACAGTAGACACACCAGGTATTTTTTCTTTTATTGCTGCTTCTACTTCACTTAATTCTTCAGGTGTCATATCTCTCAACTCTTCTCCAGTAATATCCTCTCCACGTGCAATTTTTTGGCCAATCAATGACTGTATTTTTGTTCTGGTAGTAGGGCTATATGGAGACTTTCTAGATTTTATTCCTTCTATCAAAGCATCTCTTTGAATAGTTAATGCTTCTATATTTTGATTTACTAAATCACTAGCATCTGTGTTGTTAGCTGCTAAATCTGTCTGTTTGGCATCATTTAATTCTTTATCAAGATTAATTAGTTGTTTATTTACTTGTTCCAAGCTAACTAAATCCAGTTCATCGTCTTGACTTATATCTTGCATTACTTGAGATGTTATTCTATTATAAACTCTTTGATAAGATGCTTCATCACTTTGATCAGAGCTTCTTAATAAAATATTATATGCGTTTTCATTTATAAGACCAGTATCAAGAAGAGTTTTTATTTCTGACTGTCTAAAACCTGCAGCAGTATTTGATTTATCAATAATCGCATCTAAGGCATCTACTGAAATTGGATCTTTTACTCTGGTTTTAAACTGATTAGCCAATCTTTTTTTATCAGTAAAACTATCTGATTCATTAACAATATTAATAAGTCTGCTATCTAGCTCTCTAGTTTCTTGCTTTACTCTTTCTCTGTTTTGAAGAACCATTTGCTCTTCAAAATCTAGTCTATTTTGCCTATCTAATCTTCTTTGATATCTTTGTTGATCTTCTTGTTGATTAAATTGTCTGTTTTGAAAATTTAAATTATCTTGTCTAGTTTGTTCAAAGTTTGCTTGATTTCTTTCTATTTCATCCAATCTATCAAATCTAGCTTGTTCTCTTTGTTGCAATCTATCTTGTCTAGCAACTTCATTTTGCAATAAACTAGGAATTGTTTCGTTTAATAATTTATTTAATGGTGATTCAAATGTAAATCCATTAGCCATGTTTATCTCCTAATAAATACTCATTGAGTTTGTATTTAAATTTAATTCTTCTTCTTTCATAGGATCTGTTCCACCAGCCATACCTGCTGCTCCGACACCAAAAGCTCCTTGTTGTGGCATTAGGGTAGTTCCAGAACCACCAGTTGGGTCTAATTGCTGTATTCTTCTAGCTTGAGAAAAAACTCCAGTTAAGTAGTTCTGCAATAAACCAGTTAAACCAGCTCTTTCTTGACCAGCTTGCTGTTGCACACCAAACATACCTTGAGTTCTTCTTTGCATTATATCAGATAAACTTTGATTAGCTCTTTCTCTGCTTTGCTCTATTTGTCTTTGAGTAACGCCTGAACCAGCAAAACCAGCCTGACCAGCTGCCTGACCTATTTGTCTTGTTGCTTGTCCTAAGCTTTGACCAAGCCCTTGAAATCCAGATTGAAACTGAGATTGTAAAAATCCCTCTCTTGTTGCTTGTCTGTTTTTAATTTCTGTTGCAGCATCTAAAAGTCTTTGTTGATTAAAAGGTTGAAAAAACTGTCCAAACTGTTGAGCTTGATTTCCAGTAAATCCTAAAGATGCAGCTATCTGAGTTGGGTCTTGTTGAAATAATGCAGCTTGGTCTTGCAAGCCAGCTTGTTCTAATAATTCTTGAAATGTCATAATATTACCTTTTTAATCTAACCAAATGGATTGTAACCAGAGCTACCACCCATCATAAAACTACCTCTTCTAGAACTTAAAGGATTGATGTTAGGAAACCTATCTTGTAACTCTAATAACTGCATCCCCCTTTGATAAGAAGTTGGTGTTACGCTTTGTATTGGAAGCCTCATTCTATCTCTTATTGGTTCAAGTAAATCTACTGTTTTAGGTGGATTTAAAGCAGTAGCAGAATCTGCTAGTTGAGTAGTAGGATTAAACATACCTTGTAAAAGACCACCTGCACTATATCCAGTAATAGCATCTCCAAAAGCACTAGTTAATTGTTTTTGTTTAAAATTTTGCTCTGCTTCATTTAAAAATCTATTTATATCTTTAACTGCTCCAGAAACATTTTCTCTTGCTCCTTGAAAAAACATTCCTCCACCTAATCTAGACCTAACATCATCTAAAGATAAATCACCAGATACTTTTTGACCAGTAAAACTTCCTAAACCAGCACCTAAAGCAGTACCAGCTTTTATTGACAATCCACCAGTAAGAGGAGCTAATGCTGCACCAGCTAATCCACCAAGAATTCCTCCAATCAATCTACCCCTTCCCCTTTTTCTTTCTTGTTCTGCAGCTTCATATTCTCTATCTTCTTGCTGGTCTTTTATATCTCGTCTAGCAGCAAGTATACTTTCTCTTTCATCTGCAGCAACACCAGTTAAGTTAGTAAAAGCTTCAGAAAGCCCAACAGATTGTCCAGCTCTTATACCAGCTAATATTTCTGCTAAAGTCATTTTAACTCCTTATAAATTCTAAATAGTGCCAAGCACCAAGTTCTTTTCTGTATAGCCTAAGCTTACCATCTGGTGTCTTGACTACTCTTTCTTCGCCATCATTGCCAGAGTTACTAGCTGGATAGCCTTTTTGTAGTTTTGTTTTAACTCCTTTAGAGTTATATAAAAATCTTTTTTCTCTATCAATAGCCATTAAAATACTCTTTTATATATTGGTCTATACTGCACGCCAACATTATTTATTTTTGATATAGATGTTCCACCTAAATCTAAATGTATTTGAAAAGATGATGTTTCTATTATTGGAGCTAATGTTATTTTTGTAACTTTATTATTGCCACTAGTGCTGTCTAAATTTCCTATTGTTACTGTTTGTGGCTCTCCAGAATCATCTAGATATATACCTTTAACAGAAGAGCTATTACTAGCACTTGTTGAATATTCAACTGTAACTGAGTATATTTTTTTTACTATATTTGTCAATCCAAAATCATCATCTTTTAATTTAATATCAAATGAATCTATTGAGTCTGACTCTCCATCATAAGATTCTATTTGAGTAGTTCCTTTTCCAATAGAGAGATTATTATGTAAATCTGTTATTGGGTTTGTCTTTACACTATTTGATATTAAGTTAGTTACTTTTGTAAAAGAGTTTGTGATAAAACTATAAATATAAGCATCTCCATTATCAGAACCACTATCACTAGCACTTTTAATAACTACTAAATGTTTATGTGTAGGCTCATATGCTAACATTGTATCGCTAGTTATAAACGATGTCCAGTCTGATTCAATTATTTTGGTTTGTAGATTAGTTATTCTAGAGCCATCATAAATATACAATCCATTTTTATTTACCCAGCAAACGCCTACTTCTGTCTTAACAACTGCAGAATGAAAGCTTACACCCATATTATTTTGTGTTGACTCTAAAAACCATTGAGTATCAGAACCACCACCAATATTTATAACATATAAAGTTCTTTGCTTGTAAGCTAATAATCTATCAGCAAAGGCTTCCAACTTAATAAAATCCTCTCCGTCATTTACACCTATATCTAAAAAATTAAACTCTGGAAAAGTATCAAATTTATTTATTTCACTATATCTAATTTGATCTCCATTGTTTTGCAAAACTCCTTCTGCATTTGTATACTTTACATTAGCAATAAAAGCTCTTCTATTTGTAACAACGCTAGTTTGATAT
>MDTB01086978.1_pt1 | contig 10987 bp, 11 predicted proteins | sample 811161 | NCBI WGS metagenome assembly MDTB01 (sample SAMN05326650, study PRJNA326480) | marine metagenome | isolation source: seawater | place: Mediterranean Sea | collected 2009 | reverse complement strand
TCATCATCTTTTTTTACGCCAAAAACAGCTGTGTCTACTTTAGAACCGACCCTTTTACCAAGAGATGAATCTAAACTGTCAGATAGTTCTTGATATTCTTGAAAAGGTTCTTTTTTGTCTTTATTTCCCATGAATACTTATGTGGGGGCGCGAAGTAAAATTTCAATACCTTAACGCTTTTTAGTTGTCCGCACCAAGCTCTAAAGCTCTTTTACGTTGATTTTCAACATTTTTTTTTGTTAGTTCAAAGCTTTCATTTGTACTGTTCCAACCTGATGTCTCTTCTTCAATTAGATTAGTTAGCATCGATATACCTAAATTTGAGTCATTTAAACACGGAATATATCGAAAATTAATGCCTCCTGCGCTTAAAAAGTCTTCTCTAAGTTCTATAGCAATTTCTTCTAAAGTTTCAAGACAGTCAGATATAAAGCCTGGACAAACGACGTTAATGTCAGTGATACCTTCTTTTGCCATTTCGATAATCGTCTCAGAAGTGTAAGGTTTTAGCCACTCAGCTTTTCCAAATCTAGATTGAAAACAAATTTGCCACTCACGATCATCTAAATTTAGTTCATCTGCTATTAAACGTGCTGTTTTATGACATTGACAATGATAAGGATCGCCTTTCAGTAAACTTCTCTTGGGAATTCCGTGAAAACTAAAAACTAGAACTTGAGGTTTACTATTTGTTTTCCAAAAATTTTTAATGCTCTCAGCGATACTAGAAACATAATAACTTTTATCGTGGAAAGATTTTACTGTTCTAATTGCAGGTGGATTTCGCATTTTTATTAGCTGCTCGAATACTTTGTCAAAAACAGTGGCAGTTGTACTTGCAGAAAACTGTGGATAAAGTGGTAGAATTAAAATCTTATTTACGGTTAGCTTTTTAAATTCTTTAACAGTTTCCTCAATAGAAGGGTTTCCATAACGCATGGCCAGCATTACTTTTATGTTTATCCCCTTTTTCAAAAATTCTTTCTCTACTTTTTCAACTTGCTTTTCAGAAAAAAATCTTAGAGGAGAACCATTTTTGGACCAAATACTTGCGTATTTTTCCGCTGATCTTTTGGGTCTGAAATTTAAGATAATTAAATTTAGTATTGGCCACCACAATAATTTTGGAATTTCAACAACTCTAGGGTCAGATAAAAACTCCTTTAAATAAATTTTGAGTGATTCTGCGGTAGGAGAAGTTGGGGTACCTAAGTTGACAAACAAAACCCCTGTTTTCTCAACAGTACCATGTTGATATGGAGGCTCTGGAAATAATAGTCCAGAAGAAACTGGTATCACTGAAAAACTCTACTAACGTTTTTAATCATTGTTTTTTTCTATACATGGGGAAGAAGACATAATTATAGAGTTAAAATTCATTAAAGCGATATCATATTGAGATAAAAAAAATAAGAAGATAAGTGAGTCTCAAAATTCTACCAATCTTTCAAAATCTAATAATCTTTGTAACTCAAAATGAAGATATAACGATTTAAAAAAACTTTAATCTAAAATTATTTACATATTACTACCATTTATTAAAATACCTAACATCTATATAGAGACAATAATAAAATTAACATATAATCCAAGACTCAAACATATTTTAGACTGTAAAGATGAATTTAAGATATTCTTCAATAGGAATTTTCGGAAAACCAGGTGATAAAAGCCTTGGTATGACTATTCACAATATTATAGAAACAATTTCAAAAATTAATAATTCAATCTCAATAAATTTAGAATCTGAAACAGCAAAATGCTCCAAAATAAATAGCTCAAGTAAAATATTTGGGAACCAGACGTTTATAAAGACAATTGAAGAGATGAAAAATTCCATCGAATTAGCTGTTGTCATTGGAGGAGATGGAACTTTGCTTGGTATAGCAAGAAAGCTAGCGTCTTCTGGCACCCACCTAATTGGAATAAATCAAGGAAGATTAGGGTTTACTACAGATCTAGATATTAAAGATATTACTAATGAATTATCTCCTTTGATTCTTGGAAAGGGAGTGATTGAAAAAAGAGATATGCTAAACGTTAGCGTTATAAGAAAAAATGAAAAAACAATCGAGAAAGAAATTTTTAATGTGCCTGCCTTAAACGATACTGTAGTAAACAGAGGCGCAATAAGCAGTATGGTTGAACTAGATGTTTTTGTTGCTAATAAATATTTACAAACAATTAGAGGGGATGGGCTGATAATTTCTACGCCTACTGGATCAACTGCATATGCACTATCAGCTAACGGTCCTATTGTGCACCCTACACTCCCTAGTTTGGCTCTAGTACCAATAGCTCCACAGGCATTATCAAGTAGACCCATAATGTTACCAATAGATTTAGAAATCCAAATTTTTGTAAAAAATGGAAGAGGAACAAATCTTCATTGTGATATGCAAACAGTAGCTGAACTTAATGACGAGGATATAATTAAAGTAAAACAATCTAGGTTGAAAGTTAATCTTTTGCACCCAAATCACTACGACTACTTTTCGATTTTAAGAAAAAAACTAAATTGGAGTGCAAATCCAAGTCGTCATAAGGACAGTAATTAAAATTTAATTTCAAAAAAATTTAAATGATACACAGTTTATACATTAAGAATTTTGTATTAGTAGAAGAATTATCATTAGATTTTCCTGATGGTTTTTTAATTTTTTCGGGAGAAACTGGTGCTGGTAAATCAATTGTAATTGACGCACTAAGTCTACTATTAGGAAAAAGAGCAGCAAGCATAAAAATAAGACAAGGGACGAATCAAGCAGAAATTGCTGCTCACTTCAAAGTTAAGTCCAAAAAAATCATAAATGATATAACTCATTGGTTTGAATATAATGGCTTCGAATTTAACCAAGAGGAACTTTTTTTAAGAAGAGTTTTAGAAGCAAGTGGAAAATCGAGAACATGGATAAACGGAAATATTTGTTCATTAAATCAAACAAAAGAACTTGGAGAACTGCTTGTTGAAATTCACAGTCAAAATGCTCATCAAAAACTTTTATCTCAAGATCATCAAAGAAAAATTCTTGATGAATTCAGTGGGCTTAGTAATAGAATAATAGTCCTACAAAATTTATGGAGTGAATGGAAAAAAAATGAAATAATTTTAGAAAAAGCAAAAAGTGAGTTTTCATTCATTGAAGAAAAAAAACAAACATTAACATGGAAAATTAATGAAATTGAGGGACTAAACCTTAAACCGAATGAATGGGATATGATTTCATCAAAACATCATAAACTGTCAAAAATTACTGAAATTTTAGAAATTACAAATAAAAGTTTATCAGTTATCAATGGATCTGATGATTCAATTATACAAGCACTAGAGCATTTAAATAGCCAATTATCAGTTCATGTTGGCTCAGATAATGAGTTAAAAAACATAATTAATTTGATAGATCAATCTTTAATTGAATTAAAAGAAGCTTCAATGAGTTTAAGTAAATTTGAATCAAATGCTGATTATGACTCTAATTCAATTGAACAAACAGAAAATCGAGTTACAGAAATTTTAAATGTTTGCCAAAAAATTCGAGTCAAACCTGAGGAATTAGAGTCACTCATGATTTCCCTCAAGAAAGAGCTGGAGAATTTGGAAGAACAACTTGATATTGAAAAATTAGAAACTGAGGAAAAAGAAATAAAAGATAGATATTTCTTGTGTGCAAGTCAGCTAAGTATTCTTAGAAAACAATTCAGAGTTGAGTTTGAAAATAAAGTTTATGGATGGTTGAAGGAATTATCGATGGAAAATTTTAAATTTACAATTGATATTTCTGAAAACAAAAAACCAGGTCCTTTTGGCATAGATGAGATTCTCTTTAAAATTTCGCAACATAAAAAAGGGCAAAGTTTTAAGATAAGTCAAACGTCATCAGGTGGAGAACTTTCTAGAATTGCTTTAGCCATAACAATGGTAATTTCAAACTTATCAAAAACACCAACATTAATTTTTGATGAAGTAGATGCTGGAATTGGAGGTAATACAGCAAATAAAGTGGGCGCACTTTTAAAAAAACTGGGAGAAGAGCAACAAATTCTTTGTATTACTCACCTTCCACAAATAGCTTCAAAAGGCACCCATCAATTTTTAATTCATAAAACATATGATGAAATAGATCTTCCTTCAACAAAAATAAACTTACTTAAAAAGGAGGAAAGAATCCGAGAAATTGCAAGAATGTTAGGAAGTAAGGAGGCAAAAGACACCTCACTAAAACATGCAAAATCCCTTTTGGAGACTAACTAAAAATTACCTTCTAAAACTTGGTCCATACTAAATAAACCATAATTATGATTTTTCACAAATTCAGCTGCTAATAGAGCGCCTCTTGCATATCCTACCCTTGAATTGGAGTTGTGAGTTATTTCTATAGTTTCCCCTTCACCAGCAAAAATTACTGTATGCTTTCCGACTATATCTCCTCCACGAACAACAGAGAACCCTATTTCCCCTCTTACTCTAGGTTCCAAACGATTATTTCTTGAAAAACAAAATACATCATCTGTTTTTTCCCCAAGCTCATCTGCAATAATCGAACCCAATTTTAATGCTGTACCAGAGGGAGCATCAATTTTATTTTTATGATGAGATTCAAAAATTTCAATATCATAATTATCTTTAAAATATTTTGATGCATCTTTTACTAGCTTATACATTCTATTAACCCCTGGACTCATATTTGGAGCAAGTACTATAGGAATTGATTTAGAATAATTTTCAATTTTTTTTAATTCTATTGAATTAAAACCTGTTGTTCCTATCACAAGAGGAATTTTTTTTTCTTTACATACTTCAAGTAAAGATAAAGTTGAAGGCGGTATAGAAAAATCAATAACAACATCTGCATTTGAATTTTTAAGATTATCAGGATTTGAAACTATTGAAATATTTGAATTTTCTCCAAAGAAGGACATTGCATCTCTATGAAGAAAAGCATTTCCATCATTCTCTAATGCAAAAACCAATGAAAATTTTTTATTTTTAAAAATAATAGATATAATTTCTTGACCCATTCGACCTGCTGCACCTGATATTGCCAACTTTAAAACTTGCATTAAAAAACCTCTTTTTGAGTTATCTTGATGACCTGCTTGGAAGAATATATTGTCCTGATTCTTTATCAATTGGGTCTCCAAACCAATTAGAAAGACTATTTTCAAGAAATTCAATTGTAAAACTTCTGGATTCTGTTAATCCATTTCCTCTGTAAACATAAAAAATATAATCCCACCTATCATTTCTAAACGGATCTACCAATAATGGAGTACCTAAATTCTCCAGAACCTGTATTTTACTTTGACCCTTTTGAAGCTTTGATACCATTTCAATAGTTATATAATTACCCTGTACAATATCGGATTTATATGGTTTTAAATTATTTGGTAATTTATCAACAAAAGATTGCCAAATAGAGTTTTCATTATTTGCATCACTCGAAAAAGTGAAAATATTCCCCGAACAGGAGGCTAAAACACATAAAATCGAGAAAAGTACAACAAAATTGTTAGCTTTTCGTAACATAATTTTTAAATAGGAAGTTTAATTGTTTAATTTTAATACTATTATATTAATATGAGGTCAAAAAAACCAAACGTAAAAGAAATTAAAGAGACTGGACTTAAAGTAACTGCACCAAGAGTTAATGTACTTTCTGTATTTGAAACCTCTAAATCACGTCATTTATCCGCAGAAGACGTGTACAAAATATTATTAAAAAAATCAACTGATATTGGTTTGGCAACTGTTTATCGTGTTTTGACCCACTTTGAAAAAGTTGGAATATTAGTCCGATCAAATTTTGAGTCTGGTAAATCAGTTTATGAAATGAATCAAGGCTCTCATCATGATCATTTAGTTTGCACAGATTGTGGAAAGGTGGAAGAATTTTTGGACCCACAAATAGAAAACAGACAAAAAATAATTGCTAAAAGCAAAGGATTTACTCTTACCGATCATTCATTAGCTTTATATGGAGTTTGCGGTTCTTGTTCATCTGTAAACAAAAAAAAATAATTAAATTATTCTTTTATGCAATCCAATATAAATAAACTTACAAAAAAAATTGAGGAATTAATAACTTTTTCCCAAGAATTAAGAAGAATAAACTCTGAACTTATTAAAAAACTTGCAGCAAGTGAAGAGGAAAAAAAACAACTACAAGAAAAAATAAATTTATCATCCTCAAAATTATCAAATTTAATTACAAAACACTTTGAAAAGATTAATTAAAAATTAAAATTAACCAAAGTGTTAATTTACAATGAAAATATTGCCAATAAAAATTCTTGACAGAACTTACCAAATTTCTTGTTCAAACGACGAACAAGAGATACTTCAGGCTTGTGCGGCTTTAGTAGATTCAAGAATGAAAAACTTAAAAGATATAGGCAAACTTCAAAGTACAGAAAAAATTGCCATAATGGTTGCGCTTACTCTGGCTAAGGATTTTTTAAACGCTGGTGGTGTGACTATGGAAGAAAATATAAAAAAAATTGATGAGATTACAAATTTGATTGAAAAAGCATTGGAACCACAAAATAATCTTTTTTAGATTTTGTTTTTATACCAACTAAATAACAACATCACTGACCCAAATAAAATCATAGGTAAAGATAGAATTTGCCCCATTGTAAAATCAAAAAAAACATAACCTAAAAAAACATCAGGTTCTCGAAAATATTCAATTAAATATCTCGAAATTCCATAACCAATTAAAAACATAGAAGACAGAAAACCCAATTGTCTTTTTTTTTGGGAAAGTAAAAATAATAAGAAAAATAGTATTAGCCCTTCGCTTAGAGCCTGATATATCTGTGATGGATGTCTGGGATCTAATGTGCCAGATTGAGGGAAAATCATTGCCCAATAAACCGCATTTGATTCAATCACTCTTCCATATAGCTCACCATTAATAAAGTTACCAATTCGGCCAAAAAATAGTCCTAATGGGACAAGAGGTGCAACAAAGTCAGTAATAACTAAGAACCTGGTAAAAAACTTTTCATTTTGAATTGATTTTATTTTAATACTTTTATTTAAAAAACAGTAAATAAACAGCGCAACAATTACTCCTATTAATCCGCCGTGGAAAGACATTCCGCCTTTCCAAACTGCTAAAATATCAATTGGATTATTTATAAAATAATCCAATTGATAAAAAACAATGTAACCTAATCTACCACCTAATATCACACCTAACATGCCATAAATCATTAAATCATCTAAATTTTTTTTGTTTATATTGTTCCTTTGAATAGACTGAGAAATTTGTTTTCTTCCTAAAAGAAAAAATGACAAAAAAGCCAATAAATACATTAGGCCATACCATCTAATAGAAAGTGGCCCAATCGAAAAAGCAATAGGGTTAAATTGTGGATGGGTGAGGGCTTCTATCATTAAATACTTTTTAGTTTTAGAATATGATTGAATTCTGGGTTTAAATAAATAAATAAACTAAAATTATATATAAATATTAATTACACATGAAAAATCTTCGATCCAAACAAGTTACAAGTGGTGCTTCAAAGGCGCCTAATAGATCAATGTATTATGCAATGGGATACAAAGAATCTGACTTTTCAAAGCCAATGGTAGGCGTCGCAAATGGACACTCTACAATTACCCCTTGCAATAGTGGATTACAAAAACTTTCTGATTCAGCACAAAGAGGAATTGAAACTAGTAATGCAAATTGTCAAACATTTGGGACCCCCACAGTCTCTGATGGAATAAGTATGGGAACTGAAGGAATGAAATATTCTCTTATTTCCAGAGAAGTTATTGCAGACTGTATTGAAACATGTGTTAACGGACAGTGGCTTGACGGAGTTCTTGTTATAGGAGGTTGTGATAAAAATATGCCAGGAGGGATGATGGCAGTTGCCCGAACAAATATTCCAGCAATTTATGTTTATGGTGGAACGATAAAACCTGGAAATTATAAAGGAGAAGACCTTACTATTGTTTCTAGTTTTGAAGCAGTTGGAAAGTATGCAGCTGGAATTATTGATGAGGATGAATTACACCAAATTGAAAAAAGAGCATGTCCTGGTTCTGGTTCGTGTGGAGGTATGTTCACAGCAAACACCATGAGTGCAGCCTTTGAAGCTATGGGAATGAGTCTTCCATTTTCATCAACTATGGCAAATGAGGATGAAGAAAAAGAAAAAAGTGCATATTATTCTGCTGTCACACTGGTTAAAGCGATAGAAAATCAGATTTTACCTAAGGATATAATTACCAGAAAATCAATTGAAAACGCTGTATCTGTAATTATGGCAACTGGGGGCTCAACCAACGCAATACTTCATTTCTTAGCAATTGCAAAGGCAGCTAACGTTAAATGGGATATTGACGATTTTGAAAGAGTTAGAAAAAAAGTTCCTGTTTTATGTGATTTAAAACCTTCTGGAAAATTTGTAATTACAGATCTCCATAGGTCAGGAGGCATACCACAAGTTATGAAAATTCTTATGGAAAAGAATCTCATTCATGGTGGGTGTATGACAATCATGGGGAAAACCATAGAAGCTGTCCTAAGTGAAATAGAGTCAAAAAAAGTTGATAATGTTGTAATTAAAAGTTTTGAAAATTCTCTTTATTCAGAAGGTCATCTAGCTATTCTCAAAGGCAATTTAGCACCTGAAGGATGTGTTGCCAAAATATCTGGTATAAAAAATCCAAAAATGACTGGTCCTGCTAAAGTTTTTGACTCAGAAGAAAATGCAATGGAAGCAATACTACAAAAAAAAATATGTGCTGGTGATATTGTAATTATTAGATACGAAGGCCCAAAAGGTGGACCAGGTATGAGAGAAATGCTTGCTCCTACATCAGCATTAGTTGGTCAGGGTTTAGGAGAGAGTGTTGGTTTGATTACTGATGGAAGGTTTTCTGGAGGCACATGGGGAATGGTTGTTGGACATGTAGCTCCAGAAGCATATGTAGGTGGTTTACTAGCACATGTAAGAAATGGTGATTTAGTTACTATTGATGCATACAAACAAATTATAACTTTAGAGGTTTCAGAAAATGAAATTATTGAAAGAAAGAAACATTGGAAAAAGCCAAAACCAAAATATTTTTCAGGAGTACTTGCAAAATATGCTAGCTTAGCAACCTCTGCAAGTGTTGGAGCATACACTGCTCCCTTAAAAGAATAAATTTAAAAAAAAATTAAAGAAATTAAATTAATGGACCTCTTATTACAACAATTATTAAATGGACTTATTCTCGGAAGTGTTTACTCACTTGTTGCTCTAGGATACACAATGGTTTATGGAATTTTGCAATTAATTAATTTTGCTCATGGTGAAGTTCTTATGATTGGAGCGATGATTTCACTAACAATTGTAACTTTATTACAATATACTTTTCCGACAATTCATCCTCTTTTATTATTGTTGTTTGCAATCTTAGGTGCAGTTATTGTTTGTTCACTTTTGGCTGCTCTAATTGAAAAAATTGCATACAGACCTTTAAGAAATGCACCAAGGTTATCGCCGCTAATTACAGCCATAGGAGTTTCAATAGTACTTCAAACACTCGCAATGATCATTTGGGGGCCTAACCCAAAAGTTTTCCCAGATATACTCCCAATTGAGACAATCAAATTTTTCGGTTCAATAATTGCACCGAAACAAATACTAATTGTTGTGGTTTCTTTTGTTTCTATGGTGTTTTTATTGGTAATAGTTAATAAAACAAAGTTAGGTAGAGCAATGAGAGCTGTTTCTGAAAACCCTAGCGTTGCTCTTTTAATGGGAATTTCAGTAAACAAAATTATAACGATCACATTTATGCTCGGAGCTACCTTAGCTGGAATTGCAGGTGTATTGATTTCACTGAATTACAACTTTGTTCATTTCACAATGGGTTTTATTTTAGGATTAAAAGCATTTACAGCAGCAGTTTTAGGCGGCATTGGAAATTTAACAGGAGCAGTATTTGGTGGTTTACTTTTGGGAATTATTGAAAGTTTAGGTGCAGGATATATTGGCGATTTAACAAATGGTTTTCTTGGTAGCCATTACCAAGATATTTTTTCATTTGCAATTTTAATTCTGGTTTTACTTTTTAAGCCAAGTGGACTTTTCGGAGAACGTGTTTCTGACCGTGTTTAAAATAATTACAAACAAATTAAAAATAAAATATACTAATAAAAATAGTTTAATCTCTTTAGTCTTTTTATCTTTAATTTTAATATTTCTTCCATTTATCTTAGGGTATTTTGGGAACGCATGGGTAAGAATACTAACTTTCTCAATGCTGTATATCATGTTGGCCTTAGGCTTAAATATTGTCATTGGCTATGCTGGTCTTTTAGATCTTGGTTATGTTGCATTTTATGCCGTCGGTGCATATTTATTTGCTCTTTTAACTTCACCTCACCTAGCTGAAAACTTTGCATTAATCCATCAAATTTTTCCTAGCGGATTTCCAGCTCCAAGTTGGACTATTATCTTCTTAGCTGCAATAGTAGCTGGGTTTTTTGGAATTCTTCTTGGCTTTCCAGTTTTACGATTAAGGGGAGATTATTTAGCAATTGTTACTCTCGGATTTGGTGAAATAATTAGAATTTTTTTAAATAATCTTAATAGTCCTATTAATTTAACAAATGGACCCCAGGGTATCGGAAATATTTCTCCAATCATTTTATTTAATGTAAATTTTTCTGAAAACCTTTACATCAATAATTTACAAATTCCTTCTGTTCACTTACATTATTATCTTTTTTTAGCTCTAACAATATTTATTGTTTTGATTAGTATTAGACTTGAAAACTCAAGATTAGGAAGAGCATGGATCGCAGTAAAAGAGGACGAGAAGGCTGCACAAGCCATGGGAATTAATACTCGAAACATTAAACTTCTAGCATTTGCTTTAGGCGCATCTTTTGGTGGTATTTCAGGTGCAATGTTTGCATCTTTTCAAGGCTTTGTGTCTCCAGAAAGTTTTATTTTAATGGAAAGTATTGTAATT
>MDTB01015123.1_pt1 | contig 10987 bp, 9 predicted proteins | sample 811161 | NCBI WGS metagenome assembly MDTB01 (sample SAMN05326650, study PRJNA326480) | marine metagenome | isolation source: seawater | place: Mediterranean Sea | collected 2009 | reverse complement strand
GCGGCGTCTGGCAATTTGCCGACCGAAGCGAAGTTGCCGCCTTCTGCGCGCATTATGAAAGCTGGACATTGGGAATTTGGGACGACCTTGGCGCGCGCGCCGATTTTGTGTTCGGGCGCAATGCCGACTATGAATATTTCCCGCTTAAGGCTATGAATAATTCCTGACTTGAAAGTATCCGGCCCGTGCTGCGTGAAACCATATCTCATCATATCGAACTGATTTATCCGGCAGATGATGCCCATGCGCTAAGTGAGAAAATCTGCGCGGCTTTCGGGCTTGCCCCCGACACACGCACGCGCGCCGACAAGGCAGAACTGCCATGGTCTGAGGCCGACAGTTTCCTGATTACCTATGGCGATACAATTTTGTCCGACACGCGCCAGCCCCTGCTCAATGTGCTGGATTTCCTGCAAGGCCATTTGAACGGGGTGGTTAATGGCGTACATATTCTGCCGTTTTTCCCCTTCACATCCGATGACGGCTTTGCCGTCAGCGATTATGAAAATGTTCACCCGGATTTGGGCGACTGGGATGATATTTGCCAGATCGGGGGAAACTTCCGGCTCATGTCGGATGTCGTAATCAATCACGCATCAGCAGACCATCCATGGTTTCACCAGTTTCTGAAAGGCGAAGCGCCGGGCTGCAATTTCATAAAAACAGCTGCGGCCGATGATGATGTCAGCGCAGTAATCCGCCCGCGTCCCTCGCCTTTATTATATGCCCATGAGACGGCGACGGGCGAAAAGCTCGTCTGGTGCACCTTTGGACCGGATCAAGTCGACCTTGATTTTTCCAATCCCGATCTCTTGTGCGAATTTGTGCGTTTACTGCGCCTTTATATAGACAAGGGCGTGCGTGTGTTCCGGCTGGATGCGGTTGGGTTTTTGTGGAAACAGCCCGGCTCGACCTGTCTTCATCTTGACGAGACGCATGAGATTATCAAACTCATGCGGACACTGGTCGACCATCTGGAAGACAATGTCTGGCTGATCACCGAAACCAATGTGCCAGCGCATGAAAATCTCGAGTATTTCGGCAACGGCAATGAAGCGCATGTGATTTACAATTTCAGCCTGCCGCCGCTTCTGGTTCATGCGCTTTTAACCGGACGCTCCACTTATTTGCGCCGTTGGATGATGGGCACCTCGCCAACGCTTGACGGTTGCACAGTGCTTAATTTTTCTGCCAGTCATGACGGCATTGGCCTGAGACCCGTGGAGGGTTTGCTGCCGCCCGAAGAAATTAGCCGAATGACCGAAACAGTGCAGGGTTTTGGCGGTCGCTTAACCATGCGGAGCTTTGGCGAGCGCTCCGTGCCTTATGAAATGAACACCACTTTATTTTCGGCCCTCAAAGGTTCGGTGGACGGACCGGACGCGCATCAGATCGACCGCTTCATCGCTTCGCAGACAATCATGATGTCGCTGGAGGGAATTCCGGCATTTTACGTGCAAAGTTTTCTGGCCTCCGAAAATGACGAGGCGCGCGCGGTCAAGACCGGACAGAACAGGTCGCTCAACCGCACACAATGGCATGCCGGACATATTGACGAACAATTGGCCGCCAGCGACACGCCGATGGCGCAAGTTTTTTTCGAATTGCGACGCCGCCTCGCCATTCGCACCCGGCAAAAAGCGTTTCACCCTGATGCCACTCAATTCACGCTGCACATCAAACCCGGCATGTTCGGCTTTTGGCGTCAGAGCCTTGATCGGCGCCAGTCGCTTTTCGTGGTCACGAATATTACCCGCGAAAACAAACGCCTGAGTCTACGCGACATGAACCTGTTTGCCGATGCCAAATGGGTTGATTTGTTAAGCGGCATTGCCGTCAATCCGGAAGATGAAGAATTGGAACTTGTCCCCTATCAGACGGTTTGGATTTCTAACGAAGAGAACTGATGCTTCACAGGGCGGCGCATCATTCGGGCGCATTATCAAGCCGCACTGCCTCAGCATAGCGCACCAGAAAATCGGGTGAGGCGGCATTTACACGGTTCCAGCTCGGCAAAAACGGGGTTTCCATCGGATTGGTCAGATAGGTTTCGCCTGCAACCATGATGTTTTTGGCAAATAGTTCGACAGTTGCTTCCTCGGCGTGACGGTCGAGTGTCAGCCCGTTCATCAACGCGTCATTGTAATAGCTGTCAATACGGTCTAGCGCTTCGCGGAAATAAGTCGCTTTCACGGTGCGGAATTTCTCGGCGGAAAAAATCTCGCCATCGGTCGCCAGCTTGCGAAATATTGCTTTTGAAATATCGACACTCATGCGCGACAGACCGCGGCTGGTATCATCGACCGAGACGATTTGATGCTTGTGGTCATAATTATCGGCAATATCCACTTGTGCGATAACCCGATTTGAATAATTGCGGCGCACTTCCGACAAGACGCCGATTTCCAGCCCCCAATCGGACGGAATACGAATATCGCCGACAACATGACTGCGCATGGCAAACTCGCCGGCCAGCGGATAGCGGAAACTGTCGAGAAAGCGCAAATAGCTGTTATCGCCGCAAACTTTGCGCAGCGCCGCCAGCAGCGGAGTGATGAGTAGGCGGGTGACGCGACCGCCCAGTTTCTCGCCGTCAATGCGCGGGTAATATCCCTTGGCGAATACATAAGGAAAAACCGGGTTCACCACCGGATACATCAGGCGGGCCAGTAATGACCGGTCATAGGTGACGATATCGCAATCATGCAGGCCGATTGCGAACATATCGCGGGCGGCAAGCATATAGCCGAAGCAGTACCATACATTGCGACCCTTACCGAGTTCGGGTGGGGCAAGGCTCAACTCGGCCAGTTCTTCGTCAAGCGCTTGCATGCGCGGCCCGTCATGCCAAATGACAATATGGTCTTGCGGCAAGCGCGAAAAATATGCTTTGGCATGGGCAAACTGGTCGGCGTCGGCCCTGTCCAACCCGATCACGATGCGGCTCAGATAAGGCACTTTGGTGAGTTCGGAAACAATATTTTCGAGCGCCGGTGCTTCCAATTCGGAATACAAAGATGGCAATACAAGCCCGATAGGTCGATTAGCGGAAAAATTGACAAGCTCGGCCTCCATGTCTTCCACCGACCGACGGGTCAGATTATGCAGGGTCGATACGTTGCCATTCTGGAAAAAATCCGACATTGGTATCCTCTCAAACAGAGCTCAATTTAGCTGAAAGTCTATCCGAATTCAGCCGTTAGAAAAGCTGTAATCGCCTCATGCCAACCGGCTGGCCCGGATACGCCAGACACATACAAATTATGATCGGCGGGCAAAAAGCGTTGCGTGTTGACATGTTCATTGGCAATGAGCGCGCCCCGATCGGCGGCCAACAACATGGAAACATCATTCGGCCCGTCCCCCAACACCCAGCTTTGCGGGCGCGGCGTTTGCTCCGACAGCAGGGCACTGATTGCGGCCGCCTTGTCGCGCGGCGGTACAATGTGAAAAAAGCGCCCGCCTTGTGTCAGCCGAAGGTCGAATTTTTCTAGTGTCTCGCCCAATATCTCGGTCAGTGTCGTCAGGGGCGGCGCATCGCCTTGCCACATAAATGGTTCACTTGCCTCGCGCGCGGCGGCGCGTGTGGCATCGGCAAGGGTCAGCCCGGTCGCCGCTGCGATTTGCTCAATCTCCATATCGCAAAAGCATATCATGGCTTTGCGTATATTCTTCGGGAGCGCGTCGAGCGCCAGGGCAATTTTCTCGCGCGCATCAGCTGTGTCCGGCGACCCGTCAGTGTTCACGATTACCGCGCCGTTCTCCGCAATCGCCTGGCCTGACAATCCGAGCCGCGCCAAGAGCGGTACCAGTTCGGTGCGGGTTTTGCTGGTTACCGGCACAACAGGAATTGAACGCGCGGCCAATGCCTCAAGCGCTGCTTGTGCAGGCGCGATATCATAGCTGTCATGATCCATCAATGTGCCGTCCAGATCGGTGAACACCACCACGGCGCGGCCGGCACTGCCGCTTGTATGGTTTACTGCTTCGGTTCGGGTCATGGGGCTGAGGGTGGCGAAACGCCGGCCTTGGGGCAAGTGATATTTGTGCGACACCCAAGCGCATGGGCGACGCGGAACGAAAAAACCTCTATAGTGCAGCCAAGCAGCGAGGTAGAGGGAGTTTCCGATGAAGGACCTGGACATTGTGGTTTACGGCGCGACGGGTTTTACTGGAAAATTATGCGCCGAATACATTCATGCGGGCGGCCGGCCGATCAAATGGGCGATTGCGGGGCGCAGTGCCGGCAAGCTGAAAACGGTGCAAGAGGGCTTGTCGCCGAAGGTCGAAATCATAATTGCCGATGGGGACGATGACGGCGCGCTGAAGGCCATGACGGCGCGCGCGAAAGTCATTTTGTCAGCAGCCGGACCGTTTCACAGATATGGCTCGAAGCTGGTGGCGGCGTGTGTTGAAAATTCAACACATTATGTCGACATCACAGGCGAAAATTTTTGGGTTAAAGAGATGATCGAAAAACATCACGAGGCCGCCGCTGCCAAAGGCGTGCGTATTATTCCCTCATGCGGCTTTGACTCGATCCCGTCTGATTTGGGCAGTTTTTTTGGCATACGCAAACTGAGGGCGCCGGTCAAACGGGTTGAGTCCTTTCACAGCTTCAAGGGCGGTGCGTCGGGCGGCACGCTGGAAACGATTTTCTCAATGGGCGATCTCGATTTGAAAGACGAGCTGACCGACCCGTTCCTGCTGAACCCGCCGGACAGCTATAATGCAGAGATGCACGCCAAAAGCCGCGATACGTTTGAAATTGCAAAAAAGCCGGAGATTGGCGGCTGGGGCGGCCCGTTTGTCATGGCCGCTGCCAACACACGTGTGGTGCGCCGTTCGGCAGCTTTGTTGAGCCAGCGCCAGGAACCTTACGGTTCAAATTTTACCTATCAGGAATTCGCGTTTAACACATCGCGGGGCCAAGCTATCAGGAGCGCGCTCGGCCTCGGTGCTATGGCGCTCGTCGTCATGACGCCCTTGCGCAAGCTGGTGCGTCCGCTATTGAAACAGCCCGGCGAAGGCCCGACTGAAGCCGAACGCGACAATGGTTGGTTTGATTGCAAATTCATCGTCGAAACCGAAAGTGGTGAGAAATCGGTTTTCGTCATGCATGGCAAGGGGGACCCAGGCTACAAGGTAACCTCAAAGCTGGTGAGTGAATGCGCTTTGTGTCTGGTAGAAAACGCCGATGATTTGCCGGGCGGTGACGGCTATGGCGGCGTGCTCACCAGCGCATCCGGTTTGGGGCAGGCGCTGATTGCGCGGCTCAGCAAGGTTGGCATTAATTTTGATGGCCCTTTTAACACCTAAACATCACTCAATATTGAAGGAAGTTGGTTACTGTGGTCATTTTTACACTCACTGCCTTTACCGTCCTAAGTATCGCTATTTTCGCCTGGCGTAAGGACCTCAAGCTATTGATGCTGCTGTTTATCGTCCGCCGTAGAATCACACCCAAAGAACGGTTTACAGATACTTCCCCGCCCAAAGCTCCTGATTATTCAGACGAAAATTCTTGGTATCCGGTGCCCAATAGATCCGGCGTCGCCAACCGAAATGCCTTCGAAAACGCGCTGCGAGACCCAAAGCCCGTAGATGTGTTTTTCGTCCACCCGACAACTTTTCTAAGCCCCAGAAGTTGGAACGCGCCGATTGATGATCCCAGATCTTCACATCTTGTCGAGCAGCTGGTTTTACCGCCACAAGCCGGCATTTTTATCAAACATGCCAATATTTATGCGCCCAGATACCGGCAGGCCACATTAGCGTCTTATTTTTCTCAAAACGCCAATGGTCGCGATGCCCTTCGTCTGGCTTATAAAGATGTTGCCGCGGCTTTTTCGTATTTCATTTCCAATATCAATAATGAGCGCCCGTTCATAATTGCAGCCCATAGCCAAGGAGCCGGGCATTGCACACGGCTGCTCAAGGAGAACCTGGACGCCAGCAGCGCGCGCGACCGTTTTATTGCGGCCTATTTGATCGGCGCCGGTATCTGCGAAAAAAGATATAACCTCGAGGTGAAAAACATCCCGACAGCTAAAAGTGCCGGACAGACAGGCTGCCTTATTGCCTTTGACACAGTCGGACCAGATTTTAATGCCGCTTCCTTGCGACGGGGTCGTGAGTGGGATGGGGAAAATTTTGTGCCACGCGAAGCAGACGGAAAAATCATCGGCTTTAACCCGGTTACGGGTGACAAATCAGCGTCGACAATGCAAGCACATATGGGACCAGCCTATCCGCGCTATGATAATGAAAAAGCCTTAGCGCAGGCCTATAACCCCCACTCGGATGGTGCTTTGGAGTGCGAATTTTTAGGCTTAGAAATGCCCACTGACGAGAAAATTGGGGCCCACCTTGACGCTAAATCCGGCTATCTGGTAGTAGACCGGCCACAGAGAAAACTGTTGGAATTTCCGCCTGATGCCTACCACCTGTATGATTACTCTCTTTTTTTTCGCGACCTTGAAAAAGACGTTGGTGCAAGGATCGAAAGATTTCAACTCAAAACTTAACCGTCGGACGCTCAGTAAAATCTTGGCAAAAGTTCATTTCCAGCCCGTATTTTCAGCTCTCGCCGAATAGGACATGGGGCGCCGATGGATTGACGACCCTGAAAATCGAATGTTTTTTGAAGTCTCGAATCCAAAATTTAGTATATTTTCTTATCGTTTCCCTAGTCGATTTTTGAACAAAAAATACTCCAAAAACCACTTGCTATCATTTAACTAAAGTATCCTCTATTATCTTTCATTATGGAGAGCTTTATGGATGTCAGCAACATAATCACCACGCCGGTTATTTTGAGCGCGATACCTGTGTTTTTCCTGTTCATTTTTGCCGAGATTATCGCTGTGCGCTATTTCAGCCAACGTGGCAGCTTGCATGTAAAAGATGACAGCGTGAGCATTTTCATGGGTCTCTTCAGCGTGCTCACCAACGGCGCAGCCGCTTTTTTAACCCTCGGCATGCTAGTCTGGGCACAAAAATTTCAATTCTATGCCCTACCATTGACTTGGGCCACACTGATTGCCTGTTTTGTAGTGGACGATTTGCGCTATTATCTACACCACCGGATCGCGCACCGGTGTCGCTGGCCATGGGCCATGCATATCATTCATCATTCCAGCCAGCGTATTTCGTTCGCGGTCGCATTGCGACAGGGGTGGACCAAACATTTCACTGGAACAACGATTTTAAAAGTGCCGCTGGTGCTCATCGGCTTTGACCCGTTAATGGTCATTTTTTGTGGTGCTTTGAATGCGGTGTACCAGTTCTTTTTGCACACTGATACTGTCGAAAAATTGCCCAGGTGGATCGAAGCCGTGCTCAACACACCATCGCACCATCGCGTACATCACGGCAAAAACCCGCAATATTTGGATGCCAATTATGCCGGTACGCTTATCGTATGGGACCGCCTTTTTGGTACCTTCGTCGCAGAAGATCCATCCGACCGGCCGCGTTATGGTTTGGTCAAAGACTTTGACACTTTCAATCCCTTCCGAATTTTCATTCACGAATATTGGGGTATCTTAAAGGATATCGTGCGGCCTCGGCTAAGCCTTCGGCAGCGGCTTTTATATGTTATCGCGCCACCGGGATGGAGCCATGACGGATCCCGGCAATCCTCGCACGATATCAAGCGCGCTGCCGGGTTGCTTGACGCACCGCCAAGTGCCACCCATCCCGCCGAGTAGTTTTGTGCCCACCCATTACGCAGCATCAGAAATGCTGATCCTATTAGTGGCTCTCTGGACAGCCCAGGCCTTGTGGCGGCATAAAATCTTCTATGGCGCACTCGGGATTGTTCTTTTCGGCACAGCCGCCGCCTTTGGTGCAGTCAGGTTCGGCTTTGGTTTGGATAACGAGAATCTGATCACCATGCATCGATTTGCCAGTCAATTTGGAGGGCTTATCGGTCTAATCTTGTTCACCTGCCAGCTAATGATTGGTGCAAATACCGAACATAAATGGCATTTGTGGCATGCCGGCATTGCTGGCCCAGCGATACTGTTGGCCTTTTTCTTGCCATCAACCCGCGTAACGCTGTTTCTAATTTGGTTACTAGGGTTTGTAGTTCTGTGCGCCACTCGTACCCCGCAGATAGCGCTTCGAGTTCCGGTCAAAGCAACCCTGGCGGGTGTTATGCTGGTAAATGTGTTGGTTTTGCGACAGGCTTCTTGGCTAACTCCGGCGGAGAGTTGGCACGCATTCCACTTTGTCGTCGCCTGCTGGCTGTTGGCTATCTATACCTTGTTGGTTGCCCAGCGCACACAGGCCTGAGCTTAAAACATCAAATCTGCAAGTTTGCGCCGGTGATAGCGCGCATCGCCGTAAAGCGCCGCATTCCAAATCGCGCGGCGGCGATAAAGCTGGGCGTCGCAGTCATAAGTAAAGCCATAGCCGCCATGAAACTGAATGGCGCGGTCGGCGGCAAAAGCAAAGGCCTCTTCCGCTTCGGCCTTGGCCATGCGCACCGCAATCTCGCCTTCGCCCTGCTGGCCGAACAAAAAGGCCGCAGAATATAAATGCGCGCGCGCGCGCTCATAACCCATATGCGCGTCGACCATTGTGTGTTTCAAAGACTGATAGCCGCCGATCAGCTTGCCGAATTGCTTGCGTGTTTTCAGATAATCAAGCGTGTAGTCAATAACGCTGTATGTGCCGCCGCACATTTCCGCCGCCGCCAGCAATGAGGCGGCCAGTTCAATATACGCCAAGGTGTCAACCACGGCGCCTTTTTCCATCAGCGCATCCGCCGGCAGAGTTATACCGTCCAGTACAATGGCAAAAGCGCGGCGGGTCTCATCAATAATTTTCTCACGCCGTACCGCCTCTGGCGGCAGCGCATCTGTAGGAATAATAACGAGGTTCGCTTGATCACCGACGGCCACAGTTGCGATCATATAAGCCGCTTCCTGCACATCCGACACCAGATATTTCGTGCCGTAAAGCGCCAATTCGTCACCCGTGACGGAACCCTTGCACGTGACATGGGAAAGGTTCCAGTCGCCATGATCTTCGCAAAAGCCAAGCGTTGCCGCCGTGCCGGAAGCCAGTTTCGGTAGAATTTCGCTTTTTTGCGCTTCCGTGCCGCCGCGCAACACGGCCTGTGCGGCCAGCACCGTGCTGACATAGGGCGTCGTCAACAAGTGGCGGCCCATCTGCTCAACAATCGGCACAATTTCGCCCAGACCCAACCCGATACCGCCATAAGTGTCGGGAATGCCAATGCCCAGCCATCCAAGCTCGGCTATCTCCTGCCAGATATCGGGATTAAAGCCGGTGTCTTCTTCAAGCAGCGTGCGCACCTCGTCGACCGGCGATTTGTCACGACAAAAACCCGCCGCAATATCAATAAGCTGGGCCTGTTCTTCGCTCAACCCGATGCCGGGCGTTTGAGCCGGATTTACAAAAGTCGACATGACTGCCCCCCGGTCTTAGCTCTTGGGCAAGCCCAAAACATGCTCGCCGATAATATTGCGCTGGATCTGCGACGTGCCACCGCCGATGGTAGCCGAAAAACTGTTCAAATAGCCGCGCTGCCAAATCCCGTTATCGTGTGCCGACGGGTCATCAACATAATAAGCGCCGCGCGTGCCCTGCAGGGAAATCGCAAAAGCGTTCAACCGCTGGTAAAAATCAGTGCTCGACAATTTTCCGCCAAGCGCCAGCGACATCGGATAATCCTGTGTCAGCGGCTGAATTTTATCGCGCCGGCTGTTGAGCCCCAGTGCGCGCGCTTCGGTCATGAGCTTCACAAGTTCCTCGCGCAAGGCCGGGTCTTCAATGGCGGGTCGGCCGTTGACCTGTGCCGATTTTGCCAAATCGATAATGTCGGCCGGATTGATCAGCATCATCACGTGCCCGCCCGCCTGACCGGAGCGCGCACCGCGCTCATATTCCAGCGTTTCCATGGCGATAATCCATCCCTCACCCTCTTGACCCATCAGGCTTGAGGCGGGGATTCGCGCGTCGGTAAAAAATGTCTGCGTAAAGCCGTATTCGCCAGTCAGCTTGCGAATGGGCATGGTTTCTACCCCCAGCGCTTTCATCGGCGCGAGGAAAAAGCTCAAACCCTTATATTTGGTCTCGGCATCCGGATTTGTCCGCGCCAGCAAAATCATATAATCAGCGTAATTGCCTTGCGTCGTCCAGATCTTCGACCCGTTAATGACATAATCATCACCGTCTCGCACGGCGCGTGTTTGGGCGTTGCCGAGGTCTGAGCCGTGATCGGGCTCGGAAAAACCCTGACACCAGATGCTTTCTGCCGACAAAATGCCTTTGATATATTTTTGCTTTTCTTCGTGTGTGCCGCGGTCCAGCAAAAGCGGGCCGGTCCAATTGAGGCCGATGGCGTTCAGCATAATGGGCGTGCGCGCCGTCGCCATAACTTTGGTCGCGGCATCTTGAAACGCGCGGTCAAGCCCGCCACCGCCATACTCTTTCGGCCAGTGCGCACCCAGATAACCGGCCTCGTAAACTTTGTTTTGCCAATCGCGTAAGAAATTGAACTGCTCGTCCGTACCGACCTCCATGAAGGTAAGCGGCAACATGAAGTCAACCTCGCGCGGTGTATTTTCGCCAAACCACGCCTCAGCTTGCTCACGAAACTCTGTGAGTTCGTTTTCATCAACCGTGCTCATTTGCATTCGTTCCTCGCCTGTTTTTTATAATCCCCAGCTTAAGTTCACCTGCGCAGGTAGGCAAATTTTTTTCCGGGTCAAAACACCGCAACCGAGAACATCGCAGGCGGCGGGCTTTGCGCGAGTGACCAATTATTTTTTCGAATGTGCACAGGCCACCCAATCCCAGCAAACCCATCGAAACGGTAATCAACTCTTCCATATGAATGGCAGGCACCGTGCCAGTATAGAGCCGGTAACCGGCGATGACCCAAATCAGGAATTCACGCAAGACAAAAGAACAAACCAACGCAAACCGCCACACACAACTGATAAAAGGCTGC
>MDTB01193884.1_pt1 | contig 10989 bp, 15 predicted proteins | sample 811161 | NCBI WGS metagenome assembly MDTB01 (sample SAMN05326650, study PRJNA326480) | marine metagenome | isolation source: seawater | place: Mediterranean Sea | collected 2009 | reverse complement strand
TTCTCCACCACTATAATCATCATTCAAATAAACTATTACAGTCCATTCTCTAGAAGGTTTTGAATCATCTCCCATAGATACTTCACCCGAATTTACTTCTTGATTTGAATAAGTATCTAAATGTGGATTTTGTACTCCACCTTGATGCCAACTATTAAGTGCAGCCATTTCGGGATAGTATACTTTACCAGTTGCATTATAGATTTCACCAATACAATGGTTTTCGATTTTTTGAAACAACAAGCGAATATACTCATTGTTAATGTGCATTTTCCGAATCCCTTCGTAGTCGTCCCAAGAACCTACAGACTCTAAATGTCTATGTGTTTTGTGCCACCTTATCAGGAATTGACTCTCTTCCTTCGTCAGTATCGGAATCACTTTGTGATTGTAGACTTTGGAGTTGTCTAGCAATTTCCATTCTTTGCTCATAATTTATTCTCTTCTTCCTCTCCTTCGGTCTTGCTTTTAAAGCTCTTTCTATTTTAAACCGAGAAGCTCTTTGTAGGAATATGATTCCATTTAAATGGTCAACCTCATGTTGAACACATCTGCAACCTAATCCTTCTAACTGTAATGTATGTTTTTCACCTTCTGCATCATAATAATCAAATTCGATAGCTTTTGCTCTCTTTATCATTAAGTATATATCGGGGAAAGAAAGGCAACCTTCCTTCAACATTTCTGTCTCTTGAGATAACTTTGTGATTGAGGGATTGAAGAATGCTTTGATACCACTATCTGCAGTTCTCATTACAAAGACTCTGTAATTTAAACCTAATTGATTTGCAGATAGACCTATACCACCAAACCGTTCCATTGCTTGTGCAAGATTCTTTTCAATCGATTTAGGGTCTTCGGGTGGATTCTCGAAATCAAATTCGTCTGTGGGTTCTCTTAAAACCTTTAAGGATTCTTCAACTAATTCATACATAATTATTTATTAAATATTAAACTATCTACGGGATACATACCACCAGTTTTTGTTAACTTTGCACTAGAAATATCTAAACCAAAAAATCTTCTTAATGTACTCATTGCTTTCTTACCTAACCTTGCAATCATAGCTAATGCTTTCTTGATTCTTTCTATAATTCCTTTCCATACATTTACAACTACTTTCTTAATGTTTGAAGTTGCAGTTGATAGTTGTCTACTTAAAGTATTTAGGATTGCAAATTCATCTAGTTGTTCGTAGTCTTCATTCAACAACATTTTTTCTTTTGCAATTTCTTCTGTTAAGATAGTTTTTAAAGTAGGTATACCAGCTTCATTCATTGCAGCTTGCATTGCCTTTTTACTTTTCTTCTTACTTCTCATTGCAAGATATGGGTGTGAACCAGCTGTTGATTTAAATGAGATATAAAATGAATTACCATTTGCAAGTTTTTGTCCAGCACTTTCTGCTGAATCTAAAAATAAAACATTTGATAATTTACCTTGGTCTGCATTAAAGGTGCAAACTACAGTTGCACTGGGCCAGTTGTCTTTGAATTTAATATTACCAGTTGCAGCCTCAAAGCAGAAATGACCTAAAAATTCTCTAGAAGAAAATACTTTATTGAATTCTTCTTCTACTTCTTTAGCACCAATCCTTGCTGAATCTAATTCTGCAATCTGTTCCATTTCTTTATCAGTTAATTTTTCTTTGTCTCTTAAATCATCAATAGAAGAAACACTATCCTTTTCAGATAACTTAATAAGTTTCTTTTCCATATTTTTTACTAGGTTCTCTACTGCCTTCTTATTATTTGCACCGAATGTTTCTTGTGCAGCTTCTACTGTAGATATAACTTCTTCTGCACTGCCCGACATAAGTTGTGAACCACCAGCTTTCTTTAATGATATGTTATGTTTACTAGACATGATATCTGTCTTTGGTGTCTTATTACTACCTCTCCATTTTGGATTCAGAGAAGCAGAACTTTGTCCAGTTCCTTTAAGTTTGTCTACACCAATTTGAGCAATAAATTCATTTGCAATTTTCATACCTGTAGAACCATACTCTTCCCAAAATGGTTGTGCGACTTTCCATTCGTCTCCACTATCCCATGTCTTTCCTTTAATCTTATTAACAGCAACTGCAATAACTGATTCCCATTCTGCACCTGATGGGCCTTTCTTTGCGTCTTTAGAGGGTTTAAAGAATATCTTATGAGTTATCCCTTCATCGTCTTTAGGAACGACTATAGTCCCTTTAGAAGACTTTGAAGTGTCTATTGAATAACCAAGACCATTCTTGTCTAATACCTTTTTAATAGTATCGAATTTGTGTCTAACAGTAGAGGGTCTATCATATTCAATACGATAAGTCCTAGTTCTCGAACCACCTATTTCAGGCTTATACCCTTTAAGTAGTTTCTCCAACTCCCCCGAGTATCCTTCAACAAGAGGGTCTTTTCTAAATACGACTCCCTTTCCAGTCTGTGCAAATTCTTGAAATGATTTCATAATACTATTTATCTTAATCTGCAATTCGTGAGAAATTTTTGTACTTCTCAAACCTAATAACACTTTCAAATTTATCATATAATATATCTCCTTTATGGGATATAATAAATGCATTTGTTTTCTCTGTCAAGGTATTCAGCATTTTCATGAACTCGTCTGTACCAGCTGCGTCTAATGAACTATCAAACACTTCGTCTAATACTAATAGATTTGTATTTACAGAGTTCTTCATTCTTGCAACTGCTCTCCAAGTGAATAGTAATGCAAGGTCAATTCTCATTTTCTCACCTTGAGAGAAGTTCTCGTATTTGAATACATCTCTAAATCTAGATTTGATTGTTTCGTCAAACGATTCGTCCAGTTCGAATCCAACATAGAATTCTAATTGTGCAAGATACTTATTAATAAGTTTATTCATAATAGGAACATACTGTTTAATAATTCTTTCCTTAACACCTTGGTCTCTTAATAGAAGAGTTCCAATCTCTAGGTAATGTCCATGGTCAGCAAGATGTTGTTTCTTCTTTAGAAGAGTGTGTAAGTCGTCTTCACATTTCTCTACTTGAGTATGTGCATCAGTATTACCTTCTTTCTCTTCTTCAAGTTCGTCAATCTCTTTTCTTAACTTTTCAATATACTTTTGATTAGATACAATTTCTGTTTGAGACAATCCTATTTCTCTTTGGATTGTATCGATTTCTCCTTGGACTGTATTAATGTTTTGGATTCTGTCGTGGAGTTCCGAGATTTGAGAGTCAATAGTTGACACCGCCTCCTTGATTTCATTAACCTTTGCTGATTTCTCCTGAATGTGCTTCTGCTTGTGTTCATGGTCTAATCCTTGTTTACATGTGGGACAGTTGTCATTGTTTTCATAGAACTCAATGTCTTCAAGTGCTTTCTTTCTAGCTCTTTCGAGTTGAGTCTCCAAGTCAGTTTTTTGTTTAAGTCTATCTTCCGTAGAATCTTTATCCTTGATAAGTCGTGTTTTCTCCACCACATTTTGCGTCTTTTCATCAACCTCTCCTAATAGTTTGTCAATATTGGTTTGAGTTTGACTAATGGTAGTCTCAAATTTAAAGATTTTTTCATCTCTATTTTCACGGAGTGCATCAAGTTGTGAGTTAAGACCATTAATCCTTTCTTCAAGAATTGCAATCTCATGTTGATTTTCCTTAATATCTAATGCATGATTAGATTTTCGTTTTCTCAACAACTGCATCATAGTTGTAAATATAGTAATATCCAGTAAGTCTTCAACAAGCTTTCTTCTATCCTTTGCTCTTAATTGCATGAATGGAGTAAAGTTTGCCGACCCTAGGATTGCCACCTGTGTGAATGAACGATAACTCATTTTGAGTATGTTTGATTCTAGGTGGTCTTGATAATCCCTAACACTTGCATCTTGATTAATCAAAATGTCATTACACCAAATTTCAAATTTATTTGGTTTTGCACCACGGATTAGTTTGTAGTCTTTTTTCCCGATTGTAAAATCAAGTTCGACTAATAGTTCTTTTGTATTGATTGAATTGATAAGTAGGTCTTTCTTAAGGTTTCGAAACCCACGACCATACAATGCATAACATAATGCATCTAATAGAGTTGATTTACCAGCACCGTTCTCACCTAGTATTAAGGTTGTTTGAGAATCGTTAAGTTTTATTTTAGTAAACTTGTTTCCTGATGATAGTAAATTTTTATATCTTACTTCTTTAAATATTATCATAGATAAGTGTGTTCGTCCAATGCTTCATTATACAACGAAGTCATTAAATCTGTAAGAGGCTTTTTCTTACCTTGTATATCCATACTGTCCACATACTTGTTTAATATTGTTAATGTATCTTCAACATTCTCTATATCTGAATCGTCCATTAAGTCCATATGTTTATTATCATCTACTACTTGTAAATGTAAAGGACTTGCAGAATGTATTTTGTCTAGGAATGCATCAAACCAATATGGGTTATCTTTGTTGACTACTATAACCTTTGTGAATTTTGAAGAGACATTACTATAGTCTTTATTAATAATAGTTTCAAAAGTTTCTTTAGTATCGTCATAGAATATCTTTTCAAATATAGTTATTGGATTATGTACTGGTGTCATTTCTCTTGTTGCAGTATCAAATACATGGAAGAATTTTTCGTCTCCAAAATCTGACCAAGTGAATTGCATTTGTGAACCAAGATATTTAATATTTGCAAACTCTGATTTTTGGTGGAAGTGACCACTGTAAACCTTTTCATATCTACTTACATAAGAATGGTCAAGACCATGTTGACATGTCATGCCTGGCATCATAAGAGCTCCTTCGAACTCAAAGTGTCCCATACAAATTGGTGCATTTGCAGAAGTTAGAAATTCAACTGAATCTGCATAGTTATCACTATTAATCCATGGACTTAATGCAATATTTAAACCGTCATACTCTTTAACTTCGGGTTCAGTGATAACATTAATATTGTCTGATTCAAATAAAAGTAAATCAGGTGAATTAACTTCGTTAGTATTCTTGAAATAAGTATCATGATTACCAATAACTAAATCCATAGTAATACCAGCTTCTAACATAGGTTTTATGAAATGTTCTCTATTCAATTTCAATGAAGAGAAATTTATATATTTTCTCCTATCAAAGTAATCACCCAAATGAAGAATATGAGTTATCTCATTTTCAATTAGATATGGGAAGAAAACTTCCTTGTAGAATCGTCCTTGGTATTCGGCCATTGCAACCATATCACCACGGACACCTGCGTGTGTGTCGTTAAGTATTGCTATTTTCATTCAGTAAATTTTTCTAAATTAGTTTCTTTTTTTACTTTTTTTACTCGTTTTGATTTTCTTGGATTGTATTCAACACGATTCATATGCTCTTGCATCCATTCTACATTCGTATTGGTAAGAGTTGGGTCGTGTTGTCCGTCTATGGTTGTATATGCGTCCATTGTAATATTAGATTCTTCTATGGATTTCTGCTTAATGAAAACTTGTTTCTTCTCCTTTTGTATCCTTCGAAGGAATGCATAATAACAAATTTGGGTCACATATGCAAACGCATTGTTTGATTTTTCTGTGTTGAAATTACCGATATATTGGATACAATTTTCGATTGCATCACAAATCATTTCGTCTCGGTATGTGTAGTTGATAAAATTAGGTCTAGTCGATAGTCGAGTAGCAATTTTATAGATACATTCACCAATGTATTCTGTCATTCTTGGAGGGGTCTTCCCCTTCGATTCTGCGAGTTTTACTTTTGCATTGAACTCGGAGACTGCTAGTGTGAACTCTTTGTTGTTAACATAGTGTTCTGCTTTTTTAGGGTCTTTTTTAGTAGTCATGTATCTATTATACTAGATTTTCCTCGTATTGGAAGGGGCTTTTTAGTATTTATTTAATTTACTTTTTTGGCAAAACCACCTTTACAGATGGGAAATCTATGATATGATAATTATGTACCGCAGGGGAATTAGCTAATAAGGGATTTATTCAGTGTTTCAATTCTAGCAAACTTCATTTCTACCCCTCGTCCCAAACGGTCAACCTCACCGATTACCATATAAGTAAACGACATTATTATCATAGAGTATACTATATAGTGTTTCATGAGAAGGCGATTTGATTGAGGTACATTACTGCACCCATCATTCCTAATGCAGCCATCTGAACGACTACTGCGATTGCAACGATATGAAGTTGACGGTCTCCCCACCATGCTAATTCTTTTTCTTGCCACTCTTGCGCTTCCTGTGGAGTTGCATCGCGTGGTTTAAAATGAAGTTCTAATTGTTGTTCGTATCCACTCATTACATTGGCAGCGTCTTCTACTGCAGATGGAAGGTTGCGTTTCCATACTGGGTCGTAGTTAGACATTTGGAGAGACCCCCCAAATCGAAAGCATAAAGATTACAACTAAACAAGTTAGTTCTGCGTTCTCTTTGAATTTTTCGATCTTTTCGTTTGACATATTTTTACATATGCCACAAGTCAACCTCTAGAGACCTTGGGTTCCTAGATATATAATCCCCAAAGGGATGAGTATTGGAAGAGTTAATAGTGTTAGAAATTCTACACCATCGATTAGCTTTGATACAATCTCTGATCTTCTCAAGTTTTCAACTTCATTCACCATGTTCTTCACAACACATTTTAGAGTTGCTGTGGTCATGGTTAGTTTCCTAGTTAATTATAAGACACCTGAATAATTAGATATAAATCTCATTTATTCGATAGTATATATACAAACGCGTTACCCATTGTAACACGAATGTAATAATTAATGAATTTTTTTCTTATCTTTTGGTGCGACAGCAGTTTCGAAGTCGGCAAGAGTTTCATCCCACTCATCCCACTCTTCTTCTTCTATCCTTCGAAGCATTCTTTCTTCTTGTTCAGTGATTGGCCCACCTGTTGCTTCCATCAAACCATTAACAATTCTGTCGAGATATTGTTTTCTGATTTCTTTTCTGTCACCTGTTAATGGTATAGCTTTATTCTCCACCATCTCAAACCATCTTGCTGATGCTTGGTCGTAGTAGGGAATGAATTGTTCTTGTAATGTATTTCTATGTGCAATCATATCAGTTGGAATTCTGACGGTGGTGTCTGCAGACATAGGTGCATACGGGAAAAATGTTGCAAGGGTATGTGTACCTTCGGGGTTGATAACTTCTAGTTTGCAAATCATGGGTAGAGTAATCTCTACTGCATCATGTGTATCTCTAGTCATACCAACAACCTCAGAACCACTTCGAAGCTTTAATACTTCGTACTGATTTGGGATTATATCTTTAGGACTTGTCATTTAATTCGAACTGCTTAATTTCATATGAAAATCTTTCTTCGTTGTAAATATTTATACGATCTTTTAGGTGACTAAGCGTATAATTATCACATTGTAAATCATCAGCAATATCGAATAATCTCATACTATCTTTACCTTCTACCTTACGAAGACCCCTACCAATCGACTGTAGGTTTCGTATTCTAGATTTAGAAGGACTTGCAAAAACAATATTGTCTATTCTTTTAATGTTTACACCAGTAGAGAATGTACCATAGGATGCAAGTATAGTATCTTCTTTATTATTTTCTACAATCTCTCTAACGGCTTCTCTGTCTTCTGTGTCTGTTCCACCATAAACATAATGTAAGTTTCCACCCATGTCTGTATGTGACATCATACTATGAAGTATGACTCCATGTTTCTCTACATACTGAAACAATACAAGTGTATTACCTTTCAAACTTCTAACAAGATTTACTATAAAAATATTTCTTGCATCGTTAGAAACAAGGTAATCCATCTCTTCTTGGTAAGTCATTTTCTTCTGTTTAGTATGACGAAGTATGACACAATCTATTTTTAAATCTGCAATAGTTCCGTCATCTATCAATTCTTTTGTGCTTATGACCTTTTTGACTGGGCCGAACATTCCCTCTAGTTGCAATCTATGACATTCAGAACCATCTAGTGTACCAGTAGTTCCAAATCTGATTGCAGTCTTCCTCATTTTTTCGAGGATTCCTTTGAGGACATTTGCTTTGAAGAGGTGGGCTTCGTCTCCAACGACAACCTCGAATTTTTCCATGACATCTTTAGGAGCCTTACTAAATGACTGCCATGTTGTAATCGTGATGTCTGAATCAAATACAGGCTGACCACTATAAATCTTACAAATTTCTTTATCATATCCATAATCTTTAAAATCCTTTGCCATCTGTTCTACAAGTGATGTTGTAGGAACTATGATAACAGTTTTCTTATTATAATATCTTGCAAGTAAATAAATGATAAGAGACTTACCACTTGCAGTTGGTGAGAGTAATAGTTGTCTACCATATTGTACTGCAGTTCTAAATGCATCTAACTGATAGTCTCTAGGTTCAAAAGGTAAACCTAGTTCTTTTATAAACTCTTCATCAGGCTGTCTCTCTTTATCACCAATGATATCGTTTATACCTACAATATCATATCCTCTTTCTCTGCAGAACTCATCTACATAAGGAAGTAATCCGATATAAATTTTATTTGTTTTGATTGAGAATAGACGAACCTTACCATCCCAGTATCTATTCTTAACTGAGGGCATGAACTTTGCGTTGGGAACTGTGAATGAGAAGAAGTCAAACAAGTCTCTTGCCAGACCATCATCACATTGTACTTGCATGAAGACCTCATCGACCTTCTTAAGTGTTATCTCAGAGGCCATCCTGTATTCCATACCACTAAGGATTTTCTGATACCCTGTGTAACGGGTGTCACCTGATGATGTAACCATGAAGGGAAAACAATTAGAGAACCTAATTCTTGTCCACTGAAAGGTGCAGTGTGTACTAACTCTTCTATTCTTATCGTACCGTCTTTCTGTTTAATACGGTCAAAATGTTTTTGTGATTCTATCCATTGAAAATGACCACCCTCATAATCATCGGGGTCTGATAACTGGACGGAACAAGATATCTTTCTAATCATTCCACTAGGATATGGGTCTGCACCTGAATCTGTATGCCATGTATAAAAGTCACCAGTTGGTTTATCAGGTTGAGCTTCGTAATGAGTGTACTGCCAGTTTTCCATATCTTGAATGTCATAGTTCCAACCACTTTGTATGTTGGCTTGAACCATACCATCAAATATTTTCTGTTTGATTGTTTGGTCAAATTTAGGGTCTTGGTGGTCTATCCATTTGTTAGTAGACTGTCTAATGACACTATCTGTAGTACCACTCTCTTTTGTTGCCTTATCTACATCTGAACCAGTATTGTGACCAATTCTTGAACCGTGTACTTCAAGACTATGTGCATATGAATGTATATAATCTACCTCTGTTTTCGATAGATACTTCTCAAGTATACATGCATAATTATGATATATCATTATGAACCCGCCATGAACTTTCTCCAATCGATTGTGTTCTTAATCGTTTGGTGTCTCCATGTTATATTCTCCATACATCTTTTTAGAAAATCGATGGTTGCTTTTTGATATTCGTTTTGTGCATTCAGCTTCTGTAAATCTTTATCTGCATCAAAGAATACAGTCATATCATTCTTCATAATCTTAAGTCCGTCAAATGGATCATCTTCCCATCCAAGTTCTCTGATTCTTCCTTCATCCATCTTACCATTAAACCACATCCACTTATCTTTCAATAGTGTCTGATATTTAAGTTGTAGGGATTTATGCTTGACGATTGCATCTGTCAAGTATTCTGAGTATTTTGCGTGGAGTCTAGGAACTTCTAATGATGATTTATCTAGTTCGATATCATCTATTTCACAATCCTTTTTCCACTCTGCTTTCAATTCATCGAGTGTCATAATGTACCATTATACCATATTTATGGTATTTTAGGAAGTGGCTTTGATTTCGTAATATGTAAACCTAAATTCTACAGTTGCAACAACTGGGTCATTAACATCTGCACCTGATTCTAATTCTATCCCACTCAACGATATTGGGAATGCATCATGGAATCTAAAGAATTTATTAGGGATGTTTTTGTTTGTGTTAGTTACTAGAGTAATATCTGAATATTGATTCAGGTCATTATCAACTGCAGACAGTTGACCATCTGCAGTTTTTACTGAACCGACATAAGCTGCAAATGCAGAAGGGTCGGATACTGGTACAATGTTGTCCATCCAATCATATATCTCTTTAAAGTTTCCTAAGTCTTCATCGACTAAGAATCCAACACTCAATGTGTCGAATGAAATCTTGTCGCCAGGGAAGAATGCATCCAGTCCTATACCAGCAGCTTGAATTGTTTCAGTAAACTGCAAGCCTGGAATGTTTACAGTCTTCACAAAGAATTCTGTATTAGGAACTTTGTCTATTAGTAATCTAAAATTATTTTTAGACAATAGAGATTTATTAATGATGGGGTCAGCCATTTACTTTGATTATCCTCTTAGAAGATGTAGTATCGTGATAGTCACCGTCTCTATACTCTCTAGTTACTATTGATTCACATAAGTAACCGTCTTGTATATAAGTTGTAATAATTTTACGATTTAATACATCTTTTGTTTCTGTACCGTTTGGGAATGCAATTCTCTCAAATGGCCCTTCACTCATTGTGATACTTTTGTCATATTCTTTCATAGTATTATTTATGGTTATTTCTCGTTAACAAACTCATTCAATTGTCTTGCAGTTGCAATAACATCTTCCGTAGAAACGAATTGGTCACCATAAGATTTCTTATCGTTTGGATAATTATCGTTATGATTTTGAATGCTTTCGTTTGATCTATAGATGTTTCCTTCTAATAGACCTTGAGCTTGGTTTAGTAAGTCGGCTCGGATTTCGAACCCTGATTTTGATGTTGACATAATTCCTCCGTGTGTATGTGTATTATAGTCGGGGGTATTTAGAATACCCCCTTCATCTATAGTATATAGGTTATCTTAAGCCGACCACTTTTGACCACGGTATACACCCTTGGTCTGTGGTTTTGACTTTGTAGATTCACCATTGTGACGAGTGCCACGGTATACTAACTTGAGGTCAGCCTTCTTCTT
>MDTB01220697.1_pt1 | contig 10990 bp, 16 predicted proteins | sample 811161 | NCBI WGS metagenome assembly MDTB01 (sample SAMN05326650, study PRJNA326480) | marine metagenome | isolation source: seawater | place: Mediterranean Sea | collected 2009 | reverse complement strand
TTTTCGTCTTTACCGTCCCAAACAGGTTTAATATGGTAATCTGAGTGATATTCCATACTCTGTTTAATGGTATCGTATTTAAGTCTGAATTTATTATGTTGTTTTATCATTCTTTCGTCAGTAATCGATCCTTGAGGTGTAGCAACACCCACAACGGGGACACTATTACTAAACTTAGGAGAAATTGAAAGTAAATTAATAGGATAATCAGTAGGAAGGAAATGAGATCCTTCAGTTTCGATAGTAATAAAGATATTTCTTTCATTAGCAAAATGTGTTAATTCATTAACAAGCTTTTTATGCATAGTAGGTGATCCTCCTGTTAACATCATTTCTGATATTTGAGGATTCTTATCATACATTTCAATAATATTATTAAACGTATACTGACCTTTTTCTGGATGAATACTTGTATACCATGAATCACACCAACCACCTTCACCAAAGTAACACCTATGTGTACATCCTGTAGTTCTAATAACCACTGTAGGATAACCAGCTCTTGAACCTTCTGATTGTACAGCAGTATAAATTTCTACAATAGGTAAGTTTTTATCGTAGTCTTCTATTCTACCTAGGCTCATAAGTTGCTGTATTTTTTGCGTGTTCTCTAAATTCTACTTTTGATATTTTAACTCTTCCATCAGTTTCTGCTTCTATAAAAGGATTTAATTTATCAAATATAAATTGAGCAAATCTTTCTCCTCCAGTTGCAGGTACTACTCTTACTTGAGCTAAACCTTTCTCATCTAAGTCTATAAAATCATGTAAAGCAGGATCATCTTCTGCTACTACAAAGGTATGATCGAACATCCAATCCATCCATGCCTTAGGAGACATGTCATCTATCTTACCTTTAGCTCTTTTCATACCGCCAAAGTCCCATACCCAATTTCTTTCATCTAATTCACCTTCAAACCAGATTTTAAAAGAGATTCCATATCCATGCAAAAATCTACAGTGCGTAGTCTCTGCTTTCCATTGTCTAAAGACGGTACTAAAGCCGTCAAAAACTTTTGTTGATTTAAATTTTCCCATAACTTTTTTTTTAAACTAATTCTTCGTAAATACCCACAACTTCAGATAAAGCTAGCACGAATGCTGCCCATAATAAATCAAAAGGAATAAGTATATATCCTAATATACGAATTCCTGATTTAATAAACGACACAATTTGATGTTTTTTTGCGTCTGGGTAATCTATTTGAGGTGGTGGGGTTTGAAGATTTTCGTTTGATGTTCTTCTTAAACTTCTGTCGTAGAGTTCTTTTTCTACTTGTAGTAATTCTTTCATTTAGGTGTTTTTTAAGTGGTGCGTCGACACTATAGTCTTTAATATATTATAAATATAAGAAAATAAATTTTTAAAACCAACTATAATAATGTTTTTTTTCCTTCGTCATTGGTTGTTACTTTTTTGTACCTTAATCTTGTAAAGGGTTCTCCTGTTAAATTTAAATACCAGTATATTTGCTTATCAATATATCTTTCTATTTTTAATAACTTTTTTTTGTATAGTACTCTTCCAAATTGACCATCTTCCCCCCATCTTTCAGTTAAATCTAATTCTTTAATAGCATTTCTACAATGTTCTGTTTTAACTACACATTTACAGTTTGTAGGTTCAATAATATCGAAACCAAATTCATTTAACCTACGTAATGGATATTTTTTTCTAAAATCAGTAATCAATAACTTGCCAGGAATACTTTCATTAGGTTTACCATCAAATTCTTGTGCCATTCTATAAGATACAGAGTCTGGGTTATACTTTAACTCATTCATTATATGATAGATTCCCATTGGATGTATCCAATCATCATCGTCCCATTGAACGCTATATGGCATATTGGTAGATTCATAAAGCATCTTTCTTTTCTGCACAATAGGAATAGTTTTATCATCTATATTATAAATAATTTCTATTTTATCCCCATAAGGTCTTGCTTGCCTTTTAAATTCTTCTACTAAAGCGTCAAAATATGGTTTTCTTTGGTAAATAGTTGGAATCTGTATCGATAACATTAAAAACTTATATTAGAAGTAGTTGTAAAGTCTCCTTCATATACAAGTGGGTTACTATTACTATACTTATTAAAAACTAATTTTGGGCTATTGACTTGAAATGATAAACTTCCTGATGGATTTTCAGAAGGATTATACACTTCTGTACTACTGTTAGAAAGTAATACTTCTTTTAATTTTGCTGGTGTCATTCCAGGTGTTGATTGTAAATACAAAGCTGCTATACCAGCTACCTGTGGAGCAGACATAGAAGTTCCTGATAGTATAGCTTCCATATAGTTACTATCAAATTGATATTCGTCTTTAGCATATATTAAATTATCTGTAACGGCTGAGATAATACCAGAGCCTGGTGCGTACATATCTACTATAGGGCCATGATCAGAAAAACTTGATCTTTGGTCTATATATGTACCACCGTTATTATACTGTACTTCGTCTATAGCCCCTACAGTTATATCTTTTGAATGACATGGTGAATTTCCTCTATTATAATAAAATGTAGTTCCTCCGTCTACTGTTACTGCATTATTATAATCAACGTCGGAAGTATCTGATTGTTTTAAATTAGAATTACCTGCTGCTGCTATAACTATTACTCCTTCATCTATTAATTCTTCTATATCTACATCAACAGATGTAACTCTGTAAGGTAACTTCCATTTTTCAATAGTACTATAACAGTTAAATCCTGCTGATTTTGCTTCTTGTAAGGATGCTGATGGTATTGCTGTTCCTCTATATGTAATATGTAAATTTCCTCCTGCTTCGAATTCTCTAACATATCCCCATGACATATTAACTATTGTTGGTCTTTTATAACCGGTATTAGGATCAATAGGTTTTGATCTATGCCATAACTTAATAGCATCAAATGCATAATCATCATTAATACCTGTTCCAGAATCTGCTGGAGCCTCTAAGCCAGATATTTTTAAAGAATATATTTTTGCATTTCTTGCCCATCCGAAATTTTTACCGGCCGCTATACCAGCTACATGAGTTCCATGTCCATGTAAGTCTCTATTATGATTAGCATGCTGTGTAAAGCTAAGACCTGATAATGAAGCCCAGTTTACATCTTGTACTCTTGTAATCCCTTCAGAATCTTGAAATTCAGGATGATCTGATTGAATACCAGAATCAGTAACTACTATGTCTACTCCAGTCCCGTCTAAAGTATATTTATAGTCTAAACTAGTATCATCATTACCGTTATAAGGATTAGACTTAAATGACGATCTTATTAATCCCCAGTTATTAGACTGAGCGTTAAGTTGTGCATTTCTAGTAAAGTTGGAAGATTGTATAGCATCTATGCTTTTAACAATATCCGTTCTATTTTTAGGAGGTATTTCGACATCTAATACCCATTCGTGTTGACGAACTAGTCTTTTTTCAATATCTGTTAAATAAAAATGAGTTTGACGTAAACTTGCAATTCTAGGATTTGCTACTTCTACTATTCGATTAGGTATACCGTCTTTATTAGTAAGAGTTTTTAAATCGTTCCAGAATACATCATAGTCTACTCCTTTATGGAGGATAATATTATACTCTCTTTCGTTTAAACCTGCCGGCATACTACTTTATTTTAAAGTGATCCTATTGCTGTTTGGAATTCTGCATAAGACCCTGTAATAAATGTTTTGAGTTTTTCTATACTAATATAGTCAGATGCAATGCTTGCTGATGTCTGTATTACTGCTGCAGAACTAGCACTTAAGGCTGTTCTTTGAGTATGAGCTGATCCTGATAATGTAGAATCCGCTGCTACATATTCAGCTCTAACAGCTGATGCTTCAGATCCTGAATTTGCTAATTTTATCCAGTTACCGCCGTGAGCAAAGTATCCTAAACCGGTAGCATGTACATGTGCAAACATACCGTGGTAAGTTGTAGCTGAAGGTAAATCTCCTTCAGTAGAATATACATTAGAATACTGTATTTTTTTACCGGGTATATCAACTACCCCTGCTGAATGAGAAACATTTGCTGCTACTATACCGTCTATTGTAGTATCCAATGCTCCTGAAACTGCTGATAATTCTGCATCTGTTGCAAATCCTGATGCATCTAATCCAGCTATAGTCGTTGCTAAAGCTCCTGAAATTGCTGTTCTTTGAGTATGTGCAGATGATGAATTAGCTATAATTGTATCGTTTGCTGAATCTAAAGAAGCAGAAACATCACTAAAGTTACCTAGAGTTAAAGTTCCTGACATATTAACAGAACCAGATACCTGTGTAATTGAGGAAGTGGTCCCCATAACTATTTTATCTGTAAATAATCCGTTTTCTACATATGATCCTATCTCTACTCTACCCCCGTATAAACTAACTACCGTTTCATCTGTAGAAGGTGAAAATGTTGTAGCTAAATGACCTCTAAATTGACCAGATGCTGTTGGTATAATCCTAAACTGTACTCTTCTATCTAACTGTACTAATCTAGAATCTTCATTTATAGATACTATATTTCCAGTTTGTGTAAATCCTCCTGATGAAATTAAACTTCCTGTAAATGTATTACTACCTGAGAATAAATTATCTCCTACCTTTAGGGGATGCTGTGCTGATTTAGCATTTATGTAAGTATTTTGAGAAGAACTTAAGGTAGTATCAGCTGCAATATATTCTGCTCTTAATGCTGAAGCATTTGAACTAGATAATGATGAATCTGCTGCTACATATTCTGCTCTAAGAGCTGTTGCAGTACTAGAACTTAATGTATTATCTCCTGCTACATATTCCGCCCTAAGAGCTGTTGCTGCAGATGATGAATTAGCTATAATTGTATCTTCTGCTGCATCTAATGATTGAGATACATTTGCATAATTTCCTAATGCTAAAGAGTTGTGCATTGTAACAGAACCTGAAAAACTATGTGTATCAGTCGCATCATCTCCAAATGCTGTAGAACCAGACTTATATAATACGGTAGATTGTGTTAATTCTGTAATAAATGCTCTTGCTTTTACATCTCCAGCAACTGTTAAATCTCCTCCAACTGTTTGACTACCGGTAACATGTAAACTACCACTTAGATTAATAGAGCCAGTGAGTGGGGAACCTATACCATTTTGTACTAGTTGTCCATTATCCACTTGAACTAGCTTATAGTACGTGTCTTTTATTTTATTTCCTGTTAAAGTAGCCATGAATATTGTTTACTTATAAATAGTACTAGAAGTTCTTATATATAAAGGGATCTCTATTTTTGAGCTCCTTTAACCTTTTTTCTAATTCTTTTTTCTTTTTTTTCTCTAAATCTTTAGCAATTTTTTCTTTTTCTGTCATATTTTTTGAATAAGATAGTTATTAATTACTAAGAAATCAATCTTAGAACTCAAAAATCTACGCACCGCTTGATGTGGGGATAAAGTTATGGTTTGATCTTTAAGATTAAAAGAGGTATTTAATAATATAGGTGACCCCGTATGTTTTTTTACTTCTTTTAATAATAAATAGTATTTTTCGTTCTGTTTTTTAGTTACTGTTTGTACCCTACTTGATTTATCAACATGAACTGCTGAAGGAATCTTTTTAGTTTTTGATTTAACTACAATATTCATATAAGGAACAGGTTCTACTATATCAAAATACTTATTTGCTTCTTCTAATACTACCGAAGGTGCAAAAGGTCTAAATCCTTCTCTTTCTTTTATAACATAATTAAGTTTATTTCTCATTTTAGGATCTTGTGGAGCTGCTAATATTGATCTATTACCTAAAGCTCTAGCACCAAATTCCATTCTTCCTTGAAACCATGCTACTACTTTTTGTTTACCTAAAATTTCAGCTACTTTTTTTATAAGTAATTCATCTGCTAATCTGAACGATCTTATATTGTCAGGATATTGCTGAATTATTTTATGTATTTCAGTGTCTTTGTAGTCAGGACCTAAATATGGAGAACTATTTAATATTCTCTTTCCTTTGTAATGATATAAACAAGCACCTATTGCTGATCCTGCATCAGATGGTGCGAAAGGAATGTGCACAGATTTAAAATGCTTATATCCTAAATTATTAGCTACACCATTATATGCGCATCCTCCTCCTAAACATAGATTTTCCGACTTCGACAACCTTTTCGCCGTAGTTAATAGCTTCTGAAACTCCTCTTCGTAGAGAAGTTGCAATGCTGCTGCTAAATCGTTGTGATCCTGCTCTATAGGCTCTTCCGGTAGTCTTGGTAGTAATCCCAAAGTATGACATAAGCGTTTATTAAACATTATTCTATTAGAGTACTCCCACGTGAAGTATCTTTGTAATAAATAGAATTTATTAGTAGTATGAGACATAACTTTACGTAGTTTTCCTATATACTTATTAGGATCTCCATATGGTGCTAATCCCATAATTTTATATTCACCTTCGTTCGGTTTAAACCCTAAGTATGCTGTAATAGTAGAGTATAGTAAACCTAAAGAATTGGGAAAATCTATAGAAAATACTTTTTGCATAGATCCATCAATAATTCTAGTAATCGCTGTAGTATTCCATTCACCAACCCCGTCAATTGTTAGTATAGCAGCATCTTTATAACCAGAAGTATAGTAACTGAAAGCAGCATGAGATAAATGATGATCTGTATAAACTATCTCTCCTTTATAGCCTGCTTTTCTTAGTATTTTTTTTGGATTTTGTAATTTATTATTTAGTAAAAAATTTATTCTATGACCAATAGTTCGAATAGGTCTTTTATTAAAAGTTTTTAGTATTCTTTGTTTTTTAACGTCAGGGTTTTCATACCAACATACTTGATCTATACTATTAAGTCTAGTTCTTGTGTACTTTAAACACCAGCCAATAGCATTAATAGGAAAGGAACTATCATGTTTAATGCCTGTAAATCTTTCTTCTTCTGCTGCTGCTATTACTTCACCGTCAACTAATATACAAGCTGCAGAATCGTGATAAAATGCTGATATTCCTAATTGTATCATTTAAATTTATTTTGCCATAAACGTTCAAAGGAAAAATATCCTAAAGTCTTAAGTACTGTGTCTATTCCTCCTATTGCTAATCCAAATTTCCAATTGCCAGATACAAACCATCCAGAAAATATAGTAATAGATGTAGCTATTACTCTCCAAATTATAGTCTTAACTAAAGTTTTTTTATAGCTTTCCTTCATCTCTGAGCTTTTCTCTAATTTTAGTAGCAGAGATTTCTTTTATGTTCTCCGGTGGAACATGTTCTATTACTTCGTACCCTACTCCTCTTCCATAGTTTATAGATTCAATATCCGGAACTATACTAATTTTAACTTTACCTTCTTCTAATAAATCTTTTAACTCTTCAGCTAAATTCATCATTACTTCTTGGGGTGTCCAAGGTTGATTTTCATTTGGTTCAACATCTCGAATTGCTAACCAAACTTTCTTACCTTCTTTTAACCTTTGATCAATTAACCACCTATGGCCTTTATGCCAAGGTTGCCAACGACCTATAAACATACTATATTTCATTTATAATTTTATTTAATGATTCTTCAGGAGAATCGTTAGTAGTGTCAATGTCTATAAAATTAACTGTAGGAGGTACATAAGCTGTAGCTTTAAAATGATCTCTTTCTCTTGGTTCAGTAGTATGAACATAAATTTCTTTTATATTTTCCTTCATTAACTCTTTAAATTCTTCTCTTTGATCCACATATGGAGAGACTAAAGCTACAATAACGTCGTTATCATTATTGTGTATGTAGTGAGCTATTCTTTGTGCTGTACTAACATTTTCTACTCTGCCTTTAATAGAGTAGTCCTTGTTAGAAAATAACTTTCTCATATCATCCCCGTCTATCATAGCGGGTTCGTAAGTAAACATTCTACCTTCCTTTAAATGCTTTTTTAACATTTTAGCTAAAGTAGTTTTTCCTGAACATGGTTGTCCTGTAAACCAGTATATCATATTATATAATCTGTTTTTTTAGGTATCTCAGGTAAAATTATTTTATTATCAAAATAAGTTTCTGAAACATACTTTGCAAATTGCCAATGACCTTTTAAAGTAAAATGAGCATCGGTATTCTTACCTTTAGATAAACCTTTATTAGTTTCAAATTTATCACTATACTTAACATTATCGAAAGGAAGTAAGTATGAAATTAAAATAAACTCTACATTAATCCCTTTGAAATATTTACCAAAATCTTCTAATACTTTAGTATTATAATTAGCAAATGCTCCTAATTTTTTATATCTATGATCGTATATAAAATTAAATGCACTTACTACTTCTGGTTTACTATTAAAATAGTTATCATCTAACTCTCCTTCTAAAGATTCAACTAATGCTCCATTTGTTACTGATACTATTTGTCTTTTTTTATTGCTATAGAGTTCTACTCTATCAGGAATAGTTTCTAATACGATAACTTTATCACCTTCTTTAATATTAGTTAATGCTCTAATAAGTTGGTGTATAATAAAAAAAGGACTTGCTCCTCCTTGAGCATAATTCTTATATTTTAAATCTAGTCCTTTAGCAACTAACCTAGGCCATATACTGGAAGATTTTCTCAGAGCATGTCCTTGAGTAAAACTATCTCCAAAAAAATGTAATGTCCTTTTCATATTGCAAAATTAGTGGAGGATATCGGAGTCGAACCGATGACCTCTTGCGTGCAAGGCAAGCGCTCTAGCCAGCTGAGCTAATCCCCCAACCCGACTAAGCGTACTCTGCTAATAGTTTTTCAACATGTGCTTTCGCAACTTCGTAATTAACAGGTCCAGTCTCGTCTTCATATTGAACGGGATCATTAACACCCAAATCAATGAACGCTTCAATCCTTTCAACAGACGAAGCACTCTTATAATCAGAGTTTCCTGATGGGTATGGTTTGTACGATGTATTCGTTCTTTTGTATACTTCGTTAAAATCCAATTCCATCCCTTTAATGAGAATTTGTCCATCTTTTAAAATTCCTAGTTTGTCGGTTTCTAAGTAAGGAGTAAAATACCCTACTTTCTCTGCTTCCCAGTTACCTATTCTAAAGGCAGCATCGTCAGCATCTCTAAACTCTTGTCTACAGTCAGGGTAGATAGCATGATCTCCTGCATGTATTCCTAAAGCAATATCAGTATTATTTCCATTAGCATTAGCAGCTGATAAAGCTACTGCTTGTACTAAAGAAGCAAATATTTTATTACGATTAGGAACTACAGTTGCTTTCATGTTATCCTCTTCATAATGTCCTTCTGGAACATCTTCTCCTCCTTCAACTAAGTTAGAATTGAGTAAGTTAACTAATCCATCTAATTTAATAACTTGGTAATTAACTTTCTGCCCATTATCATTTAAATAATCTACTAATGATTGAGCTCTTTGAAGTTCTACTCTATGCTTTTGACCGTAATCAAAAGATATTGCAGTTACTTGGTCATACTCTGATAAACATCTGAGTAGTAATGTAGAGGAGTCCATCCCTCCTGAAAGACTAATAACAACATTTTTTGCCATTTTATATAATATTAAATTTGCCAGGTATTATAAAGCGTATAGGCAAACGCTATTCTAAAATAGAAGTTAAGGAATTTTTTACATTCTCCCAACGATCTACATATTCTTTAAGGCTATATTTTTTACCTTCTTCGTTTAAGATTTCTCTAGCAACAGTCTTAAGTGCATTACCAAAGTTGGAAGGATAACTTACTGTCTTAATATATTCAGTATTATTATCACCTTTTATAACTCTTTCATAAACTGTATATCCCCCGGTCTGTGATCGAGAGATAAAAAACGGTTCCATAACTGGATCCTCTATTAGGGTATCCGCTGCAGGAATACTATTAGGGTTTCTTAACATAACTTATTCAATTAAAAATGCTTTTAAATCACTTACACTCAAACGGCCTACTCTATCGAGAGTTGTTCCGTTCTCCTTAACTCTTACTGTGGTAGGAACTGAATCAACTTTATATTGATTTGCTAATCCTTCAGTATCTTTATCGATATCTACTTCGATAAATTCAAATTCTTTATTATCGGCATACTCATCTTTTACTTTATCGAATGCTTTAGCGTAAATTTTACATGGACCGCACCATGTAGCATAAAATTTAATTATTTCTTGCGCCATAATATTTGTTTACTTTATTTCTGTGATCTCCTCTAGAGAATTTTTTTCCACTACGAGCATCATCTTTTTTCATATACTTGTCACGGTAAGATTTTAGAGTTGGTAACCAAGCTTTAAGTTGAAGATAACGCTGTTTAGGTGATATTTTTGACATATATTTCTTTTTATATAATATAAGAAAAATCTTATAAAATACAAACTATATCTCAATTAAAGTTTTATTTCTACCTCTTTTTACTGTAGGTTTAAAAATATAATTTACCCATGAAAAAGGTTTACGGTTTTTTAAATAATCGTAGTTATATTCGTTGTAAAAAGCCTCTTTTTCAAATGGAATACTGTAATATCCTTTTTTTATATTCCAGTAACGTAGAGCATAAAAAGCATAAAATAAAAAATAAAGTAAGTAAAAAGGAATTATTAAGCATTCAAATGTTTGCCAAAAATGAATAGTTTCATGATTTACTGTTCTTTTGTTAGCTTCTTCGTATTGTTTGGTTAAATATCTTTCTCTTAAAATAATAAAAGGAAAAAGTGCTATTCCTCCTATTTTAAAGAAAATTCCTGCTTTGTCTAAAAATTTATCGTTATAGTAAATGATTGGTTTCATGGTTTGACTTAATCAGTTGGATCAGTATGAGTACTGTCGAAGTTAGCAAAAATTGAATCGGTTAATGAACCTGTAAATTGGTACTGGGTAATAGAAAGTGGATTATCTGTAGAAATTAAGGCTCCTGCTGAGGCACCACTGGCAGTATACCATCCATTAAAATCATAAGGGTATGTAGCCGATGCATTAATATTGAATGAGGTATATAAATTATAATTTACTGATTGTGAAAAAGCATTAGTAGGAGCAGTTGTAAATGGTGCAGTTTGT